>Ga0194125_10000173_pt1 | contig 99097 bp, 89 predicted proteins | sample TA2KigC250mmetaG_FD_148626 | JGI IMG/M metagenome (GOLD analysis project Ga0194125, IMG submission 148626) | Freshwater microbial communities from Lake Tanganyika, Tanzania - TA2015034 Kigoma Deep Cast 250m | ecosystem: Environmental > Aquatic > Freshwater > Lake | place: Tanzania: Lake...
TGGACCAGCCGTTCTCAAGGCAGTGAACCGCATGGGTATGACGCAAGGTCATGGCAGTGATGACCTTCGGTATGCCAGATAGATGTCCGGCGGCCCGGACAACCGATTCCGCCGCCCTTGTCGAAAGTGGTCTGCCGGATGTCCGGCCGGGGAAGACATACGCGTCCGGCGGACAGAGACTCGCGCCAGTTCCAAGCAGCGGAAGGATGTCGTCAGGCAGTCGGACCTTGCGCGGGGGTCTGCCGCGTTGGCCGCGAACGCTGAGAGTCCCCAACTTCACGTCAAGATCGCTCCATCGGATGCGGCAGGCTTCGCCAACCTTGAGGCCAGAGCCATACAGGAGTCCAAGGAGAAGACGGTCGCGCGGCGTGACTGCGCAGGCGAGGAACCGCTGGACCTCCGGCCCGGACAGGAGCACCGGCAGGCGGCTCGGTCGCTTTGGGGTCGTGATACCGTTCGTCACCGACATGCCGCCCATTTTGTCGAGGATGTTGCGCAGGCCGGATATGTTCATCCCAAGCCAGATCCACGATGAGCCGCTGTTGGCGAGGTGGTGGAGGTACCGCCTGACATCGCCATGGGCGACCTGGCCGGGAGTTCCGCCAACAAAGCGGCTGAAGTTGCGGATGACGGTCCGGTGTTCGGCGCGGCTGGATCGGGCATAACCGCGTTGCACAAGCGTGGAATCGGTTGTCTCCCAAAGGTGTCGCCATGTTGTGAACCGCCCGACCGAACGGCCGCGTGGCGCGTGTGCGCTCACAAACCCACGCCCGCGAAGCGGGCGGGGACGCCGTCGGCGGTCACGACGAACACGACAGGTTGCAGCGCCGGTCATTCCTGTCTCCTGATCGAGATCCAAGCAACAAGGGCAAGAAGCGACGTGGCCATGCGCAGCATGGAACGGGCAAGACGGGAAGCGAGAAGGCGGCTGACAGGTTTGGTGCACGGACTGGCCTTGCCGCTGCTGCCAGGCAAGCCCCGCTGGGGGCGGGGTGAACTCGCAGGGGGCGGGGAGAGGCGGTATGCCTGCATCGCCTGCCTGACGCGGGTGAGCGGACTGGCCATGCCGCATGGACCGGTCTGGAGCACGTGGGTATAGATCATCGTGGTTTTTACGTCGCTGTGCCCGAGAAGCTCTTGAACCGTGCGAATGTCAGCGCCTGACTCAAGCATGTGGGTGGCGAATGAGTGGCGGAACGCGTGGGCATGGACGGGCTTGCGTATCCCGGCGTGACGCGACGCATCCATGAGCGCTTCCTGAAGGACGCTTTCGTAAACGTGATGCCTCTGGACAATACCCGTGCGAGGATCGGTGGATACAACTGAAGCGGGGAAGACATATTGCCATGCTGGATTGCGTTCTGCGTTCGGGTACTTGCGCGCGAGCGCATAGGGAAGATGCACCGTGCCGTACCCATCGGCCAGGTCCCTGCGGTGAAGTTCAAGTGAGTCTGTCACCTGGGCGCGCAGTTGGTCGGTCAACTCGCGGGGAAGCATGACGGTGCGGTCCTTTTCGCCCTTGCCGTCGCGTACGACGATCATGTTCCGGGCGAAGTCAATGTCCTTCACCCGCAATCTGAGGACCTCGATGATGCGCATGCCGGTGGCGTACATCAGTTCGGCCATGAGGCGTTTCGTGCCTGACATGCCGTTCAGGACTGCCGCGATTTCTTCGACGCTCAGGACAACCGGAAGCCGTTTCGGGCGTTTGGCCCGGACGACGTTGCCAAGATCGCCGACTTCGATCTTCAGGACCTGCTTGTAGAGGAAGATCAACGCGTTCAGAGCCTGGTTCTGGGTGCTGGCGGCAACGTTGCGGTCCGAGGCAAGATGACTGAGGAACGCGTTCACTTCTGTTGAGCCCATCTCCGCCGGATGGCGCATGTTGTGGAACCTGACGTACCGCACTATCCAGTGGACATACGCTTCCTCTGTGCGAATGGAGTAATGCCGGAGGCGTATCTCACTGCGGACCTGTTTCAGAATGCGGGACTTCTTCTGCGATTGGGCACCTGGGCTCGCCTGCTGTTCGGGCGCGGCGGGCGGCGTGGCGGCGCTGTGTGCCAGCGCGGCAGGGCCATGTTTCGCCGAGGCTTCGCAGGGCAAGCAGCTGTTTCGCCCTTCATACGCGGATACTCTTGCCTGACTCACCTTTGGGACAGCCCCGCATCGGTCTTGACGGGAGCCCGGCTGTACAATCACGAGCATGTCTATCTCCCCTGGCGCAGGTCCATTCTCCGGACAACACCCACGACCAGGCCGCCGATGACAAAGTTCCGTGTGGCCGAGGTGATTTCGATGGGGTGGTATGCGGGATTGCGGGGTTCAAGGCGGTATCCGTATGCGGTCTTCCTGAAGGTCTTGATGGTCGCTTCGCCGTCCAGATAAGCCAATGCGATCGCACCATTTGGGACGCTCGGTTGTTTGCGGACGACCGCATAGTCGCCGTTGAGTATGCCGGCTTCGCTCATGCTGTCACCCTTGACCTCGACCGCGAACAGGCTGTCGGGTGTGCCGAACATGGAATTCACGTCCAGCGTGCCCATGCGCTCTTCCACGGCCTCCAACGGCCTGCCCGCCGGGGCGACGCCAAGGATCGGGATGCCGCCCGCGGGATGTGCAAGGCGTATGTTGCGCGCCTTGCCGGAAGAACGGGTTATGTGTCCCTTGGCCTCGATGGCGTTCAGATGATCGGTGACGGCACGCGGCGACGCGAATCCGAAGCGGGCCATGATCTCGCGAGATGACGGCGCAAATCCGTTCGCGCGGACGCACTCGCGCACGTAACCGAGCACCTGCATCTGGCGGTCGGTGAGTTCCTGTTTCATTCGTGCAGCATATGTATAGTGCCAGGGGGCGAACTGTCAACAAAGAAAGACGGTTGAGGGCTTGGAGCGGGGAGAAGTCCGGGGCTGGCGGCCATCCATGCCCCATGCCGCCAGCCGTGGAGGGACACGGGCCTCCGTATCCACAACCGCTTTGCCGCCGCTAAGGCAGGACAGGCAACACCCGCACAGAAGCGATGAACCAGCCGCAATGGAGGCTGGACTGACCAGCCGCTTCACGCCAGACTGTTTCACTACGGTTTTGCGTCATGGTTGCCGGAGACAAGTGCGTATGTACGGAGCACGCAGGGACTACATCGGCCGCCCGGCCATGAGAACCACGATGATCTGCTCTCACTCGACAGGAGCCCGCCTGGGGTTGTCAGCCCGGCGGATACACTGTGAACGATGACGCCGCCCGCCAGGCATGGCTTGTAAGCGTTGACATGGGCTACGGCCACCAGCGCGCCGCCTATGCGCTGCGCGAAATAGCCCATGAACGGATAATCACCGCCAACAGCGACAAGGCTGTGGAGCGCCGCGAGCAACGCACGTGGCGCCGTGTCCAGGGGTTCTACGAGACGATCTCCAGGCTCAGCGGCCTGCCTTTGATCGGCGGCGCGATATGGAGGATATACGACAGCAGCCAGCGCATATCGTCGCTCTACCCTTACCGCGACCTGTCCCGCCCCTCTCTCGGGGTTCTTTACCTCGACTGCCTGCTGCGCCACGGGCTCGGCCGCAGCGTGGCCGAATACGCCAGGTCCAGGGACTTGCCGTTCATCTCCACGTTCTTCGTGCCGCCGCTGGCGGCGGCGCACGCGGGACTGCGCAGGATCTTCTGCGTGGCGACGGATGTGGACATAAACCGCGTCTGGGTGGCGCGGCGCCCGGCCGAAAGCCCGGTCGTCTACTTCGCGCCCACAGATGTCTGCCGCACACGCCTGCTCCAGTACGGAGTGCCGCCGGCAAACGTGCACTTGACCGGCTTCCCGCTGCCGGAGGAGAACACGCGGCCCGTGCGCGATGACCTGCGCCGCAGGCTGTCGCGCCTCGACCCGACGGGCATATTCACGCAACGCCAGCGCGAAAGCGTGCAGCGAGAAATGGGAACCCCGCTCGTCGCCCCCGCCGGTCCGTTGACGGTCACTTACGCGGTCGGCGGCGCCGGAGCGCAGCGCGAGGTGGCCACCCAGATCCTGCACAGCCTCGGCCCGGCGATCCGGTCAGGCAGGCTCCGCCTGAACCTGATCGCGGGAACAAGACTCGAAGTGCGCAACTATTTCGTTTCGGCCATCCGCGCGCTCGGACTCTGCGACCACATGGACAAGGGAATCCGCATACTGTGCACGATGGACAAGCGCAGCCATTTCGCACAGTTCAACGAATGGCTCCGCGACACCGACATCCTGTGGACAAAACCGAGCGAGCTCGTCTTCTATTCCGCGCTGGGCATACCGCTCCTCATGACCACGCCGCTCGGCGCGCACGAGGAAAGAAACCGGGACTGGATAATCCGCATGGGCGCCGGGTTCAGCCAGGAAAACCCGCTCTACACTTCGGAGTGGCTCTTCCAGTGGATTGACAACGGCATGTTCGCCGGAGCGGCGTTCGACGGCTACCTCAAGGCCCCGCGCCACGGTGCCGAGAACATCCGCAACCTGGTCTTCGCGGAAGACAGGTCGAAGGTGGAGCTGAAACGTTGAAACACGCGGCCGGAACCGCACCCAGCCGCATCGCCGGAACCCTGCGCGCCGTCATCTTTGACATGGACGGGGTCCTGTGCGATTCCGAACCGTTCATCTGCGAGGCGGCGCGGATCATGTTCCGGAAACGCCACGGCGTCGCCGCAAAACCGGCCGACTTCATCCCGTTCGTCGGCGCCGGCGAGGACCGCTACCTCGGCGGGGTGGCGGAACTTCATGGCGTCAGGCTCAACCTTGCCTCGGACAAGGCGTTCGTCTATTCGACGTACCTGGAGATCATCAGGGGCAGGCTTCGCCCGCTGCCGGGCGCGAAGGAGTTCGTCGCCGCCTGCGGCGCGCGCGGGCTTTCCATGGCCGTGGCCACCAGCGCCGACCGCGTCAAACTGGAAGGGAACCTCCGCGAGATCGGAATCCCGGAAGCGCTGTTCGGCGCCTGCGTCACAGGCGACGACATAGAACGCAAGAAGCCGTTCCCTGACATCTTTCTCCTCGCCGCGCAACGGCTCGGAATCGCGCCGGCGGAATGCCTCGTGGTGGAAGATGCGCCGAACGGAATCCGCGCGGCGAAGACGGCCGGCGCGCCGGCCCTCGGCCTGACCTCCAGTTTCCCCGCCGAAGAACTTGTCTCGAATGGCGCGGATTGGGTCGCCGCCGACCTGTCCGCCGTGCCGGGCGAATGCCTCCTTGCCCTCGCCATGCGCGATTGAGAAACGACGAAGAACGTTGGTGAACACCCGCCCGGCACGCTATCATTCCCGGGCACTCGCTGCAGTCGCATGAAAGAAGACACGGACATATCACGCTACTTCGACTACGCGGCTTCCGCGCCGCCGTTCCCGGCGGCGCTCGATGTGTTCTCGCGCGCATCCGCCTCCACCTTCGCCAACCCGTCCTCCGCGCATGCTCCAGGCGCCGCGGCGCGCGCCGCGCTCGAACACGCGCGCGCGGGGATACTCCGCCTCGCCGGTGCAGCCGGGCGCCGGCTCGTGTTCACGTCCGGCGCGACGGAGGCGAACAACCAGGTGATACGCGGGGTCATGGACGCGAACCCGCGCGGGCGCCTGTTGATCGCCGCGGACGTCCACTCGTCGGCGTGGTTCGCGAAAAAGCTGTACGGTTCGCGAGTTGACGTATTGACCCTCCGTCCCGGCGGAATTACGGGCCCGGACGAGGTGGCGGCGCGCCTGGGCCGCCGCACCGTTCTCTGCAGCATCGCCCACGCGTGCAACGAGACCGGCATCGTCCACGATGTCGCCGCGATCGCGGAGGCGTGCGCCGCGAAGGGCGTGCTGCTTCATTGCGACGGGTCACAGGCGCTCGGGCATATCCCCGTTGACGCCGCGGTCGGCGCCTCGGATTTCTACACCTTCTCGGGCCACAAGTTCGGCGCGCCGCGCGGGTCAGGCGGAGTCATCTGCCGCCGGCCGCCGCCTCCGTTGGTCCATGGCGGAGGCCAGGAGGACGGCGCCAGGTCGGGCACGGAGAACAACGCCGCGGCGGCAGCCACGGCCACAGCGCTCGAGTGTTCCGCCGGGATCCTCCTGTCCGAATCGATGCGGCTGCGCGGCCTGGCTGTTGCCTTTGCGGATTCGCTTCTCTCCCGAACCGGCTGGTGCCTGCTGAACTCAGCGCCGGAAACGGGATTGCCGGGCCTGCTCTCCTTCTCGTTTCCGGGACTGTCGGGCCATTCCCTCGCGGCGGAGCTGGGGATGCTCGGATTCGCCGTCTCAACCGGTTCGGCATGCCAGTCCGGCGAGGCCGAACCGTCCCGCGCGCTTGTCGCCGCGGGCCGCTCCCGCGACGAGGCGCTCGGCTCGATACGTGTGTCCATGGGCCGCGGCACAACAGCCGGTGCCGCAACTGAGCTTGTCAACGCGCTCGCGGAATGCGCCTCCCGGCAGCGCCGACTTGCATGAAAGGAGCAGTTACGGAATGACCGATCAGTGTTGCTGCCGGTGTTCGGGCGATGACTGCGGCGGAAGTCACGATCCCGGCTTCGCGCGCGGCCTGCCGCGTTCGCTCAGGAGACGTTTGCTTGCGCTGATAGACGCCGGCGACCCGTACTTCATACTCACCGGCTCCGACCCGTCGGAGATGGGCGGGTGCTGTCCTTCCGGCGACGTCGCGGCCGCGAACCAGCTCGTGAAGGCCGGGGTACTCGAATCGCTCAGCCCGCCCGCCGGCGGGCGTTCATGCCCGACCTCGATCTACGCGTTCAAGGGCGAAATCGATTCGTCCGGCCCTGAACCGGCTTTCACAATCAACTCGTCACTGCGCGCGCAGGCGCGCGCCGACATCCTCGCCGCCGACTCGGCCGAGCAGTCTCCGCTGCGCAAGGGCTTCCGCTGGGGTTTCATGGCCCTGGTCGCGGCAACCGCCGCGGCGGCGATAGCCGTCTCCGTGCTCGAATCCCGCCGGCCGCGGCCGGCCGACGCCGTAGGCGAAGCCGCCCGTGCCATTGGCAACGGAACACTGGTCTGTCTGTTCAAGGCCTCGGAGCCCTGCAGGAGCTGCGAGGTCCTCCGCCGCCGCACGCGCTCCGCCGTGGAATCCGCTTTCGAGTCGAGGCTGTCCGCCGGATCGCTGCGGGTTGTGGAGGTCGAGTTCGACGATCCTTCCGCCGTCCGGCTGCGGCGCGAAACATCCATCTACACCGCCACGCTTCTCGTCGCGGCGGTAAGCAACGGCATCGTGACCGGCCGCACGGTCGTCGAAGAAGCGTGGGACGAGCCGGACTCGGACGAAACATTCGCGGCCATGCTCCGGGAAAAGATTCTCTCCTTCGAAAACAACCGGGCACACTGACCGGGAGAACGACAATGGAACAATGGCCTGCCTGGCTCGCGGCGATGGGGCTCGGGTTGCTTTCCGCGATACACCCCTGCCCCATGACGGGCAATGTCGCGGCGCTTTCGCTGCTTTCCGCGCGCGCCGCTGAGCCGCGCAAAGCCATCGTCGCCGCGCTTGCCTACGCGGCAGGCCGGGCCGCCGCCTGCGCGGCGATCGGTTCGCTCATCGCATCCGCCGCGCTGTCCGCGCCCGCTTCGGCGGATTTCCTGCAGAAGCACCTGAACAGGGCCATGGGGCCCCTGCTTATCCTGAGCGGCGCGCTTGTTGCAGGCGTGTTTCCCGAAGGCAGACGTCTCTTCTCGATCAGTTCCGCCCGCGCCGGGAAGATGCTGGACGCCGGCGCCGGCGGCGCGTTTCTCGTGGGAGCGCTGCTCGCGCTGGCGTTCTGCCCGGCTTCGGCGGGGTTCTTCTTCGGCACCCTTATCCCGCTCGCGCTGCGCGAACACGCGCCGCTGCTTCTGCCGGCCCTGTTCGGCGCGGCCTCCGCCGCGCCCGCCGTCGTGATCGGGCTGGCCTTCGCCGGCGGCGTGAGCCGTCTGCCCGCCTCGGTCCGCGCAAACCCGCGCACCTCCCGCGCAATCCAGTTCGCCGCGGCCGCGGTCCTGACGCTGGTCGGCCTGCGGTTTGCCTGGATCCATATCTTCCGCCAACTTCTCGTCCGGTAATAGCGGCGCGACAGACAACGCCGCCGGGACCGGAAAGCGAGAACAGGATCGGCCGCATGACACGGGATGGTGTTTGACGTCCTGAACGACGGCGATATAGCCTTTCGCCCTTCAGGCAGGCAAACCGGGAGAGACGGGAAAAGCATGAAACTGATACGCACCGGCATCGTCGGGTTCGGCGCAATGGCGGAGAAGCATCACCTGCCGAAGATGCGCGAGACGGGATTGTTCGAAATGGTGTCGGTGTGCGATATCACCCCTTCCCGCCGCGCTCTCGCGGAAACGATGGGACTCAAGGCGACGGCGGACCTGGACGCCTTCCTGGCGTCCGACATCGAGCTGGTCGTAATCGCCACGCATTCCTCCACCCACCACGAGCTTGCGCTCAAGGCCGCCGCTGCGGGCAGGCACATGCTCATCGAGAAGCCGCTTGCCGTATCCGGCAAGCAGGCGGAAGAAATGACCGCCGCGGCGGGGAAAGCGGGAGTGGTGATGATGACCTACCACAACCGTCATTTCGACCCTGACTACCGCATGGTGAAATCCGCCGTCCGCGACGGCCTGCTGGGCGACATCGTAAGCATCGAGAACCGCACCTTCGGCGCCCGCCCGGCAGTCGGGTTCGGCGTGAAGGACTACAACCAGGAATGGCGCATAACCGCCGCGCACGGCGGCGGAACGCTGCTCGACTTCGGCCCGCACTGGACGGAACAGATACTCGACCTGATGGAAGGACAGAGCGTGATCCAGGTGTTCGGCGATGTACGGCACGTGCGCTGGGGCGACGCCGACGATCATTTCCGGATAGACATGGTCTTCTCCAACGGCGTCCGCGCTGCTGCCGCGAAGAGCGATATCGCCTACGGCGTGCCGCCCCTGAAGTGGATAATCCTCGGCAACCGCGCCACCCTGCGCGGCCCGCAGGAGGACAGAATCGTGATTTCAGGTCCGGACTACGAGCTGCGCCGGGCAACGGCCGTGGAAGAGACGTCGCTGCACGCCAACCTGGCCCGCCACATACGCAACGGAGAGCCGCTGGTCATTACGCCGCAACACGCCCTTCGGGTAATGCGCGTGCTCCAGGCGGCGATTGATTCCGCGGGCGCCGGGCGCAGCGTAGAGGTCAATATCTGACGGAACGTGAACTTCGTCTATTTCAACCCGGACTCGATCTACCACCCGAAGAGGCTCCAGCAACAGGAAATGCCGGATGCCGTCTGCCGTTCGGCGATGGGCCGGACGTTCACCCACAAACTCGTCCGCCGCTCGAACGGCAAACACGAATTCTGCGACCTTGCGCGTGACCCCGGCGAACTGCTCAACCGGTTCTGGGACCCGGCCTGCGCCGCGCAACGGACCGACCTGACCGCGCTTCTGTGCGAGCGGCTCATCGCGACGTCCGATTCCGTCCCGTCCCAACGCGACCCGCGCCGGTTCCCGCCCGGCTTCGGCGGGTCGGAGCCCGCGGAGTGAACAGGATGGCCGCGCGCCCCAACATCCTCTTTATCCTCTCCGACCAGCACAGGCACGACTGCCTCGCCGCGGCCGGCCACCCTTTCATACGCACGCCGAACATGGACCGGCTGGCGCGCGAGGGAATGTTGTTCGAGAACGCTTTCACCCCCAGCCCGGTCTGTTCCCCCGCGCGCGCGTCGCTGCTGACGGGCCAGTGGCCGGGCGAACACCTGCAGATCGCCAACCCCGGCACCGAGGCGCCGGGCGGATTCGACCCGTCGCTGCGGACCTGGCCCGAGGCGCTGCGCGATGCCGGCTACTTCCTCGCGCACATCGGCAAGTGGGGCTCGCACCCGAAACGCGCCCCGGCCGACTTCGGCTTTGCCGAATGCGTGCCCGACAGGCACTACGCCGCGTGGCGCAGGACCGCCGGCCTGCCGCCCGGCGTACGCGGCAGCTACTTCAAACCCGTCGCGAATCCCGACAAACCCGAACACACACGCCTGGCATGGGGCGCAGACAACGTTATCCGCATCGTGCGCGACCGGGCCGGAAGAAACGAGCCGTTCCTCGTGCGCTGGGACACGTCGGAACCACACCCGCCGCATGTGCCGCCGGAACCATACGCGTCAATGTACCCGCCTTCATCCGTGCCGCCCTGGCCGGGCTTCGCGGACACCCTGGCCGGCAAGCCGCACATCCAGCGCAAGCAGCGCACGACGTGGGGCGCTGACGACTGGACCTGGGACAGGTGGGCGCCGCTTGTTGCGCGCTACATGGGAGAAGTCTCCCTGCTCGACCACCAGGCGGGCCGCATCCTCGCGGCCCTGGACGAGACGGGCCTGGCGGAGAACACGGTTGTCATCTACACCACCGACCACGGCGGCATGTGCGGCAACCACGGCATGTTCGACAAGCATTTCGTTATGTATGACGACGTTGTCCGCGTGCCGCTTCTCGTGCGCTGGCCCGGCAGGATCGCCCCCGCCTCGGTCTGCCGCGACTTCGTATGCAACGCGACCGACCTTGCATCCACGATCTGCGAGATGGCCGGCGCGCCGTGCCCGCCAACGTTCAGGGGCGTCAGCCTGCTGCCGGCCATGTCCGGCTCCGGAGGAACCGGCCGCTCCGACATCTTCGCGACCTACCACGGCAACCAGTTCGGCCTCTACAGCCAGCGGATGGTGCGTGACTTCCGCTGGAAATACGTCTGGAACGCCTCGGCGGAGGACGAGCTGTATGATCTGGCATCCGACCCCGGCGAACTCGTCAATCGCGCAACGGACCCGGCCTGCGCGGGCGAACTGGACCGGCTGCGTTTGAGATTGATCTCATGGATGGAAAACACGAACGACCCTCTTTTGAACGCATGGACGCGCGCGGCCATGCTCGGCTACGGCCTTTCGGAACGAAACGAGTAAGCAAGCCGCGGCGCCTATTCTTCGCCTCGAAGGGCCACACTCCTTGCCCGCTGTCATGGGACCGACCCCCACGTGCGGATGAAGAGTCCGCGGCGGTGGCCAGCGCCAGGCAACTGGATACACCGACCACAAATGCCACCCGTGAAACCGCAGGCCCTTCAACCAGGCAGACGGAACTCCCTGAGGAAAGACACGCACCACACAAGCGAATAGGCAAGAAACACGCCGGCGATGGAAAGAACCAGCCGCTCGTTGAGGCGTACGGGATCGGCGAGATTCGCCGCCGCCAGGACTCCCACGGCAAACAGAAAAGCGAACAGCGCCGTCCCAAACCGCCACATCAGCGCCGACACCTTCGCATCCGTCGCCGCCCGGTTCTCCGGCGCAAGCCAGAACTGTTTGTTGGGCAGACTCATCCACTTTGCCGGGACAACCGAGGTCAGGCGCGGCGAGAAGTAGAAGGCCAGGAACAGAACCGTGTCCAGGCAGAGGACAACCAGCGCATTGACGCAGCCCGGCGCCCAGTTGTCCGGCCTGCCTCCGACCCCGAAGTGTATTGCCACCCTGTCCGGCAAGAGCGCCCACGAAACAAGAGCCAGCACGACATTGGCGAGATAACTCACTATGAACGCCCGGCGCATGTTGCACCTCCTCACGCTGTCACACGATCAGCATGATCACACCGAACACAACCGCCGCCCAGAGCGGAACGGACCACCACGGAAACCACCGCAGACGCCTGCCGTAAACGCCGCCCAGCAGCCAGGACGCCAGACCGATGACAACCGCCGCCGCGCCCCATATGGCCGCCATCGCGCCGAAATCATCGCCCTTCCCGGCCGGAAACATGGCCAGCTTCCCGTTAAGCCAGAGCACCAGCATGAACAGGCCCGCGGCAAGCCCGTAGCCGCCGACGAGCCACAACGGCGCCACCCAGAACAGCACGTGCCGGTGCCGCCTCGCGCACGCAACGCCGCACACGAGCGACGCCGCCGCGAGGAGCCCGGAAACGATCCCGCCGATGTAAATCACCAGCGCCATCATCCCGAGCGTCCGCAATCCCTCCATCCCGTCCGCGCGCGAGAACAGACCGACCGCGTAACAGCCCGCCGGGATCATCCCGGCCGCGACGGCGGCGAAGAAGAGAAACCACGCCGACAACCTGCTCAAACGCGTTGACTGGACCTCTGAAACCATGTCGTGTCGCCCGCCCCCCCCCAACCGCGTCTTCAACAGCCCGCGCCCGCTACTGCACGCTATACTCACGCCCCCGGCATTGACAAGGCTGCTCCCTTCCGGCCGCGATCAACAGGAATCAACGCATTGCCTTCGGTGTCGGAGCCGGATACCATTCGCCGCCCACGACAACAACGATCACGGGAGACCACAAGACATGACCGCGCTCTCCTTTACACGCGATGACCTGCTCAACATGAAGCCGGAGCACGCCACGTTCGTCGGGATAGATTCCGACGGCTGCGTGTTCGACACGATGGAGATCAAGCAGAAGAAATGCTTCCATTCGCTGATCATTTCGCAGTGGTCGCTGGAGAAGATCGAGAAAGAGGTGCGCCAGACGGCCGAATTCGTGAACCTCTATTCGAAGTGGCGCGGAACAAACCGTTTCATCGCGCTGGCGAAGATGTTCGACATGCTCGAGGAGAGGCCGGAGCCCGCGCGGGCCGGAGTGCGCCTGCCGGACATGAGCGATCTCAAGAACTTCATCGCCTCCGGCGCGCCGTTGGGCAACCGCTCAATCGGAGACGCCGTACGCAAGACAGGCAGCGCATGCCTGGGTTCGGTGCTGAAATGGAGCGAAGACGTGAATGCGCTCATCGAGAAGACGGTCGTCAACGTGCCCCCGTTCCCGTTCGCGCGGGAGAGTCTTGACCGGATACGCCGCAGTTCGGATGCGATCTGCGTCTCCCAGACACCCGAGGAGGCCCTTGTGCGCGAGTGGTCGGAGCACGGGCTGCTCAACCATGTCCGCATCGTGGCCGGCCAGGAGCTTGGGTCGAAAACCGAACATATCTCGCTCGCGACGCGCGGCAGGTACCAGGCGTCGCAGATACTGATGATAGGCGACGCGCCCGGCGACCTGAAGGCGGCCAAGGACAACAAGGCCCTCTTCTATCCCATCAATCCCGGGCACGAAGCGGAGTCGTGGAAACGGTTCCTCGACGAGGAGTTCGATCTGTTTCTCTCCGGCAAATACCCAGGCGCCCGCGAGGAACAGCGCATCGCGGAGTTCCAGGCCCTCCTGCCGGAAACGCCGCCATGGCGAGTCGGCTGACCGCAAGGCGCGGCGGACAATCCCTGCACCAACATCTCTATCCGGTCGGGACCTTCCAGAGGCAGGCACGCGGCCGGCTCAGGCCTGTCCTGACAGGGGCGCATGCCGATCACCACGGTATTTCGAGGTCAATGAACTCCCACGGCACGCGGAATTTGCGGCTGACCGCCTTCCCGAGTTCGCACACGCCGAACCGTTCAGTGGCGTAGTGGCCGGCGAACACCGCGTTTACGCCGTACTCTTTCGCGAAGTTGTAGCCGCTGAGGGATATCTCGCCCGAGACAAACGCATCCAGCCCGAGCTTGCCGGCATCCGCGACGTCGCCGGCGGCGCCGCCGGACACGACGGCCACACTGCGTATCCGCTCCGGCCCGAAACCAAGCACGGTCGGGTCAGGCCTCATCTTCCGCGCGACGAGCCTTGTGAACGCCGCACGGTCCATCGCTGCGGGCAGCAGCCCGGCCAGCCCGATTGCACGGCCGCCGTGCACCCCGAACGGCTTCACCGACTTGAGCCCCAGAAGCCGTGCCATCGCAGCGTTGTTGCCGTACCGCGGGTGCCCGTCGAGCGGCAGGTGGCTGGCGTACAGAGCGATATCCCGCTCGAGCAGGAACGAAAGCCTCTTGCGGTCGATGCCATGAATGCGCGCCAACGAGGCGCCCCAACTTATGCCGTGGTGACAGACCAGCAGGTCGCCGCCGCGCGCGGCCGCAGCCTCAAAAAACTCCATCGTCGCATCCACACCGCAACAGACGCGCGTCGCCTTTCCCGAGTTCTCAACCTGCAAACCGTTGTTCGAACTGTCGGCGAACGACGCCGCGTCCAGTTCACCGTCAAGCCAACCCACGATTCTCGAAAGCATGCTCATGTATTCCCACCTCCATCCGATGTGTCCCGTTCCGATCTCCGGCCGGAACAGCGACGGTGACGCCGCCACCGTTGCTCGCTTGTGGACACAGTAATCAGTCTGTGGCAGCTTTTGAAGAAGGTTCGAATGCCATGAGTCCGCCGCCGAAACACATTTACGTCCACATCCCGTTCTGCTCGCGCAAGTGCGGCTACTGCGCCTTCTACTCGGTTCCCTTCACGCCGGAAACGGCCGACGGGTTCATGTCGGCACTGCTCGCGGAAATGGGGATGGCGTTCGCTTCGCCCGGACCGCCAGTAACAACCGTCTACATCGGCGGGGGCACTCCATCGATCCTCGGGCCTGACAGGTTCCGCAGCCTTGCACGCGGTTTGCGCCGTTCACTGGATCTGTCGGGCCTGGAGGAGTGGACGGTTGAGGTGAATCCAGGCTCACTCCGGCGCGAAACGCTCGACGCCATGCTCGAGGCCGGAGTCAACAGGTTGAGCGTGGGGGTGCAGTCGTTCGACGATGCCGTTCTCTCCCGGATCGGCCGGCCGCACACCGCATCGGACGCCGCGAATACTGTTGCGATGGTCCGTTCGGTCAAAGGGCTCTCGACGGGGCTGGACCTGATCGCCGGGCTGCCCGGCGCCGGGCCCCGTTCCTGGCGGGACACGCTTGCGCGCGCAATCGCCCTGCGCCCGGACCATGTCTCCGTCTACACGCTGTCCGTCGAGCCGGGCACACCGCTCGCGCTCCGCGTTGCCGGCGGGCTGGAGAACGCCAATCCCGACCGCGCGTCCCGCGCGATGGATGCCGCCGCGCGCGCACTTACCGCCGCCGGCTACATCCACTACGAGACATCCAACTTCGCGCGGCGCGGCCGGGAATGCCGGCACAACCTGGCGGTCTGGCGCGGGGAAGACTACGCCGGGCTCGGCCCGGCCGCCTGTTCCCGTCTCGGCCGCACCCGCCGCGCGGCAAACCCGGATATCGCCGCCTACATCGCCGCCATCGGGGCCGGGCTTCCTCCGCCCGCCGAAATCGAAACCCTTCCGCCGGATACCGACGCAACCGAACGCCTGATGTTCGCCTTCCGGCTGCGCGAAGGGGTGCATCTATCCGCGTTTGCCGCCACGCACGCGCCGGCGGACGCGGCGCTCCTCGCGCGCTGGAATACGGCCCTGGGCCGGCTTCGGAAGGATGGCCTCGTCAAGTTCCAGGGCGGGCTATGGTACCCGACCCGGCGCGGCCGGGCGATGGCCGACTCGATAGCAGCGGAATTCGTTGACTGACCGCGAAGCTCGGCGTTAGTGTCGGACCCCATGCAAAACATCACCGTAACAATGGGCGGCAGGAGCCTTGAACTGCCCGAGGGAACAGTGGTCGGAACGCTCGCCCCATCGCAGCCGCCCCCCGGCCTTCCATACCTCGCTGCCCTGGTGAACAACGATCTTGTCTCGCTTTCATACCCCCTGACCGTGAATTGCGATGTGGTCTTCCTCACGGCCGAATCCGCGCACGGCCGGCTGGTGTGCTCGAAGTCGCTGTGCTTTATCGCCGGCAAGGCGGCGCATGATCTTTTTCCTGAAGCCAGGTTTGCCGTCGAGCACGCGTTCGGGCCGGGTTTGTACTGCAGTTTCCGCGGCAAGAACGCGGAAGAGGACGGCATATCGCCCGAACAACTTTCCGCGCTCGAGGCGCGGATGCGCGAGCTGGTGGAGGCCGACGCTGCAATAGAGCGCCGCAAGGTTTCCTTCACCGACGCCGTGCGGCAGTTCGAGGAGTCAGGGCTGCCCGAAAAGGTCCAACTGCTCAAGTACCGAAACCCGCCACGTGTCGTTATTTACTCGTGTGACGGCTTCGCCGACCTGGCGCACGGCCCGCTTGTCCCATCGGCCGGCGTCCTGTGCACTTTCAGCCTCGTAGCCTACGAAGGCGGGTTCGTCATCCTTCTGCCGGACGCCGACAACCCGCTCAAGCTGGCCGATTTCGAGGACCAGCCGCACCTTTTCGCCGTCTTCCGCGAACACAAGAAGTGGGGCCGCATTCTCGGCGTGCGGACAGCCGGCCGACTGAACGAGATCGTAAGCAACGGCGAGTTCGAAGACTTCGTGCGCACGGCCGAGGCGCTGCACGACAAGAAGCTCGCCAGAATCGCCGACCTGATAAGCGAGGACGCCGCGCGCATCCGCGTCGTCCTTGTCGCCGGCCCCTCCTGCGCCGGGAAAACCACCTTCGCCAAGCGGCTGTCCACGCACCTTCGCGTCAACGGAATCCGCCCCGTCACTCTCGGAACCGACGACTACTTCGTCGGCGACGAACGGAACCCGCGCGGGGCGGACGGCAGACCTGACTATGAGCACGTGGAGGCCGTTGACATTGAGCTCTTCAACGCGGATCTGAACGCGCTGATAGAAGGCCGCGAAATACGGGTGCCCCGCTTCAACTTCAACCGCAAGGCGCGCGAGTATGCGGACGACACGCTCGCAATAGGACAGGACCAGATGGTGATCGTCGAAGGCATACACGGACTGAACCCGCGCCTTACCCACCTTGTTCCGCGCGAGGCCACGTTCCGCGTGTATGTCAACGCGCTGACGCAGCTGAACGTGGACGCGCACAACCGGGTTTCAACAACCGACAACAGGCTGATGCGGCGGATCGTGCGCGACAACCGGTACCGCGGACACCCGGCCCTGCAGACCCTGCGCATGTGGCCGTCGGTTCTCAGGGGAGAGCGGCGCTGGATATTCCCGTTCGAACGCGAGGCGGACGCCACCTTCAACTCGGCGCTTGATTACGAGCTTGCCGTCATCAAGCCGCTGGTGGAGCCGCTGCTTATGCAGGTGAAGCCGCACGATCCCGAATACGCCGAGGCGCGCCGCCTCACCGAGTTTCTCCTGAACTTCCTCGGCGCGCCGCCGTTCCGGGTCCCAGCCGATTCGATCCTTCGGGAATACATCGGCGGCAGCACGTTCCGGTACTGAACAACCAGCCGGCTTACCGTCCCGGCCTGAGCCTGTGCCTCAGAACCATACGCCGCTCCGCGGACTTCCCCCGCGCGATCGTTCCTCCGGCCGACGCCTGCGATACGAATCCAGCCGGCTCAACCGCCGGATCGCGCGTATCCGCCACAGACAGTCCGGCTAGCGCACATTATTCATGTTCTTCGTCGCGAGAGGGCGCAGGGTGCGTCAGATCAACGGCTTGCCGAAGAGGGCCGGATGGCGGCGTGTTGACACACGTCAAAGTCGGCCATCAAGGTAAGTCGATGAGGTGACGTATCATGTGCATTCGCAGCAGAAGGTTCATGAATAATGTGCGCTAGAGCCGGGAACGGACCAGGATGAAATACGCCACCAGCGCGGCCCCAAGAACGTACATGAGCAGGCCGGTTTCGCGGCCGCGGCCGCTGAGCAGCTTTATCAGCGGGTACGATATGAAACCCAGCGCAAGCCCGTCGGCTATCGAGTAGGAAAGCGGTATCCCGATCATCGTCAGGAACGCAGGCACCGCCTCGCTGAAGTCGTTCCAATCCACCTTGCAGACGTTGCGGACCATCATCGCCCCGACGATCACCAGCGCCGGCGCAGTGACCGGCGGATAGTTGCCGACAAGACTGACCAGCGGACAGAAGAACAGAGCCAGGAGGAACAGGGCCGACACGGTTATGCCCGTCAGACCCGTCCTGCCGCCTGCCTCGACCCCCGCCGCGCTCTCGATGTAACTTGTAGTGGTGCTCGTCCCGAGCACCGCGCCGATCAGCGTGCCCGACTGGTCGGCCAGCATCGCCTCACGCACCCGGGGCAGACGGTTGTCGCGCATGAATCCAGCCTGCTCGCCAACGCCGATAAGCGTGCCGATCGTGTCGAACGTGTCCATGAAGACGAATATCACTATGAACGGCCACATCGCCGCGGACAGCGCGGACGCGATATCCATCTTCATGAACACCGGTCCGAGCGAAGGCGGAAGCGATACAAACCACTTCCATGCCGGCAGCCCAGGGTCAGGAAGCTGGAACCTGCGCGCAAGCATGGAGCCCTGCACCGCCCCGCTCTCCCAGAGCGCCGGCGCCAGCCGGGGCAGTCCGATCCTCAATGCCAGCGCCAGCGCCAGCGCGGCGGCGATGCCCCAGAGGATCGAGCCCCGCGACCCGCGCACGCGCAGCGCCGCGGTGACCACGAGCCCGACAGCGAAGACGGCAATGTCCGGCGAAGCGAATGAGCCCGTGAGCCTGACAAGCGTGCCCGGCGCCAGCGCCGGCGGGTTCGTGCCCGGAACGATCGAGGCGGCGGTAACGATGAGCCCCGCATTCTGCAGCCCTATGAACGCTATGAAGAGCCCGATGCCGACCGCTATCCCGTTCTTCATGCTTGGGCTGAGAGCATCGAATATCCGTTCGCGGATCCCGAGCAGGTACACGACGTAGAAAAGGACGCCGGATACGAAGACCACGCCGAGCGCCACCCGCCACGGCTCCGCGAACCCGCAGGCCGCCGCCGCTGGCATGACCGATAGCACGAAGAAGAAGTTCTCGCCCATCCCGGGGGCCAGCGCAATCGGGTAACGCCCGTAGAATGCCATGACAGCCGTCGCCGCGGCGGCAGCCAGGCAGGTCGCAGCCATTACGGCGCGGAAATCCATGCCCGTCTCGAAACCGAACAGCGAACCCGAAAGGACCGCGGGCTGAACGAAGATGATGTAGACCATCGTGAGGAACGTCGTGACGCCGGCAAGCAGCTCGGTCCGGACCGTGGTCCGGTTTTCGGAAAGACGGAACAGGCGTTCGAGCATGGAGCACCCCCGCGATGGATGGACAAACTACCGCCGCGGCGGGCCAATGTCGAGATGCGCGAAGGAGCGGACTGCGCCCGGGGCAGGGACGGACGGCCTCTTCAGGCCTGCGCCGGCGGACCAGCCCGGCCCGAGTGGCGGACTATCCGCCCGTCGGCCATGTAGATGAGACCCTCGGCAATGTTGGTGACATGATCGGCGACCCTCTCAAGGTGCCGCACGACGTTCATGGTCTGCAGAAGCTGCTCAAGCATCTCCGGGTTTCGCTCCATGATGTCCCGCACCTGCCGGGTGATTCCGTTCCTGTAGCCGTTGACCATGGAATCGGCCTCGCACACTTCCATGGCCGCCACGGCGTCCAGTCCGACGAACGCATGGAGCGCCTTGTCGAGCATGGCGCGAACCGCACGCCCCATCTCGCTGATCGGGAAGGCCGTGCCGACCTGCGGCAACCGGGCAAGAATAAGGCCCCGCTTTGCGATGTGCTCCGCGATGTCCCCGATCCGCTCCAGGTCGCGGTCTATTTTCAGCACGGACACGATGAACCTGAGATCGCTGGCGACAGGCTGATGGAGGGCCAGTATCTTCAGGCATTCCTCCTCGACCTCGATCTCCAGCTCGTCGATTCTCGCGCCCCGGTCAATAACCGACTGCGCGGCCGCGCAGTCGCGCCTCTCAACCGCGCAGATGGCGGCGTCAAGATCACGCTCCACGATGGCGCCGAGTTCCAGCAGGCGGCGCTTCAGAACGTCCAGATCCCTCTGCAGATGCACTCTCATATCTCAAGAACCTCCGCTCAGCCGAACCGGCCGGTTATGTAGTCCTGGGTCCGCTTTTCCTTCGGATTCGTGAACATTTCCTGGGTCACGCCAAACTCCATCAGGATCCCTTCGTACATGAACGCCGTGAAATCCGAAACGCGCGCGGCCTGCTGCATGTTGTGGGTCACAATGACGATCGTGTAACGGCCGCGGAGCTCGTCTATCAGGTCCTCGATGCGCTGCGTGGCGCGCGGATCAAGCGCGGAAGTCGGCTCGTCCATCAGGAGGATCTCCGGCTCCACCGCAAGCGCGCGCGCAAGGCAAAGGCGCTGCTGCTGCCCGCCGGAAAGCCCGAGCGCGTTGTCGCCGAGCCGGTCCTTCACCTCGTCCCACAGTCCGGCGTCGGTGAGACTGCGCTCCACCGCGGCCTGCAGGTCGCCGCGCCCCATGCCGCCGTGCAACTGCGGGCCGTAGGCCACGTTGTCAAAGACGGACTTGGGGAACGGGTTCGGCTTCTGGAAGACCATGCCGACCCGGCGCCTCAGCGACACAACGTCAACCTCCGGCGCGTATATGTCCTGCCCGGAGAAGAGCAGTTTCCCGGAAACACGGCAGCACGGAACAAGATCGTTCATCCTGTTCATGGCCCGCAGAAGCGTGCTCTTTCCGCACCCGCTGGGGCCTATTATCGCCGTGACACAGCCGGCCTGGATGGAGAGATTGACGTCTTTTACAGCCTGGTTCGTCCTGTAGTAAACGGAGAACATCTCGGCCACGACGTGAGAGCGGCCTGGGTCCTGCCTGCCGCCGTTTGCCGCTCCGGCCCGGGCGACGCCATTCTTCGCCGGTTCGGCGGGGCCGGCCGACAACTTGCTCCACATTTCAGCGACCATTTCGGCATTCTGCATTTCGTTTCCCTCCCGCGCTACGCCCTCATCTTCCCGGCTATCCTGGCGCGCAGGATCATCGCCGCGAGGTTCAGAATCAGCACCAGGCTCACCAGCACGAACACCATTCCGAACTGAACGTGCCGGATCTCGTCCACCGCGGCGTGTTCGGTGGCCAGGTTGTATATGTTCCACGAAAGCGCCGGAGAAGCGCTGTTGAAGGTCTGCAGAATGGACAGGGGTCTTCCGACGCTTACAGCGGCGGTGAAGATTATCGGCGCAGTCTCGCCCGCCGCGCGCCCCATGCTTATCACGGTTCCGGTAAGTATCCCGGGCATCGCCGCGGGAAGCACCACCGACCACACAGTATGCCAGCGGCCGGCGCCCAGGCTCAGGGCCGCCTCCCTGTAGGTGGACGGCACCGCGCGTATGGCTTCTTCCGCCGCGCGGATCATCGTCGGCAGGATGAGAAGCGCCAGCGTCAGCGACCCGGCCAGAACGCTCTTGGAGTCGGACACCTTCACCGTATTGATGAAGAACGCCAGCCCGAACAGCCCGAAAACGATGCTGGGAACTCCGGCCAGGGTGCTTATGCAGGTCCGCAGGAATCCGACAAACCAGCCTCCCCGCGTGTACTCGGTGAGATAGACCGCGGCTCCCAGCGCCATGGGCAGTGCGAATATCATCGCCCCGACCGCAAGGTAGAACGTGCCCGTCATCTCAGCCCGGATCCCGCCGAAAAAATGGGAATCGAATGAATCGTCGGTGAGGAAACGCCAGTACACGGTGCGCCGCGGCAGCAGCATCCGCTCCGCGTCCCGCTCGATCAGAGGGAAAACGGGCGCCAGCGCAGTGCCGGCGAAGTCCAGCGCCCGCGGCTTGAGCATCCGCACCCCGCCCGCGGCGGGATTGGAATAGTCCCACTCCTCGCGGTACAGCGTCTTCTGCAGCTTCACCCGCGCCCTGTCCCAGCGCGTCTGCCCGTACTGGTCCCTCATCAGCATCGGACGCAGCTCGCCCGGTATCGGCCCGAGCAGCTCCTTCAGCGCCGACTTGAACTCGCGGTAGTTGCGGGAAAGAACGCGCCGCTCCGCGGCCGGAGCGTTTTCCAGTTCACTCTCGAAGGCCTTCATCGCCGCGTACACCGGCGCCCGCGCGGCGGACGATTCGGCTATCTCCGTCCCGACCGAGGCCCTGTCGCCGCGTCCGAACTTCTCCAGCACCATGCGCCGGTGCTCCACTGTGCCGCGGAAGAAGACCGCCCCGATTCCCTTCACGAACACCGGCGCGAGCAGAAGGATCAGCGAAGCGCCCATGAGGACTATCGCCATCACGCCGGAACCGGCGAATGCGCGGTCAAGCATCCTGCGCGTGCCAAGCTGCATTTCAGCCCCCTCTCTTTCGCCGCGCGCGGCGCAGCATCATCTCGCTGCACAGGTTGCTCGCGAACGAGATGACCAGCAGGCACAGGGCCATCGCGAACAGAACGTGATAGCGGGAGGAACCGGTCACGTGATCCGCTTCGCCCATGTCGCCGGCTATCGTGGCCGTAAGCGTCCGGACCGGCTCCGTCATGCGCCACCAGGGCGACGGTATCTGCGAGGCGTTCCCCGAAGCCATCCATACAACCATTGTCTCGCCCACGGCCCGCATGATGCCGAGTATCACGGCCGCGAGTATCCCGCCGGACGCAGCGGGAAGCACGGCCTTCACTACTGTCTCCGCGCGTGTGGCGCCGAGCGCATAGCTCCCTTCCCTTATCTCGCGCCCCACCGCCTGCAGCGCGTCTTCCGAGACACTCACGACGGTCGGCAGCGCCATGATCCCGAGAATGACTGAAACGTTGAGGGCGTTGGTTCCGCTGGCGATCTTCATGGCCCCGACCTGTGCCCCGATCCTTGACAGCAGCAGGAACGCCCCCGCGCACAGCAGCACCCCGGCGATAAGCCTCACGGGTTTCCTGAGCTCCTCGCCCGCGGCGCCGGCAACCACATCCGAGGCAACGAGAACGGCCAGAACAGCCACCGGCCCCCCGGCAACCCACAGCAACACACGCATCACCGCGCCGCCGCTTTCCTGCATGAGCGGCGCAAGTACAACCAGGGCGAAGAACCCGTAGGCGACAGACGGGATCGCGGCAAGCATCTCGATTACCGGCTTCACGACCTGCCTGGCGCCGAAAGGCAGCACGTCGCTCAAACAGACAGCCGCGGCAACTCCGAGAGGAACTGCGACAAGCGCCGCGCCCAGGGTAACGATGCCCGAACCGTAAAACATCGCCAGCGCGCCGAATTCCGGTTCGTGGGAGGACGGATACCACCTTGTGCTTGTGAAAAACTCGCGGAAACCCTCGAGCCTGAAGAAAGGCAGCGCATCCCTGGCAATGAAGTAGAATATGAAGAAGACAGCCAGCACCGAAACGGAAGTTACCGAGAGCAGCAACCCCTTCCCGACCAGCTCCAGCAGCTTCTGCCTGCGCCGCGCGGCGCTTGTCAGAAGAAGCGAAGGACTTCTGCGCCGGTCCTTGCCGGTTTCCAGGTTGTCTCGGTTTCCAGCCATGCTCTTCAAACCCCGATAACGCGCCGCTCCATGAAGCAGGAACGGCCGGCTGCCTCAGCGGTGGCCGGCCGATCCCTCTCTGACCTGACGGCGGATCTCAATCGGCCTGCTTGAGAGGAACGAATCCCACGTCCTCTATGATCCGCCTGCCTTCAGGCGAGGAAGCCAGACCGATGAACTCGTGGAGATGAGTTCCCTTCCTGGTCCTCCCGTTCGTGTACATGTACAACGGGCGGGCGACCGGATACTCTCCGGAGACCACCGTTTCAGGAGTCGCTTCAACGCCGTCCACCTTGACCGGCTTGACTCCGTCCATGAAGGCAAGCCCGACATAACCTATCGCCGCAGGCGTGCTCATCACGCGCTGGCGTATCGCCCCGTTGCTGCCGACATACTCAACCTTCTCGAACATCTTCTGCTTGGCCATTACGAGCGTTTCGAAACTCTCGTAAGTGCCGCTGTTCGTGTCCCTGCTTATGACCACGATCGGCAGATCCGGCCCGCCCAGCTCCTTCCAGTTCCTGGTGACGCCGGTGTAGATGCCGCGTATCTGCTCGATTGTCAGCGAACCGGCCGGATTGCTCGGGTGCACGACCAGGGCTATGCCGTCCATGGCAACCACGTTCTCGATCGGCAACACGCCCGCGCCCTGCGCCGACGATTTCTCCGAGTCCTTCATCGGTCTCGACATCGTGGCCACATCGCAGGCTGCGTTGATCAGGCTCTTGGCGCCGTTGCCGCTGCCCGATTCGCTTACGGTGATGACCACCGAGGGGTTCCTGGACATGTAATGCTCGGCAAAAGCCTTTGCTATCGGCCCTACTGTCGTGGAACCGTCTATGACGATCTTGCCCGCATCCCCCGCCAACGCAGCCGCCGCGAACAGTCCGCCCGCCGCAGCGCCAACCAGCGCCTTCCTGGAAACTTTCATGCCTATCCTCCTTGCCCTGTTTTTCATACGCCCATCCTCAACCGGAAATGTTAGCCCCGTGTTAGGGCCGCATTAGATAACCGTTAGTCCGCGAGACATGCCATGCTCCCGCCCGAAAGCCGCAGCTCCTCCCTTATGTCAACCGGCGCGTCTGCCGGCTCTTCCTTCGTCCACGACCACCTGGAACAACCCTTGTCGATGCGGTAGAAGTCCAGGTCGGAACCGCGATGGCCCAGCGGCCGGAGCCTGACAACCTCCCTGCTGGCGACAAGTTCGTCAAACACCTTCCCCGCCGTGGCTTCATCAAGCTCCAGCCGCTCCGCGGCTTCTTTGAAGTGAACGAGCCGCCGGGCGGCCAGCATCCGCAGTATGCGCTCGCGGGCCCGCTCCGCACTGCCGTTGTCCCGCCGGTAACCGATCATCTTCAACCTCCTTCCCGCAGACCGGACTCAGAAGTTCGCAACGAGGTCGAGCTGCACGCGCTCGTAGTCCGTTGTCTTCTCCGGGTCCGATATCTTCCTGTCGCCGAACAGGTAGGTCACACCGGCCTGGAGGTTCTTCATGATCTGGTACTTCGCGTAGACCTTGTCGCCCTTCCCGTCCGTCCCGCCGCCCCAGCGGTCGCTGTCGGTGAAGGCGCCGACCGTGGCGTCCTTCTCGAGCTCGGCGTGCGAATACCCGATCTCCCATGTCTTCGGATTCTTCGCCTTGCCGTAGGTCAGCCCGTACATGTGCCCGGCATTCTCTTCCGCCGAGTCGCCGGCGTTATCCAGCTCCTGGGCGAAGATGGAGAGCGGCCGGCCGGCCACCCACAGGTCAAGCTGGGCAAAGTAAACGGTCGGAAGGAACTCCGCCGCCCAGGCCTTGGCCGTGGCGCTGCTTCCTGCCACCGTGCTGTTTCCGTAGGCGTTGCCCTTGCCTTCCCAGTCAATGACGTCCACGCCCTGGAATTCGCGGAATTCGTAGTACCCGCCGCCGAGCGTCAGCGCGATCTCCGGGATGAACTCGAATTTCAATGCCGCCTGCCCGGCAACCAGCATCGTTTCGTCGTCGGACGAGCGCTCCTGGATCCAGAAGTATCCGCCGTTCCCAAGCAGCGTGGCCTTGCCCATTCCCAGCTTGCCCTTGACGGCCAGACCTTCGTGCGCGAGGTCGGAGTCCCAGAGCAGGTCGTCGTTCATTGTGATGAACGGGTTCTTCATCTTGCCGCCGACGGCGCTCAGCCCGTGTTTGCTTTCACTGCTCAGGAAGCTGTAATCCACGTAGGCAAGGCTGAGATTGAAGTCCTTCTTTGCGAATCCGTCGCCGAGCGTCTGGTTCCCCGAAACGGGATCCTTCTGCCCGGTGGATATCTCCGCGCCGACCTTGAGCTGGTCGCTGCACTTGGCCTCAACACCAAGACGCGCCCTGATCCTGTCACGCTGCCTGGTGAACTTGTCGCCATCGGCGTCCACCTTGGAATCGTCGTCTATCGTCTCATAGCGATACCTGATGTCGCCCTTCACCGTGACCTTGTCCGCCCATGACGACTGCGCCATGGCGGCGCCGCCCACTCCGGAAACCGCGATAACCCCTGCCATCACCCACGCCGCGTTCTTCATGCCCGCTTCCTTTCTCCTTGTACCCGTAACCTTTTCCTTCCGTTTCACGGTGCGCATTTCACACCGGACCCATTAGGCACGTGTGAGTGGCGTGTTAGAAATGAGTTAGCCCGGATTATTCATGAACGCTGCGCGTTCATTCACAACCGCCTGCCGCGGTGCTGTGGCGCGACGCGGCCGGCTTCTGCTAAGCTGCGCGGCGCGCTCCGGCGCCTTCGGGGGAGGACCAGGCATGATACTGACGGACATTGACAGACTCGGGGTCGAGGCGCGCAACCTGCCCGCCTTGAACACGGCGCTGGCGTGGCTGAAGGACGCCGCGCGCCGGCCTCCGCAGGACGGCCGTGTGGAACTGGACGGGTCCCGCGTCTTCGCGATCGTTCAGACGTACACAACAAAGGACCCGGCGGCGCCTTTGAAGTTCGAGGCGCACAGGAAGTACGCGGACATACAGTTCATTCTTGCCGGACGGGAACGCTGCGGATGGGCGCCGCTGAACGCGCTGGCTGCGACCACCCATTACGACGAGGCGAAGGACATCGTGTTCGGCGAGGTGAAACCGGAGTCGCACGCGCTGCTGCCACTCGCCCCCGGACACGCGGCGGTGTTCTTCCCGTCAGATGCGCACGCCCCGGGGCTGGCGTGGGGAACGCCGGACACGGTGCGGAAGATCGTCATCAAGATCGCCGCCGGGCTCCTGGCCTGACCGCCGGGGACGCGACACGCGGAACCGCCATGTACCGGCGCCGGTCACGGTCGGGCAGCCGTTCTATCGCGTACCTGAGCATCGTCCGCGGCATGCGCGGGGCATGTCGGTCAAGGAAACCCCTGAGCGCCGACTCGTCCCGCTTGCCCGCTTCGCGCAGCATCCAGCCCGCGGCCTTGTGGATCAGGTCCTCGCGATCGGCCAGCAGCGCCTCGGCGATGCGCAGTGTTTCGCCGAACCTTCCGCGGCGGATGAACGCGAACGTGGCGACAATCGCTATCCTGCGCTCCCACAGGCAGCGGGACCGGGCAAGCCTGTCCAGGGTGTTCGTCGGCCTGGCGAGGAGCCATTCGCCGACTATGTTCGGCGCGGAAAGGTCAACCAGGTCCCAGTTATTCACGCGGTCAGCGTTTGCAAGGTAGGCGGTATATATCCGGCGGCGACACCCGGCGTCTTCCCGCTCGAACAGCGCAACCCACACCAGCAGGCCGCACAGCCGTTCCTCATGCCAGGGAGAACGCAACAGGCAAAGGCCGTCGCCGACCGCGGCATCGCTCGTGAACCGCCTGACAACCGCCCTGAGCGCCGGAACGCGGATGCCGAGAAACCTGTCGCCCTCGCCGTATTCGCCCCGGCCGGTCTTGAAGAAACGCGCGAGCTGCACGGCGTCGGCCGGCGACGCCGCCTTCCTGAGCGCAAGCTTCATCTCGCCAGAAACACTCATGCTCTGCCTTCCCCCTTGCGCACATTATTCATGAACCTTCTGCTGCGAGTGCACATGATACGTCACCTCATCGACTTACCTTGATGGCCGACTTTGGCGTGTGCCAACACGCCGCCATCCGGCCCTCTTCGGCAAGCCGTTGATCTGACGCACCCTGCGCCCTCTCGCGACGAAGAAACATGAATAATGTGCGCTTGATCCCGCCCCCGTGAAGCTCTCGTACCGCAAGTCGGTCATCTTTGCCGTTTCGTCATCAGGCTCGACAACAGGGCGGGCGGCATTATGTCTTGCCGCCGCGAATCCGCGGGGTAGTCTGTGCGCCGTGACAGCGCCGGTCAAGAAATCAGGAGGCCCCCGCGCGAAACGGGGCATGACTCCAGGGGAGCGCGTGCTGGCCGCGATCCATTCCGCCAGGCCCGACCGCATTCCGGTGAACTGCCCGCCCGCGAAAAACGTTTTGGCCATGTGCGAAACTGCGCGCGAATCCGGCATGTGCCGGGACTGAGCCCGCGGAGAGAAGGGGAAAAGCATGCCTGGCAAGGACATCCTCGTTGTCGAGGACGAGGCGGACATCGCCGCCATCCTCGCCCACAATCTTGAGCGCGAAGGGTTTTCAGCGTCGGTCGCCGCCGACGGCGAACAGGCTCTGAAAGCGGTGGCGCGACGAATTCCGGACCTGATCCTGCTGGACCTCATGCTGCCGCGCATGGACGGCCTGGAAGTGTGCCGCAGACTGAAACGCGACCCAGCCCACGCCGCGATACCGGTGATCATGGTCACCGCAAAGGGCGATGACGCCGATGTCGTCGTTGGCCTGGAACTGGGCGCCGACGACTACATTGTCAAGCCTTTCAGCGTTAAGGTGGTCTGCGCGCGCGTCCGGGCAATCCTGCGCCGGCGCGAGGAGCCGCCGGCCGGCGAAGGCAAGGATATCCGTATGCGCGACCTGGTCATCGCGCCAGGCCGCCACGAGGTAATGGTGAAGGGCAAGCCGGTTGAGATGACGGCTTCCGAACTGCGGATTCTGCACCTGCTTGCGTCGCGGCCCGGAATGGTGCTTACTCGGCAGCAGATAATAGATTGCGTAAGGGGCACCGACTACGCGGTGACCGACCGCGCGGTGGATGTTCAAATCGTGGGGATAAGACGGAAACTGGGCGCGCTGGCGGACAGGCTCGAGACCGTACGCGGTGTTGGCTACCGGTTCAAGGAGCGGCAATGATGCGATTTTCCGGTTTCACGGCCCGCATGTACCTGCACTTCATCGGCGCCATGCTGGCGGTCGTCGCGTCGTCATCAATCTACAGCAGTTGCGAACTGCGCCGGTTCCGGGAAGGAAACCAGACCGGAGAACTGCAGCGCCATGCCTCCATGCTGACGATGATCCCCGCCATCGCGGACTCGAACGCCGACCCGTCCTCCATCGACGCGGCATGCAAGGAGATCGGAAATAATACCGGTCTCAGGATTACGGTGATGGCCGCCGGCGGGCATGTCGTCGGCGATTCGCAATCCGACCCCGCCACGATGGACAACCACCTGGAGCGCCCGGAAATGAGGAAGGCCATGGAGGGCGGGATCGGGGTCTCCACGCGTTTCAGCGACACCACCCGCCGCCGCATGTTGTACGTGGCCGCCCCGTTCGGAGCCCCCGGGAACCCGCGCGGCGTTGTCCGGGTGTCGGTCGCCGTGGAGAACCCGGACCCCGGCTTCGCCTCACTGCGGTCACACATGCTCGCCTCAACAGCCCTGGCGGCGGCCCTGTTCGCCGTCGTGGCCGCGTTCCTGTCGCGCAGAATAACCGGCCCGATCGCTTCCATCTGCGGCGCGGCGCGCAGGCTGTCGTCAGGCGACCTGGCCGCGCGCTGCGCGGTCCCGGCCGACACGGACCTCAAGAACCTGGCCGATGCCTTCAACGGAATGGCCCGCCAGCTCGGGGAGCGCATGGAAACAATCGCCCGCCAGCACAACGAGCTGACAACCGTGCTTGAAAGCATGTCCGATGGCGTGCTCGCCGTGGACGCGGCGGAAAGAGTCATCGAGGTCAACCGCTCCGCGGCCGCGCTGCTCGATATAGACCCGGCCATGTCCAGGGGCCGCAGCATCCAGGAAGTCGCTCGCAACCCCGAGATGCAGAACCTTGTCGCGGCAACGCTTCGAGGCGCTTCGGCTGCGGAAGAAACCGTCATCCGCTTCGGGACCAGCGACCGGTTCCTGAGGGTCACTTCCGCGCCGCTGGTTGACCGTGAGTCGCGCACCATCGGCGCAGTCGTGGTTTTCAGCGACGTCACCAGGATGAAGAAGCTGGAGACGGTCAGGCAGGAATTCGCGGCGAACGCCTCGCATGAGCTCAAGACCCCCGTGACGGCCATCCGCGGTTGCGTCGAAACCATGAAGGACTCGTCCTTGACCCCGGAAGAGACGCGCAGCTTCCTGGATATGCTGGATCGCCATTCGGTCAGACTGGATACGCTGGTCAACGACCTCCTGAACCTGTCGCGCATCGAGCATGACGCCGGGACCCGCAGCATAGCGATGGAGCCGGCGCGCGTTCGGGACATCCTTCAGAAAGCCTGCGACTCGTACGCCGAAAGAGCCGGCGCCAAGAACATGAGTATCCTGCTTGAATGCCCCGACGCCCTGTCCGTGAACGCGAACCCAGGCCTCCTGGAAGAGGCGATCGGCAACCTCCTGGACAACGCGATCCGGTATTCGGGTTCCGGCTCCCCGGTGCGTGTCGAAGGCAGGCTCGCCGGGCCGGGCAACGTTGAGCTGCTGGTAAAGGACGAAGGTCCGGGCATTGAGGCGAAGCACCTCGATCGGATATGGGAACGCTTCTACCGGGTTGACCCGGCCAGGAGCCGCAGCCTGGGAGGCACCGGGCTGGGACTGTCCATCGTAAAGAATATCGCCGTTGCGCACGGGGGAAAGGTCAGGGCCGAAAGCGAACCGGGTAAGGGTTCCAAGTTCGTGATTTCAATGCCGGGCAGACGGGCCGAAACGTGGGAGTTGTAGGTGCTTGCCCCGGAAGAGGAACAGAGAACTTGCCTTGCCGTATCCACAGCGGTTACGCTCGGCGCCCTGCAAACACGTTGATGGATGAAAGAAGCATGATCCCCACCAGGAAAACCGCCGCGCTCCCGTCAGGAACGGCCCTTGCCGCCTGCGTCCTGCTCCTCTTTTCCGGCTGCGGCAGGCGCGAAGGGCACGCGGTGAACGTGATGGGTTCCACTTCGGTCCAGCCTTTCGCCGAACTGGTCTCCGAAGAATACATCCGCCTGCACCCGGACAAACGCGTTGAGGTGCAGGGCGGCGGGTCAACGGCAGGAATCCAGGCCCTGGCAAGCGGGCTGGCGGAGATAGGTATGTGCTCGCGCAGCCTGAAACCGCAGGAGGCCTCCGATGCCGTGCCCCTGACGATCGCACGCGACGCGCTGGCGATCGTTGTGCACAGAAGCAACCCGATATCGGATCTCTCCATCCAGCAGCTTCGCGAGGTGTTCGCCGGCCGCGTCGCCGACTGGAAGGACGTCGGCGGAAAGCCCGGCCCGGTCCGGGTAATCACTCGCGAGGAGGGGTCCGGAACGAGGGAAGCCTTCACCCAACTCGTGATGGCCAAGGCGCGGATATCCGACCGCGCCCTGACGCAGGAATCGAACGGATGCGTGCGGGAACTGGTCGAGGGCGACAGGGCCTCGATCGGCTACATGTCGCTCGGCCTCGTGGGCGACGCGGTGAAACCGGTGCGCGTTGACGATATAACGCCGACCCACGAGAACGTTCTGAACAATTCCTACAAGCTCGTTCGCCCGTTCCTCTTCGTGACCAACGAGCGCACCGGCCCGCAGGCGCGCGAGTTTATAGACTTCATTCTCTCCGACAAGGGGCAATCAATCCTCGAGGAGGAAGGGCTGGTGAGAGCGCGATGAGACAGGACAGGATCATCAGGTTCATTCTGATGCTCGTCGCCTTCTCCGCCATCGCCGGCCTGGCGTTGATCGCCTTCTTCATCTTCAAGGAGGGCGTGCCGCTGATATTCCAGGTCGGATGGCGCGACTTCTTCCTGTCATCCGAGTGGCATCCGTCGGAAGGCCTCTTCGGCGTGTTCGCGATGATCATGGGCACACTCATGGTAACCGCCGGCGCCATGCTGATCGGCGGCGTGTTCGGGCTCAGCCTGGCGATCGTGATGACCCAGTTCTCCGGGCCGCGGCTGGCGGGCGCGCTGAAACCTGTCATCGAACTCCTGGCCGGCATTCCCTCGGTCGTCTACGGGTTCATCGGCGTGAAAACGATTGTCCCGCTCATACGCGACCACCTCGGCGGGCCGGGACTTTCTGTGCTCGCCTGCTCGATTGTCCTCGGCGTGATGGTGCTTCCCACCGTCGCAAGCATCTCCATTGACGCTTTCCGGGCCGTGCCGCGTTCGTTCTGGGAAGGCTCGCTCGCCCTCGGCGCCACACGGTGGCAGACAACGTGCATGGTGATGCTCAAGGCCGCCAGGTCCGGCCTTGTTGCCGCGGTCATCCTCGGCATGGGCAGGGCCGTCGGGGAAACAATGGCGGTCATCATGGTGGCCGGCAATTCGCTTGCCATCCCCGACAGCATCCTGGCACCTGTCCGGACGCTCACGAGCAACATCGCGCTGGAAATGGGGTACGCGTCCGGATTGCACCGCAAGGCGCTCTTCGCCGCCGGCGTCACGCTCTTCGTCATCATCATGATCCTGAACACGGCAGCCATCACCCTTTCGTCAAACCGCGCGCGGGCGAAGGGAGGCGCGAAGTGAGGCTCTCGCCAGCCGCATCGCAACGCGCCGCCGTGGCGGTCATGTGGACAATGACGGCCGCAACGATCGGCGTTCTTGCCTTTGTCATTCTCTACGTCCTTGCGCGGGGACTCCCGCACGTCACGTGGGAATTCCTCAGCCGCGCGCCCGAAAGCATGGGCCGCAGGGGCGGCATATTCCCCATGATCGTCGGGACACTGGCGGTTTCCGGCATGGGCGTGCTCATATCCGCGCCGATAGGCGTGGCAACGGCCATCTACCTGACCGAGTACACGCGCAAGGGCATGCTGACCACGATCATACGCTTCGGAGCCGATTGCCTCGCCGGCATCCCGTCCATCATCTTCGGCCTGTTCGGGTTCGTGTTCTTCGCCGTCGGCCTCGGCATGGGCCTCTCAATTCTCTCGGGCGGCCTGACGCTCGCGCTGATGGTGCTTCCAACAATCATCAGGACCAGCGAGGAAGCAATCCGCGCGGTGCCGCAGTCGTTCCGCGAAGTGAGTTTCGGCCTGGGCTGCACGCGCTGGCAGACGGTTCTCTTCGTGGTGCTGCGCTCGGCGCTGCCGGGCATAGGAACCGGCATCGTCCTCTCACTCGGACGCAGCATCAGCGAAACAGCCGCCGTCATGCTGACCGCCGGTTCGGCCATGGGCCTCCCGCAGTCCCTTTTCGATTCCTCCCGCACACTCGCCCTGCACTTCTATATCCTCGCGCGCGAAGGACTCCCCATGTCCAAGGCCTACGCAACCGCCGCCGTCCTCATAGTGGCCATGCTCGGATTGAACCTGCTCGCATACGGGCTGATGAAACGTTTTCACGCGAAGGCGAGGTAAGGTGTGACTGAACAGCCGGCAAAACCGATGATGGAGACGCGGGGCCTGACCGTGCGCTTCGGCAACGCCGTCGCGCTGAAGAACATCTCTCTGGAGGTCCGCCGGAACGAGCGCCTTGCCATAATCGGTCCGGCACGCAGCGGGAAAACCACCTTCCTGCGCTGCCTGAACAGGCTCAACGACTTCGATCATGACTACAGCCGCTCCGGCGACATACTGCTCGACGGAACCGATATCCACGGCCCGGAGATGGACGTCGTCGCGCTCCGCAGGCGCATCGGAATGGTCTACGCCGTGCCGGTCCCGTTGCCGTGGTCAATCCGCGAGAACATCACCTACGCGATGAGGATGGCGGGCATCCGCAACCGCCGCGTACATGCCGAAAAGGTCGAGTCCTCCCTGAAACTGGCAGGGCTGTGGGATGAAGTGAAGGACCGTCTCGATTCGCACGCGCAGGACCTCTCGGGCGGACAGCAGCAGCGGCTCTGCCTCGCCCGCGTTCTCGCGCTCGAGCCCGAAGTGCTGATTCTGGACGAGCCCTGCTCCGGGCTGGACCCCATCTCCACCGCGCGAATCGAGGACGTGCTCGAGGAATTGAAGGCCCGCCAGTCCATCGTGCTGGTCACGAACAACACCATGCAGGCCTCGCGCGCATCCGACCGCACCGCGTTTTTCCTGATGGGCGAACTCGTCGAGGTCGGCGAGACGAAACAGCTCTTCACCGCGCCGCGGGAAGAGAGAACAAACGACTACCTGACAGGACGCTTCGGATGACGGACAACGGACAGGTGAAAATCAGAACAGAGCGGCTGAACCTCCATTACGGCGCGTTCCACGCCCTGAAGGATGTGGACATGGCCGTGCCGCCGCGCATGATCACCTCCATCATAGGCCCGTCCGGGTGCGGCAAGTCCACTCTCCTGCGCTGCCTCAACCGCATGAACGATCTCATAGGCACCGCGCGCGTCACGGGCCGCATCCTGCTGGACGGGAAGGACATCCTTGCCGGCGGCACGGCAATGACATCGCTGCGCCGCAGGGTCGGCATGGTCTTCCAGCGCCCGAACCCGTTCCCGCTGTCGGTCTTCGACAACGTGTCATACGGGCCGCGCGTGCACGGCGAGCTGGACCGCCGCCGCCTTGCCGGAATAGTCGAGTCCGCCCTGCGCGCCACCGGCCTGTGGGAAACACTGAAGGACAGGCTGAACGAGCACGCCCTCTCGCTCTCGCCGGAACAACAGCAGCGCCTGTGCATCTCGCGCCTGGTAGCCGTCGAACCGGAGGTCCTTCTGATGGACGAGCCCTGCTCGGCCCTTGATCCGATCGCTACGGGCCATGTCGAAGACCTGATGAAGAACCTCGCACAGAACTACACCATCGTCATCGTAACGCACAACATGCAGCAGGCGGCCCGTGTTTCCGATGTCACCGCCTTCATGTACCTCGGCAGACTGATCGAGTCCGGCCCCACGAAGGACATATTCGTCAAACCGAAGGAAAAACAGACCGAGGACTACATCACGGGGCGCTTCGGCTGAAGCCCCGCGCCGACGCGGAAAGGAAAGCGAACATGAGAATCCTGCTGGAACGCGAGATTGACAGACTGAAGAAGCTCATCCTGGGCATGAGCGCCGAAGTGGAAAGCGAAGTCCACACCGCATGCAACGCCCTGCTGCAGAGAGACGACAAGACCGCGCAGGCGCTGATAGACGACGTCGACAAGGTTGACACAATGGAGTTGGACGTCGAGGAGGAATGCCTCAAGATCCTCGCGCTTCACCAGCCGGTCGCGGCCGATCTCCGGTACATCGTCTCGGTAATGAAGATCAACCGCGATCTCGAACGCATATCGGACATAGCGGTCCATATGGCCGAGCGGACCCTGAAGATATTCGCCGAACCGGACTTGCTGCTGCCGGCCCAGCTCTCCGACATGTCCGTCCGCGTGCAGGCGATGCTCAAGAAGGTCCTCGACGCGTTTGTCCGGCTCGACGTCGAAGCCGCCCGCAACGTATGCATGGCCGACTCGGAGGTGGATACGCTCAACCGGGAAGTCCTCCGCCAGGTGAAGGAAGGCGTCCTGCGCAAGCCGGAACAGTTCGACGCCCTGTTGCAGGTGATGCACGTGTCCCGGCACCTCGAGCGCATCGCCGACCACGCCACGAACATCGCCGAAGACCTGATCTACATGGTGGAAGGCCGCATCGTCCGCCACTCCCCTGAAGTGTCCGACAAGGGCTGAGAGAGCGCGGCGCCCGGAATCGCAACCGCTCTCTTTCCCGATCTGAGGCATTTCTGCAAACCTGTGTTGGCGGCGAATGCCGGCTTCACTGGTTGCAGACAGCTTTTTAGCAATTCTCTGTTGCCCGCCACGTCCGCCCGGCCAGAACCTGCGCCATGATGCGCGATATGACTGGGCATCCAGAGGGCAGTCGCGGATGAACGCACCTTGCTGCCCACTTCATGGGGTGGTAGCCTCTGGACGCAAAAGAAAACGGGCAAGCAGGTTCAGGCGACGCTTGACAACCCGCCTGAACGCGACGTTTTGCCTGAGAAAGGAAGACGATGCGACGCCTCTTCGTCGTACTGGCCAAGCTGATCGGGCTTCTCCAGATCTACTGGGGCCTGACGTATCTCTCCTCCATCGCTCTGTTCATCGGGCAAATGCCCAGAACGGAATCCTGCGAATTCAGGCCGCTTGCCGTTCAAATAGGTGGAATTGCCGCCTTCGCGCTCCTTTCCTTCGGCATGGCGTGGGCATTGCTGACCCGGACTGAATGGCTTGCCGACAAGCTCAAGATCCGGGCAGACGACCCGCTTCCTGCGCTGTCTGACGATGTTGTGCTCCGGGCGGGAGTCAAGCTCGTCGGCGTCTACATCCTTGCCAATGCGATCCCCGGCCTTGTCAAAGCGATAGCGGAGGCGAGTGCCTACGGCCTTTGGGAAGGGCGTCTCGCCGCCATATGGATCAGGATCGCTCCTTCGGTGCTGCAAGTCGGGCTTGCGTTGTTCCTCGCGGTCAGAACAGGCAGTCTCTTGCGCCTTCTCGCCATGGGAGAAAAGACTCAGGGCAGGAAGATCATCATCGGCGGGGTCGTGACCGTGGCTATCCTGCTTCTGCTCGGCCGGGGACTGACAATCCATCCGTGGCTCCAAAACCGGGGGAACCACTCATTCAAACCCATCCGGCGCCCCCCTCCGGAGAGTTGCATCGTCATTACCGGGAAGGATACCAACACCCCTGCGGCACGCGGCTGGTACGCCAGGCCGTATGCAGGCCCGGTCACAAACGATGTTCCTGACGGGACGAATTCCACTGTCATGGAGATCGATGTGCGCCTCCCTGCCTCCCCTTGAAGATGGCATTGGCGATTCGGGCCGATTTACATCGCAACTGATCCCGCGTATAGTCGCCGGGTATGCGCCAACGTGACACATCGAGCGCGATTCAGAGTGTTCTGGCGGCGAGCATTGACGCCTGCGCCGTGTTCGCCGGCTTCATGCTCGCCACGAAGGCCAGGTTCGATACGGGGCTGATCCCTCTGAGGCACGGCCGCCCCCCGCACCTCTACGAAATGTATGCGGCTGGCGCGGCCGTGGCGGTCCCGCTCTTCCTGTTCGTCTACCAGGCGCTCGGCCTCTACGTGCGCCCGCAGACGGGCAACTTCGAGAACCGGATACCCCGGATCGTCCGCGGCAGCATCATCGGCTCCGTTCTCGCCGTGGTAGTGGCGTTCGTGCTGAAGAACGAGATGGAATTCTCCAGCATGGTGATACTGCTTGCCGCGCCGATCACCACGGCACTTGTCCTGCTCGAACGATATGTCGTCTACCGCGCGGAATGGAACATGGCCCGGCACAGCCCGAAGACCAGCCGCGTGATCGTCGTCGGCACCGATCCGGTTGCGGTGCGGCTCAGCCGCACAATCCGCAAGGAGCCGATGCTCCGCGCGGAAGTGGTCGGATACCTGCGCGCCGGCGTGGAACCGGCCGCCGCGGATATCCCCGCCGACAGAATACTCGGCACGCCGGACGACCTGCCGCGCCTCATAGGCGAGCTGGGAGTCGACCGCGTGATCCTGACGGGGGCCGGACTCGGAAGAAAGGCGATCCTGGACTTGCTCCTGCTGTGCGAGCGGCGGATGGTGACGTTCAACATGGTCCCGGACCTGTTCAGCATCATGACCAGCAGCATGGATGTCCAGTCGCTGAACGACATCCCTCTCCTGAGCGTGGGGCACTGGCCGCTGGATCACCTGTGGAACCGGGCGCTCAAGAGAACCGAGGATATCGCCGGCTCCATCTTCGGGCTCGTCATAGGCGCACCGGCAATCGCCCTCGCCGCAGCCGCCATACGCGCGACATCGCCGGGGCCTGTTTTCTTCCGCCAGGAACGCTGCGGACTCAAGGGCAAACCATTCACACTGTATAAGCTGCGCACCATGCGGATTGACGCGGAAGACGGAACCGGACCCGTCTTCACGGTTCCCGGCGATCCGCGCACGACGAAGGTGGGCGCCTTCCTGCGCCGGCACAACCTGGATGAACTGCCGCAGCTTTGGAACGTCTTCAAGGGCGACATGAGCCTCGTCGGGCCGAGGCCCGAACGCCCGCACTTCGTCGAGCGGTTTCGCGAAGACATCAACCGCTACATGTGGCGGCACGTCTCAAAGCCCGGCATCACCGGCTGGGCGCAGGTGAACGGACTGCGCGGAAGCACAACGAGCATCGAGGAACGCGTCCGCTACGATCTCTACTACCTTGAGAACTGGTCGCTGGCGTTCGATCTGAAAATACTGCTGCGCACCGTGTTTGCGCGCGAGAACGCGTACTGAAACAACAGGCGCGTTGCACTAGCATCCCATAGGGAACGTTTCACGATCACAAAACCCCGTATTTGCTGATGTTTTGAAATAGTCTGCGAGATTGTGATTCTTGAACTTCCCTTCGTAATCCTAATCGTAATCCTACTCATAATCCTCTCTGTAGCAGATGATTACGATTACGATCAGGATTCCTGTGGGATGTCAACAGGCGCGTTGTTCAGGAAGGGCATCGGGAATGCCCGGAATGTTCGCCGGCGGCAGGTTCTTTCCCCGCTATTCGCGCCCGCGCTTCAGGTTGTGCTTCCTGATGAGCCGCTGGAGGTAGGCGCGCTCGATGCCTGCTTCCTTCGCCGCCTGCGATACGTTGCCGTGATGGCGGCGCAGCAGATCCTGCACGTAGTCGGCCTCGAACTTGCGGACAAGGTCGTTCTTCACATCCTTGAACGGACGGTCGGCGCTGAAGTCCAGCCCGCGCGAGTCCTCTTCGGTCTTCAGAATCCCCATGTAAAGAAAGGCGCTCAGGTCTATCGGCCGTTTCTGGCTGTAACACGCTATTTCGACCAGGTTCCGCAGCTCGCGGACATTGCCGGGCCATGTGTGGTTCCGGAGCGTCTCCATCGCCTTTTCGAAGTTGGCAACCTGTCCCATCGCATCCGGCCCCAGGAAGTCCTTCAGGAACGACTCGGCCAGCACCGAAATGTCGTCCTTCCGCCTGCGAAGCGCCGGAAGCTCGATGCGCGCAATGGAAAGACGGAAGAATAGATCCTCGCGAAAGCGCCCGGCCTGCACCTCGTTTACCAGCTTCTTGTTCGTGGCCGAAACGATGCGCACGTCCACGTGGCGGACGGTGTTGCTGCCAACCCGCCGGATCTCGCGCTTCTCAAGCACCCGCAGCAGCTTCGGCTGAAGCTCGGCGCTGAGGTCGGCAATCTCGTCAAGAAAGACCGTGCCGCCGTCGGCATGCTCGAACGCGCCGACACGGTCGGTGTTTGCGCCGGTGAAAGAGCCTTTCTGGTGACCGAACAACTCGCTCTCGATCAGCTCGCGGGCAAGCGAGGCGCAGTCAATCACGATGAAGGGTTTGTCTTTCCGGCGGCTGTTCCGGTGAATCTCCTCCGCGACCACTTCCTTGCCGGTCCCGGTCTCGCCCTCGATCAGCACGGTCGCGTCGGTCGGCGCGTAGGTCTCTATCTCGTGAAAAACCCGCCGCATCGCCACACTGCGCCCGAGCAAGGCGCCAAGCGACGTCCGTTCGCTCAGGACGAATTCACGCGTCTCCTGGAGCGGACAGAACACGATCCGCGCCTTGCCAAGCTGGATCTCGGTGCCTTGCCCAAGGTACGCCTCTGACACCCTGACGCCGTTGACGTACGTGCCGTTCGTGCTGCCGACATCCCGAACCACGTACCCGTCATCGGGGGTCATCTCGATCTCACAGTGCCCTTTGGATACGGTGTCGTCAGGCAACTGCAGATCGTTGTCCGGAGAACTGCCGATCGTGAATGCATCCTTGTCCAGGATGAACTCCCGGCCCTGCAGACCGCCGGATACGACAAGCAGCTTCGCCTTCTTAATCAGCATCTGCCCGCACGGGCCGGGCTGCGTAATGATGAGTGTCGGACTGTCCACCATGGCTGCTGCATACTCCGCGTTTCAAGGATGCTATACCCGCGTACTCTTGTGCACAAGCCTCAAGGGCCGCGGGATGGGATGGGAGGACGTGGAGAGCCTGTGTGGGACCGCAATTCGACCAGCGCCTCTTCGCGGGTGAAAGAGCGTTCGCCGGCGTCGGCCATCATGTCCGCAAACCGCTTGCCGGAGAAGTCGAGGTTACGGCTGACCGAGTAGACGGCGTAGTGCGAGGGGTCCATGAATGGCCTGTCGGCATCGAAAGCGTTTGACAGGGCGGAAACCATGCGGCCGAGGCCGACGCCTGCCCACATGGGGAGGCAGACTGTCTTGAAACGTTTCCCGGCCAGGAATACGTCCGCAACCATATGCGTGAACTCGTCAATGCTCGTTCGCTCCAAGTCAACCACGTTGATTGCCCTGCCCGCGGCGGCCCTGACCGTTGCCGCGAGGAAGCAGGCCTTCGCAACGTTGCGCACATGTGCAAGCGGCCACCTGTTTGCGCCGCGCCACGGCCCAAAGTGGACGATGAAAGGTGAAGAGCGCAGAAAGGAAGCGACTCTGGAAGTCAGCGTCAGGTCCCCGACGCCCCAGACCTGCGCCGGCCGGAGGATGGAATAGCGATCGGGTTCGAGTCCGGAGCGAACGGCTTTCTCGGCCTCGATCTTGAACGCCGGGTACGGATTGGGCGGAAACGGCGAGAGCGGCAGGGCATCCTCGTCCTGGCCGTCGAAATCCCTCAGTCCGTAGACGTCGGTGGTGGAAACAAACACCAGGCGGCCGACATCGAATTCGTGCGCCAACTCAACCAGGACTCGAACCGGGTCAAGGTTGGTCCTCCGGAATCGGGCGGTTCGTCCGGTATCCGTCGCACGGCCGGCGCAATGCACGATCGCATCCAGCTTTCCGCCCGCGGCTGCTTCGCGGACCGTGGCGCGGAGAGATGCCGGCACGGTGATGTCGGTTCGCAGGAACGTGGTCTTCTCCAGGCCGGCCAGCACGTCGGCGGGTCTTTCGCCCGCGCCGGGGCGGCGCCTGTGGAATGTGCCGTACGTATTCCAGCCGCGCAGCGCAAAGAGCGCCGCCGCATAGCTGCCGATGAATCCGCCGGCGCCTGTGACAAGAACGGTGTTCACGCAATGATCCCATTCCTGCGCCCGACATCCGCAAAGACGGAAAGGGCGGCGTCTATCTCAATCTCGGTCAGTGTGCTCATTGCGCTCACTCGCAGCCTGCATTCCTTGCGTCTCACAGCCGGGTATGTGACCAGGTTCGTGAAGACTCCGTTCGCGCGCAGCTCGTTGTGGAAGGCCGCAAGTTTCTGTTCATCGCCGACGATGACAGGGATTATCGCCGACTCCGTGTCACCGGTGTCGAAACCCAGCGCCTTGAGCCCGTCGCGCAGGCGGGCGATATTCCTCCACAACCTGTCCCTGCCTGCCGCATCTGCGCGAATGAGGCGCAATGCCTCGACGAGTCCTGCCGCCGTCGGTGCGGGCATGCTGGTGGAGAAGAAATAGGTGCGCGCGTAGTAACGCAGGTAGCGGACGACGGACGCGCTTGCCGCGCAGTAGCCGCCTATGGCGCCGGGCGTCTTGCTCAGCGTACCGCAGAGCAGATCAATCCCGCGCGTGCAGCCGAAGTGCTCGGGCGTGCCCAGACCGGTCGGGCCGACGACTCCAAGTCCGTGCGCATCGTCCACCATCACGCGTGCGCGGTGGCGCCGGGCCAGGTCCGTGATCTCGTCAAGCGGCGCCAGGTCGCCGTCCATGGAGAAGACACCGTCGGTCACTATGAGCCTGCCGCGGACGGAGTCGGGTATGCGCTGGAGCACTCGCTCAAGGTGGCGCATGTTGCGGTGCAGGTAGACCTTTATTTCGGCGCCGGAGAGGCGGCAGCCGTCGAATATCGATGCGTGGTTCGAGGCGTCGTTGACAACAACATCCCCTGGTCCGCACAGGGCGGAGATGATGCCGACGTTCGCGGAGTAGCCGCACGGGAAGAGGATTGCGTCTTCCGTTCCGTAGAGCCCGGAGAGCTCCTCTTCAACAAGGCGGTGCAGCGGAGTCGTTCCGGCGTACAGGGAAACCGCGCCCATGCCGTAGCCGTACTCGGCGCATGCCTTGATGCTTGCGGCGACAACGGCGGGATGTGTTGTCAGCGCCAGATAGGAATTGGACCCGAGCATGGTCACTTTGTGGCTGTGGCCGTCGTGCTCGCGGACCGTGCACGTGTGGGCTGCCGGCCCCTCCATTCGCAGGCCGAGCCCTTCAGTGTACGAAGCCGGGTTGGCGCCCAGGTAGGAATCAAGGGCGTCGGCCTTCGCGAAGATGTCCGCATCGCCGTCTTGCGGAATGAAGTCCTCGAAGCGCCGTTCGGTCCCGTCCTCGCCACTGTCGCCGGGCAGCTTTCCCGGTTCCTTGTTCATGTGGTTGCCTTTCTCCTTCGGTGGCAGCGAAGCGGAGTGTGCGAATCGCAATACACCGTGCACAGGTTGCAGTTGGTACAGCCCGACCGTTCAGCCGAGCCCGACAGAAGACGCGCCGGCAAACCAGGGTCATGGACCAGCGGTCTGCACAGCGAAACGGCATCGAGTCCGTGTTCCGAACGCGCGCGGAGCATTCCGTCCGGCGAGCGAATGCCGCCCACGGCCCAGACGGGCACAGGCACCGCTTTCCGGATGGCGGCCGCGGCCGGTACGTTGTAGTTCTCGCAGAACGGTATCAACCCGCGAAGATGGAACCGTGCGAACAGCGCCTTCCACGGCGTCCTTGCCCAGCGCGGGATACGCGCGAAGAGGGGATTGACGCACAGTGCAACATCCACCGGGCAGGCGCCGCGGATGATGTTGAGCGCCGTCTCCATGGTTCCGTAACTCACTTCGAAGGCGTCAGCTCCGGCAGCGGCCGCGCGCCGTGCAGCGGTCACCGCGTCAGCCGTTGTCAGCCCCGGCCTGTTGTCGTCGCCGGCGCTCAATTTGACGAGGATGCCGAAATCAGGGCCTGTTTCCTCGCGGATGGCGCGCACTATTTCCTCGAGAAACACCGGGCGGTCGCCCCAGCGGTCGCGGCGATTGTTTGTCCATGGCGACAGGAACTGGTGCACAAGGTAGCCGTGCGCGCCGTGCACCTGCACCCCGCTGAATCCCGCCTTTTGCGCGCGCGCCGCGGCCGCGGCGAACTCGGCGACAACGCCGGCGACTTCGGAGTCGGACAGCCGGCGCACCTTCTGCCGGAAGTATGTGCACCGGCGGGTGGACGCGCCGACCGCCTCCATTCCGGTGGCTTCATGGCGCGTCTGCCGGCCGGCGTGGGCCAGCTGCATGAACAGCGGGACGAGCGAGCCCGCCGAACGCGCAACTCGAACCGTTTCAGTCCAGGCCGGCAGCTTGTCATCAGAATCGATCCCGCACTGGCCCGGCTGCATCGCGCGGCCCTGCCGGGAAACGAATGCAAAGCCTGTTATCAACGCGCCTGTTCCGCCCTTCACGAGTTGCGCGTACAGTTCACCCAGCGCCGGAGTAGGGAAGCCTTCGGAATCAGCCATGCCCTCATAGGTGGCGGAGCGAACGATGCGGTTGGCGGCCGTGACCGAACCGAGGCGAAGCGGTGTTGCAAGAGACTGCGTAAGTCCGGAAGTCATTTGCCCTCTCTTCCGGCAAGCAGCCGCTTTGCCTCCGCAACAGCTGCAAGCGCGTGCTGTCCGGCGTCGCGGGCTTCGCGCGGGCACGGCGGTGGACACGTCATGGGCAAAGCGCGGGCGTCTGCAGCGGCAAAGAACACGCCGGCCTCGTTCGAGGGAAACGCACGGCCGATCCTCGTGAGGCCGGCCCGTGCACATTTCGCGGCGAGTGTGCCGCCGTCCCCGGCTGGAAACGAGAAGAGCAATTCGTATTCCCCCGCGCCGCCGAACAGGGCCGATTCGGGCGGCGCGCCGATTGCAGCGCAGGCCTGTTTCACTCCCTCGGAATAGGGTATCGCCGGCAGCTCCACTTCAAGGCGCATGCCTGGACTTGCGCGCCTCATCATCCACAGCGCATCCGCCAGGCCACCGCTGGTATCCGTGCCGGCAACGGCGGCTTCACGCGCCAGCGCAGCGGCGTTAACGCGCAGCTCCAGCGCCGGGGTGGGCGCCCCTGTCAGCGCGGCGGCGTTCATGTGCCCCAGGGCGCCGGAGATCCACAGATCCTGCTCCACGGCGGGAAGCACGCGTTTCAGCGGGGTGCGCGCCGCGAGCGGGCCCATCGCGAAGCCGGCATAGCGCCATTCGCCGGCTGTGCCGAGGTCGCCCCCGCACAGCGCACAGCCGGCGGAATCGAGAATGCGGGACAGCCCGCCGCAAAGGGCGGAGACGAAGTCGGCGGATACGTCGGCCGGCAGCGAAATGGAATGGAGCATGAAGCGCGGCTCCACGCCCGCTGCGAGCAGGTCGCTCAACGTCGCGACCGCAAGATTCGCGCCCAGCAGGTCCGGGTCCGCGGAAGTGAACAGGTCCTCCTTCTCGCTGAATTCGTCCACCGTCAGGCCCCACACCGCGCCGCCCACGCGGATGAATTCGGCGTCGCTTTCGAACGGCGCGTTGAGCTGTTCCGGACTGCGCCTGAAGCGCGAAGCGATCGCCGCTATCGTTTCGTATTCGTTCATGGCGCAGTTCCTTCCGGCGAAGCGGGGCCGCGCGTTCCGCAGATCAGGTCAAGGCGGCGCGCGTGCAGCTCAATACTGACCGGCAGACCGCCGTGCGAATCGCCATCGAACTCGACGGAGACCGGCCGTTCCGTGCGCATGGAGAACCTTCGGCAACTGCCGGTGAAGACTCCTTCCGCGTTCACGGCCGAACCCGCGTAGAAGGCCGGGAGAAGCGCGAGCATGCCGGTTCGGCTGCGTCCCGAGACGGTCACGACCGTCAGCAGGCCGTCGTCCGGAGACCGGTCCACACTCAGCCGCAGGCCGGAGGCGATCCACGGATTCTTGAGAACAGCCACGTGGTTCACGCCGCGGAGTTCCATGCGCCGGCCGTCCAGAAGTATCTCCGCGTCGAACCTGCGCACGGTCGCGATGGCGCAGAGAAGCGCCATCGCCGTGCCCGCGGTGTCGCCAGTGAACCGCCGCAGGCGGTTCGCGATATCCGCCGTTTTTGCTCCCAGCCCGATGTTGCAGCCGCAGCCGAACCATGAGGTCGCCGGACCGCCGGCATTCTGGAACCCGATTGATGCCACATCAACCTTTGTGGCAAGGCCATCCAGCAGCACCTGCAGCGCCGCGGCCGGATCCGTCGGGATGGAATGAAAGCGGCAGAAGTCGGGGCTTGTCCCGGCGTACAGAACGCCCATGCGCCTCTCCGCGGCGGGCGCATCAGCCAGCCCGGCGAGCACCGCGTTGATGGTTCCGTCTCCGCCAACCGCGACAACGACATCAAACCCGGGGGCTTCGGTTGCCAGTTGCCGTGCATGGCCGAGGTCGCGCGTCACAACCGGTTCAAAGTCGGCTCCGGCGCGTTTCATGCCCTCTGTCCAGAACTTCCATCGCTTCCGGCCGCGGCCGGCGCGGGATCCGGGATTCAGGATCAACAGGTATTTCACCGGTAGATGCCCAGCTTGTCGTAAACAGGCGTTCTGCCGCCGCGGTCCCAGCCGGCGATCAGTTCCTGTGTCTGCGGCCAGCGCAGCGGCATGTCGGACAGGGAGTTGCGCCGCGCTATCGCCGCGATTGCGGCGCCTTGCGTGCAGCAGAGCCAGTCGCAGCAAGGTTCGCGGAAGGCATCGCGCATCCTGGCGAGGATTGTCTCGAACGGCTCCTCGGCCACGTTTCCGAACGAGACGTTGAGAAACTCGCACGGCTGCACTTCTCCGTGCGCGTTCATGTAGAAGCGGTCCACGCCGCCGGCGGTACAACCGAGAACATCCGGCGACTCCTCGAAGACCTGCGCCGCAAGCGACGGATGGCCCTGGAAGGCGCGTGAATTGTAGCGGAGGTGCTGGGCACGGAGATGACGCAGCACGGCGGGGTCGGTCTGCATTTCCTCGCGGCGGCCGAGCCAGCGGCCTGCGGGCTTGGGATGGATGAGCTGCACGAAATCGCAGCCCTGGTCCCCTGCGAAATCCATCAGGTCCGTCAATCTGCCGTCGCGGACTTCCTGTTCGGAAAGGACGCTGTTCACCGCGGTGACGAAGCCGTGCTTCTTGAACATCCGCAGCGCCCGGACCGCGGAACCGAAGGAGCCTGCGACGCCGGTCATTCGATCATGCTTCTCCCGGCTGGTGGAATGGACAGAGATCATGACCCCGTAAAGTCCCGCGTCTTCCAGTTCGCGCAGCATGTTTTCTTCGAGCCCGTCGCCGGTGGTGTTGACCCATATCTCGGAACGTTCATCCAGCGCCCGCATCAGGGCGATCAACCGGTCAAAGCGCAGAAGCGGTTCGCCGCCCTCGATGTCGAACATGGCAACGCCGGCGTCGCGCATGGCCACGGCCGAAGCGGCCATCAGTTCCGCGTCCATGTCCGCGCCTCGGTCCGTCCTCTGGTAGCAATGCTCGCAGCGGTAGCGGCAGGCCTTTGTCATCGAGAACACCACCGTGGTCGGGCCGGGCGGCCGCCTGACGAGTTTCGCGTCGAGCGCGTGGAAGAAGGCGGGGGACGGGTAGGCTGGCAGGTAGAGGTGCAGCTTGATGCCGGACCTGGTGCGGACGGCCTTGTTGTGCCTGAAGACGAGCAGCAGTCGGAGCGCCCGCGAAAGGAACAGGATGTAGTCCTTCGGCGACCAGCGCAGCTCGCCCATGCGGCGGGCATAGCGGAGCGCGACGCCTGCCGCTATTCGGACATACGTCCACGCCTTGGCCGGTCCGGTGATGAAACGGCTGTCTTTCACGAGCGGGCGTCCTTGTGAAGATCGAAGAGGAAGCCGATGAACACATAGCTGGCAGTGAGCAGGTACAGCGCAAGCGTGCCGTTGAAGATGGCGATCATCGTCACCTGGCCGGCCACGCAGGCGCGGATATTCGTAACCAGGCTGAAATACGTTCTGTCGCCCAGCGGATGACGGAAGTAGAGAACGGCCGTCCAGAGCTGAAGAAACAGTGTCATCACAGCGCAGAAGACGAAGTCGCGCATGAACAGCACGTCGCCCAGCGGCAGCCAACCGAGAGAATGCAGCAGCACGAAAAGGAGCGTTGGGAGAAATGCGCCGGCGACGCCGGCATAGCGGGCGGCGTTCAGGCCGTACTTGACGACAAACGTCTTCTTCCCCGCCGCCCTGTCACCCCTGTAGTCCTTGAAGTAGGTATAGTATGTCATCAGCGCGTTGATCAGCGCCACCAGCGCGAAAGCCGATATGCGGTTGCTGGTGAAGAGCGGCGTTGGAGGCGGTCCTGAGGCAAGAAACCCGTATGCCATGCACGTCGCGATGGAGAGTCCGAAGACCGCGTTTCCGACAAGCGACCATGCCTTCGCGTATTCGTACAGGATGTTCAGAAGCACCCCGATCACGGCGGGAACAACGGACCACGGTTCGAGGAACCATGACACGGCTCCGACCAGGAAGAGGAGCCCGACCGAGACAAGCATGGCGGCCCCGGGGTTGAGTTCGCCGGTAACCATCGGCCTGTTGGGTGCGTTGATGCGGTCTTCCTTCAGTCCGAAGAAGTCGTTGATGACCTGGTTGACGCCGTAGCTGAGGAACAGCATGCCGAGTATCAGGGCCTTGCGCCCCGCCCCCCCGGCGCCGGGGCAGCAGAAGTCATAAAAGGATACGCCTATCCAGCCGGCTATGCCGGTGACAAACGAGAAGTACAGCCGCATCGAGCGGATGTAAGCGAAGATGAAGGCGAGGGTGGAGCCGGAGCCGGAGCCAACATTCATTGCCGCATTGAACCCTGAAGCGGGAGCGGCTTCAATCGCTTTCTTTTCGTCCCGGCAACCTGACGTGGCAGGCTGGACTGAAAGGCCAGGAACGAATATTGTGGCCGGGTTGTTCGAATGAAGTTCTGATGCGGCGCGTGTCGGAGGACGGCGGTCATGCCTCGAATAGACGAGTTCCTGCGGATAATGCTCGAGCGGGGGTCCAGCGACCTTCACATGGTAAGCGGGCACAGGCCGTACCTGCGCGTCTCCGGAGACGTGACGCCGATCGAGGAGATGGCGGCCCTCTCCAGCGATGAGATCCGCGGGATTGTCGAGGAAATAGCCCCGGAAGACAACCGCGCCCAGTTCAGCGCCGATTGGGACACGGACTTCGCCTACCAGAACTCGGACCTCGAGCGCTTCCGTGTGAACTGTTTCATGGATAGCAACGGCGCGGGCTCTGTCATCCGCCACATACCGGGCGCCATCCCCACTTTCGACCAGCTCGGCCTTCCCCAGGTCCTGCGCGAGATGTGCCTGCTGACCAAGGGCCTGGTGATAGTCACCGGGCCCACGGGCTGCGGAAAATCAACCACCCTCGCGGCCATGATAGACCTCATCAACAGGACAAGGGCCGAGCACATTGTTACGATCGAGGACCCGATCGAGTTCATGCACAAGCCCAAGATGTGCCTCATCAACCAGCGCGAAGTTCACAAGCACACGAAGAGCTTCTCGGCAGCGCTGCGGGCTGCCCTGCGCGAAGACCCCAACATCGTGCTCGTGGGCGAAATGCGAGACCTTGAAACCGTGGAAATCGCGCTGGAAACCGCGGAAACCGGCCACCTCGTGTTCGGCACGCTGCACACAAACACCGCCGTCTCCACGATCGACCGGATCATCGACAAGTTCCCGTCCGGCGAACAGAACCAGATACGCACGATGCTCGCCGATACGCTCAAGGGCGTTGTCGCCCAGACACTGTGCAAACGCCGCACCGGCGGACGCGTTGCGGCAATGGAGATCCTGGTGGTCACTTCCGGAATAGCTTCGAACATACGCGACGGGAAGTCGCACCAGATCGCCTCTTCGATCCAGACAGGCGGCGCGCTCGGAATGTGCCTCTTCGAAGACAGCCTTTTTGCACTCGTACGCGACGGGGCAATAACCACGAAGGAAGCGTATCTGAAGGCCGTGCGGAAAGACCTCATACGCAAGAAGCTGCTCGACGCCGGCTTCCCGCTGGACGTCGGCGCGGACGAGATCCGCAGGAACGAGGGCAGCCTGGAAGAAGGGACATCGGCCCGCCCGGAAGAGGACATGCTCACGGAGTGCAGGGAGCGTCTGCGAACCGACCCCGACAACGTGGACTCGCTGTGCGACGCGGCATGGATCATGTCCGCCGGCGGCGATCTGAGCCTCAGGAAAGGGCGCGATGCCGTGAAGCTGGCCGAGCGCGCGGCGAAACTGACCGGCGGCAACGACATGCACGTCCTGATAGTTCTCGCCGCCGCGCAGGCGGAAAGCGGCAACTTCAAACGGGCGGTTGGTTTCGCGACCCAGGCGCTGGAACTGGCCGAGATCGCGGGAAGCGACAGCATTGCCGAACAACTCCGCGCGCACCTGGCCACGTATGAGCAGAACCGCGCGCTGGGCCGGACCTGAGAAGTTGCCGGCGCGCCGGCGGAACGCCGGACGCCCGCTGCTTGCCGTCGCAACTGTTTTGTGGTCTCATAACCCGTCATGACCCGTCTGCTCACGATTGCGCTGATGGTGGCCGCCTCCGCGGCGGGCGCCGCGGCGCCCGTCCTGAAGTTCGAGCCGTTCCATTCGGACGTGGCCCGGCTTATTGTTTCGGAAGTCGCCCGCGACCACCTGAGCCACCGCGCCGCGGACGATACGGTTTCCGCCCGGGCATGGACAAATCTTCTCTCCGGCCTGGACTATGACCGCCTCTATTTCACCGCCGAAGACATCCGCGCATTCCGTTCGGCCGAGTTGACCCTCGACGACGACCTGCGTGCCGGGGACCTGGACTTTGCCGCCGCCGTGTTCTCGAAGTTTGTCGAACGCGTGGAGGAACGGCTCTCCTTTACGGAGAGCATCCTCGCAAAGGGCTTCGATTTCACGAAGGACGAGTATTTCGAATGGCGCCGGCGCGACATGCCGTGGCCGGCCGCCGGCGCGGAACGGGACGAACTCTGGCGCAGGAAGATCAAGAACGACTACGTGCGCGAACTCGTGTTGCGCCGCATTGCGGCCAACGCAGCAACGAACGCGCCGTCTGCGGAATCCGCCGCCACCAACGCTCCGCCGGCGGGCGCGGAGACTTCATCCACGAACTCCGCCCCGCCGCAGGCAATACTCCCTGAGAAGACCGTGGAGGAGACAATCCTTGAGCGGCAACGGCAGGCGATGACTGTTTTCCGCGACAGCGATTCCGAATGGCTGCTGCAGAAGTACATGTCCGCCTTCACCCGTGCGTACGATCCGCATTCGGACTACATGTCGCCGAGCACTGCCGAGGATTTCGACATCGGAATGAAACTCTCACTGTTCGGGATCGGTGCGCTCCTGAGCCCGGATGACGGGGCGGCGAAGGTGGTCCGGCTCATACCCGGCGGACCCGCGGACCGCGACAAGAGACCCTTCAGGCTGCAGCCCAACGACCGGATCGTGGCCGTCGCACAGGGCAGCGACCCGCCGGTGGATATCCTGCACTGGCCGCTTCACAAGACGGTCGCAATCATCCGCGGCCCGAAGGGGACGAAAGTGGTTCTCACCGTGATTCCGGCTTCCGATCCGACCGGTTCGACGACAAAGACCGTCGACCTCGTGCGGGACGAGGTCCGCCTCGAGGACCAGGAGGCGAAACTCAGGATTGAAGACGTGCGCGGCGAGAATGGCGAAGGCCCCGTCAAGGTCGCCGTCGTCAGGATCCCGGCATTCTACGCGAACATGAAGGTCCGCTCGAAGCGCAGCCCGGAATACAAAAGCGCCGCCCAGGACGTCGAGGCCCTGATCGCCCAGGCGTTGAAGGAGGGAGCGAAAGGCATGGTTCTCGACCTGCGCGGCAACGGAGGCGGATCCCTGCTCGAAGCGATCCGCATGACGGGCCTGTTCATCCGGAACGGCCCCGTGGTACAGGTCATGGAATCGGAGGGCTTCACCGTGCTTCAGGACCGCGACCCCTCCATCGCCTTCGCAGGTCCGCTGGTGGTTCTCGTGAACAGGCTCAGCGCGTCCGCCTCCGAGATTCTCTCCGCGGCGCTGCAGGACTACGGCCGCGCAATCATCGTCGGCGACGCGAAGACGCACGGCAAGGGCACCGTGCAGTCGGTCCGCCCGCTCGGTCCGGATCCGAAGTTCGGTTCCATCAAGGCCACGACGGCGGTGTTCTACCGCGTGAACGGACTCTCGACCCAGCTCGAGGCGGTCCGGCCGGATATCCCCCTGCCCTCGCCGCTGGACTACATGGAGCTTGGCGAGGAGTTCCTGCCCAACCCGCTGCGGTCTTCCCCCGTGCCGCCGGCCGTCTACGGCCCGCTGTTCGACCTGTCAGCCCTCACAACCGAGTTGAAGCGAAGGTCGGAAACGCGCCGCGCCGCCGACCCGCGACAGCCGGTCTACGCAAAGGTACTGCAGCGCGTGCGCGAACTGCACGAAAGCCGCAGGCTCCCGCTCAAGCTTGAGGACCGCATGTCGCTTGCGCGCATGGAAGAGGAAATCCGGGATATCGAAAGCGATTTCAGCGACTCCGGCGAGGAAGACGACACCGGCCGGAACGGCAAGCCCGACCTGGCGGAGGAGGAAGCCGTCAGGATAGTCGCGGACATTGTCACCCTCTGCCCCGACATGGAAGGACAGATTCTCGACAACCGCGGGCCGCCGGACCTGGGCAACTGGCTCCAGCAGATGCTCAGACGCAGCGCGCTGTGACATGTCCCGCGGCGGCAGGAAAATTCAGCAGTGGACATCTCTTTCACCAAGATGCACGGCGCCGGCAACGACTTTATCGTTGTTGACGACCGCGACGGGACGTTCCCGGAAGCGGACCGGGCCTGGATCGCCGGCATCTGCGCGAGGAACACCGGTGTCGGCGCGGAAGGCGTCATCCTGGTGCGCCGGTCGGACACGGGCGATGCCGCAATGCGCTTTCTCAATCCGGACGGACGGTCCGCCGAGTTCTGCGGCAACGGCGCGCGCTGCGCCGCGCGCTTCGTCTCCCGCATGAGCAACGGCAAGTCCGCAATCCGCCTTGAGACGGATTCGGGCCTGCTGAACGCGGAGGCGGGCGAAGATGTCGTCTGGATTGACATGCCGCGCCCGTCGGGACTGCGCCTGAACGAGAACCTGGCCGCGGGGGATGGAATGCTCACTTGTCACCGGGTCACGGTCGGTGTTCCGCACGCGGTGATTGTTGTGGATGACCTCGCGGGCGTTGATGTGGCTGGCACAGGGCGCTCGGTCCGCATGCACGCGGCATTCGCGCCGGCCGGGACCAACGTTGATTTCATCGCCCCGTCCGGCCGTTCATCTCTCTCGATCAGAACCTACGAGCGCGGAGTCGAGGCGGAAACCGGGGCCTGCGGATCGGGAGCGGTTGCGGCATGTCTGGCTGCCGCGCGGCTTGGGTTGATCGAACTGCCGGCAACGGCCCGCACCCGCCTCGGTTACGAGCTGTCCGTCGCCGCCGAAGCCGCCGGCGACTCGTTCGACCGCGTCCGGCTCGGCGGCACGGCGGAGTATGTGTTCGCCGGAACCGTCCGCTACGGAAAGGAGTTCCCGCGTTGAGGATAGCGACGTTCAACGCGAACTCCGTGCGGTCGCGGCTGGATATCATCACTGCATGGCTCGGGAAGCATGAGCCGGACGTGCTGTGCATCCAGGAAACGAAGGTGCAGGACCCGGACTTCCCGGCAATCGCCTTCTCCGGCATCGGCTATCACGCCGTGTTCCGCGGAGAGAAGTCCTACAACGGCGTCGCGGTCCTCTCGCGCCTGAAGCCGGATGATGTGAGTTTCGGGCTGAACGACGGCGAACAGCCGGACGAGACCCGCCTCGCATACGCAAGGTTCGGCCGCCTGCACGTTGTCAACACGTACGTGCCGCAGGGACGCGAACTGGACCACCCGATGTACGCCTACAAGCTGCGCTGGCTGAAGCGGCTGCGTTCGTGGTTCGACCGCCGGTTCTCGCCGCGCATGCAGGTGGCATGGTGCGGCGACATGAACGTCGCCCGGGAGCCGGCCGACGTGCACAACCCGCAGGAGCAGTCAGGCCACGTCTGCTTTCACGAGGACGTACGCAAGGCATTCGCGGAGGTAGTCGACTGGGGGTTCGTCGACGTGTTCCGGAAGCACCACCCCGGGCCGGGCGCGTATTCGTTCTTCGATTACCGTATGCCAGGGGCGGTTGACCGCGGACTCGGATGGCGGGTCGACCTGGTCATGGCCTCAAAGCCACTTGCGAAACGCTCAACCGCGTGCTTCATAGACCTCGACCCGCGCCGCGCCGAACGCCCGTCCGACCATACCTTCGTCGTCGCCGACTTCGAATAGCCGTCCCTGCCTCGCGGCCGCCGTGGCGCGCCCCGCGGGTCACGCCGGCGCTAGCGCGGATTATTCATGTTCTTCGTCGCGAGAGGGCGCAGGGTGCGTCAGATCAACGGCTTGCCGAAGAGGGCCGGATGGCGGCGTGTTGACACACGCCAAAGTCGGCCATCAAGGTAAGTCGATGAGGTGACGTATCATGTGCACTCGCAGCAGAAGGTTCATGAATAATGTGCGCTAAACTCCGCAGATTCCGCGGAACCTGGCGTATGCCTGCTCCCACGCGCCGGGGTCGCGCGGCTTGTATGTCCTGATCGGGAACGCTTTCCGGATCAGCGGCTGGGCGTCGGCCATCGAACGGATAACCCCCATCCCCATGGCCTGGACCATCATGTTGCCAACCGCCGTCGCCTCCTCCGGCCCGGCAAGCACGGGCAGCCCGAGGCAATCGGCGGCAAACTGGTTCAGCAGCATGTTCCTGCTTCCGCCTCCGACAATATGAACCACCTTCGTCCGGCCGTTGCAGGCCGCGCATATCTGCTCGTTCACAAGCCGGTACTTCAGGGCAAGGCTCTCGTAGACGACGCGCAGGAACGTGCCCCTGTCGGCCGGAACCTTCTGGCGCGTGCGGCGGCAGAACGCCGCTATCGCCTTCTCCATGTCGGCCGGGTTGTAGAATCCGGTATCGTCCGGATCCACAAACGCCGTGAAAGCCGGGGCTTTCTCCGTCATCTGGTCAAGCACGCTCCACGCGGGCTCCCTGCCGTCTTTCGTCCGCCAGACACGCCGCAGTTCCTGCACGAGCCACGTGCCCATGCAGTTCTTCAGGAACCGCGTGTTGCCGATCCCGCCCTCGTTGCTGATGTTGCAGGCCATCGCGGCTTCGGAGGTGATGGGGTTCGCGACCAGTTTGCCAACGAGCGACCATGTGCCCGAACTGATGACCAGCGCTTCCGCCGGGTCTGACACCGGCGCGGCGGCAAAGGCGGACGCGGTGTCGTGCGACGCCACGGCAACCAGAGCAGCCCGGCTTACGCCGGCGGCTGAGGCCAGGCCGGCATGCAGACGCCCCACCTTCGCGCCGGGTTCGACGATCCGCGGCATGATGCGTTTCGGAATGCCCAGAGCGCGGAGAATCTCCCCGCTCCAGCAGTGGCGCCGCGCGTCCATCAGCTGCGTAACGCTCGCCCACGATGAGTCCACGCAGCGCGCGCCGCCAAGGTAGTAGTAGAACAGCGACGGCACAGGCAGGTAGAAGCACCCGGGGTTCAGCCACCCGCCCCGGTTCTGCATGAACCACAGAAGCTGGTTGCTGACGTTGAACGGCTGGAAGTGGACGCCCGTGATCCCGTAGATGCGCTCCGGGGCCATCCGTTTCTTCACCTCATCAACCATGCGGTCAAGCCTGTGGTCGCGGTAGCAGTACATCTTCCCAAGCGGATCGCCGTCGGCGGTCATCATCTGCCCGTCGGCGCCCCATGTGTCTATGCCTATTGAATCCAGCGAGCGGCCTTCGCTGCGCCCGAACTCCTCGAGACCAAGCAGTATGTTGCGGTAGAGAAGAGTGTCGTCCCAATGCGCGCGCTCGGCGAGCCGTCCCTTCGCGTCCGCGACGCGGAAGGTCACGCCTTCGTGCGGGAAACGGTGCACCTCGCGCATGGAGAAACCGCCCCGCCCGATCGTTCCGGCAAAGCACTTTCCGCCGGATGCGCCAAGATCAACCGCAAACAGACGCGCCTTCTTCACTACCTGACTCCCTCCATCATCTTGATCCTGTGCTTCGGCCCTTCCAGCGCCATGAGGTCATTGACCTGTTTCGACGAAAGAAACCGCGGCTTGCCGACAACCGCGGCGGCGACCATGGACTTTGCCGCGTCCTCGACGACGACGCAGCGGTAGTAGGCCTGCTTCATCGTCACCCCGAGCGCGGCTATGCCGTGGTTCACCATGAAGATCGTGTCGCACTTCGCCGCCTTCGCCGCCATTGCATCCGCAAGCATCTGCGTGGTCGGCGTGATGTATGGCACGGTGCCGACACGTCCGAGATCGCACACGAACTCGGCGAACATCGGCCGCAACCGCGCGCCGGAGCTGATGACCCCTGACGCCCACGGTGAATGGGTGTGGAACACGCATGTCACGTCCGGACGCTCGTGGTATATGGCGAGGTGCATGTTCACCTCGGAAGTGGGCTTGCGCGCGCCGGACACCTGCTTCCCCGTCTCAAGCTCCATGCCGCACAGATCGGCCGGGGCCATGTCGTCCATCGCCACGCCGCTGGGCTTCATCCAGACAATCCCGCCCTCCCGCGCGCTGATGTTCCCGCCGGCGCCGGCCACCAGCCCGGCATTCGCGATCTTGATTCCGTACTGAACCAGTTCCTTCCTCACAGCCAACGAAGCCATCTTCTACCTCCCCTTGCTCTTCAGGTCTTGCCAAAAAGAAACCGGATTGTACCCAAACGGTTGCCATGCCCGCAAGTTTCCGGCAACGGCCGTTGAACGGCCCTGATACTCACACATTCCCGAACCTTTCCTGAAGCTGATTCTTCCGCAAAGCAGCGGGCCGAATACCGTCGCCTCTCGATCCGGCACTGCCGGAGGGTCGTCAAGAAGACGGTTTTCAAGGGAACGAGGAGCAGATACATTGGCGCCATGACAGGCCGACAGTTCTACGATTGGCAGACCGGCGGCGGCGGGGACGACGTCATGCGCATGGTAAACGCGCTTGAGCGATCCGAGCTGCCTTGGTGTGCCATTGGAGGAGTGGCCGTCAATCACTGGGCCAGAGAGCCCATGGTTACGCGGGACGTTGATTTTGTTGTCGCCGTTGACCATGTTGAGAGGGCTGTGGACGCCATGGCTGCAGCCGGGTTCAAGGCCGAAAGGCACGAATGGTCCATCAACTTCACCGGCAGGTCACAAGTCAGCATGCAGCTCAGCACCGAGGACTTCTACCGCGAGTTCCCGTCGCGCTCGGTTCCGGCGGATGTCCACGGCATTCTGTTGAGAGTGGCGTCTCTCGAAGACACGCTTGCGGGCAAGATCAAGGCATGGAGCGACGCCGCGCGGCGTCCGAGCAAGCACATCAAGGATCTGGGCGATATCGCCCGTTTGGTTGAGGCGCACCCGCGGCTCCAGTCCGCTCTCCCAGGCAGTGTCCGAAAGGCGCTTGAAGCAAACACCTGAAACCTGACCACGAGTCAGGCGTCCTGAGCCCCGCCTGACTTGCCGTCATACGCCCGGCTGAGCGGGCCGGGCTCAACCGCGTTTGTTCAGCACCTTCTTCTCGTACTTCCTTGCCTCGGCCAGCCAGGCTGCGCCGACGGGGACGCCGGCGGCGAGACAGTGGTAGTCCCACACCGCGGATACCGGCATGTTCTTCGCCTCTTCCATCAACGCGAGTCTGCCGGTGAGGTCGCCGTCAGCTTCGAGTTCCTTGAGCTTCGCGGCCGGCGAGAGCAGCGCCTCAAGCATCGCGCGCAGCATCGCGCGCATCCCGATTGCCCACGCAGCCACGCGGTTGATGCTGGCGTCGAAGTAGTCCAGCCCGATGTGCACACGGTTAATGCAATCGCAACGCACTATTTCGTCGGCCACGGCGCGGATGTCGTCGCCCAGCACCACGACGTGATCGCTGTCCCACCGGACGCCGCGACTGACATGCAGCAGTACGTCGTCCAGGAACAGCAGGACCGACGAGAGCTTGTCGGATATCGTCTCGGTCGGATGGAAATGGCCGCTGTCCAGGCAGATGGCCTTGCGATTCTCGATCGCGTACGCAAGGTAGAACTCGTGCGACCCGGCAACGTAGGACTCGGTGCCGATGCCGAAGAGTTTGCTTTCCACGGCGTCCATGTTGTGCCGGGGATTCAGCGGCCCGGCGAATATCTCGTCGAGCGACTGTTGAAGCCGCCTGCGCGGGGACATGCGGTCGGCCGGAGCATCCTTGTAGCCGTCGGGAATCCAGACATTCGTGATGCAGGTCTTGCCCAGCGTCTTCCCGAACGCCGCGCCTATCTCGCGGCACGCGATCCCGTGCCGCACCCAGAACCTGCGCGTTTCCTCGTCCGGACTCGTGAGGGTGAATCCGCCCGCCGCCCTGGGATGGGCGAAGAACGTGGGGTTGAAGTCCACGCCAAGCCCCTGTTCCTTCGCCCATCCGGCCCAGCCGCGGAACTGGTCGAAGGATATCGCATCACGGTCAACCTTCTTCCCGCCGAATTCGCCGTAGATGGCATGGAGATTCAGGCGGTGCCTGCCCGGGATCAGGCTGTAGGCCTTTTCGAGATCGGCGCGCAGTTCTTCCGGCGTCCGCGCGCGGCCCGGATGGTTGCCGGTGGCCATGATGCCGCCGTCGGTGAGCGATCCGGCGTTCTCGAATCCGCCAACGTCGTCGCCCTGCCAGCAGTGCATTGAGAGTGCGACTGCACGAAGCGCCGCAAGCGCCGCTTCCGTGTCAACGCCCGACTCGGCATAGCGCTCACGCGCCAGTTGGTACGCCTTCTCGACAGCCTTCATCGAATGTCCTCCGGATGTTCCCCGACGAATGCCGGTCAGGGTAGCAGACGCCCGCTGCGAGTGGAAACCGAAACCACGTACGTCACGCGGGCCGGGGCATTGCATGCCGTGGTGTCTCGCGGCGCCGGACTCTCTTCCTTGACGCCGGGGGCGGGACGGCCCGATACTCCCGCCACTGCGATGAAGCCGGATATCTCCGTATACAACGTTCTGAAGTGTCTGCCTTTCTGGTCCATGTTCTTCGGATGGGCCATAGCGCAGGGCACGAAGATGCTCTGCGTTCTCTACTATTCCGGCAAACTCGACTTCAGCTACATCGTCAGCACCGGCGGCATGCCCAGCGCGCACTCGGCGATGGTCACGGCGCTTGCAACTTCCGTCGGCATGGTGCTCGGGTTCGCGTCCGTTGAGTTCACGATGTCGCTCGCCTTCGCGCTCGTGGTGATGTTTGACGCCTCGACGGTACGCCGCGCGGCGGGCCAGCAGGCGCGCCTGCTGAACGAGATAGTCGACGAACTCTTCAAGGAGCACCATCTCTCCGAACGCAAGCTGAAGGAACTCCTCGGACACACCCGGATGGAAGTGTTCATGGGGCTGCTGATGGGCCTCGTGACGGGCATAATGGTCACGAGTCTCGGGACGCTGATCTCAGAACAAGCATCACTCCGTCTGCGGTGACTTCCATGGACCCGGCGCCGACCCGCCAGCGCTCTTCCCCTCCCGCCGGCGGCGTCACGGCCATTTCACCCTGAATGATCTCGCAGAGAAATTTCTCGTGCCGCGGCAGAACGGCCCGGCGTCCGCTGGGAGTGGGCACGTTCACCCCGGACACCGCGCGCGGCGGGTGATGGACATCCGGGGTAACGATCTCGAGAGTCATCGTGCTCGGCGGCACGGCGTCACTTCTCCATTTCCGCCGCGCGCTTGAGCACATCGTCCATCGAACCGGCCATGAGGAAGGCCTGCTCCGGCACGGCGTCGGCGCGCCCTTCGACGATGTGCTTGAATCCGCGTACGGTTTCGGCGACCGGCACGTACCTGCCCGGCATACCGGTGAACTGCTCGGCCACGAAGTTCGGCTGCGAAAGGAAACGCTGGATACGGCGCGCGCGAAGCACGGTCTTGCGGTCGGTGTCCGGAAGCTCTTCCACCCCGAGAATCGCGATGATATCCCGGATTTCCCTGTAGCGCTGAAGCGTCCGCTGCACCTCGCGCGCCGTCTCGTAGTGGTCCCTGCCCACCACCTGCGGATCCAGTATCCGCGAAACCGAGGCGAGCGGGTCAACCGCCGGGTATATCCCCATTTCGACGATCTTTCTGTCCAGGACTATCGAGGAATCGAGGTGCGCGAACGTCGTTGCCGGGGCAGGGTCGGTTATGTCGTCGGCCGGCACGTAGACCGCCTGGACGGAGGTGATGGAGCCGCGTCTTGTTGAGGTGATCCGTTCCTGCAGCGCGCCCATCTCCGTCGCCAGCGTCGGCTGGTAGCCGACCGCCGAAGGCATGCGCCCGAGCAGGGCCGACACTTCGGAACCCGCCTGCACGAAGCGGAAGATGTTGTCTATGAAGAGCAGGACATCCTGCCGCATCGTGTCGCGGAAGTACTCCGCGTGGGTAAGCGCGGACAGCGCCACCCTGAACCTGGCGCCCGGCGGCTCGTTCATCTGGCCGAACACAAGCACGGTGTCCTTCAGCACGCCGGACTGCCGCATTTCGCTCCAGAGTTCGTTGCCCTCGCGAGTTCGCTCGCCGACCCCGGCGAACACTGCGCGCCCGCCATGCTCGGTTGTGATGTTGCGGATCAGTTCCATGATGAGAAGCGTCTTCCCGACCCCGGCGCCGCCGAAGAGCCCGACCTTTCCGCCGCGCGGGAACGGGGCAAGCAGGTCTATCGACTTGATGCCTGTCTCGTAGAATTCCACCGCCGACGCCTGCTGGTCGTAGGCGGGCGCCGGCCTGTGAATCGGATCAAAGCGCATGTTCCGGATCGGCCCTTCGCCGTCCACCGGCTCCCCGAAAAGATTGACTGCCCGACCCAGCGCCGCCTCGCCGACCGGCACCACGATCGGCGCGCCGGTATCGTGCGCCTCAATGCCGCGGGACATGCCGTTCGTGGATGACATCGCGATGCAGCGCACCGTGTCGCCGCCCAGGTGTTCGGCAACCTCCATGACCACCTTCGCCGGCGGGTCGCCAGCCCGCACTGCAAGCGCGTTGTGTATCGCGGGCAGCGCGGAGCCGTAGAACTCCACGTCCACCACGGGTCCGACGATCCTGACCACGCGCCCGGCCGTCATTGGCAAAGCCCTCCGCCACCGAGGTCAACTATCTCGCGGGTGACCGCTTCCTGCCTCATCCTGTTGTGCGTCACTGTAAGTTCAGCGAGCATGCCCTGCGCGTTGCTCGATGCCCTTGCCATCGCCCCCTGGCGCGCGAGGTTCTCCGCGCCCAGACTGTTCAGGAACGCCTGGTCAAGCGACGCGAGCACGAAGTCCGGCAGGAGACCGGCAAGGATCGCCGACGGTGTCCCGTCAAGCGCCACGTGCGCCCGCGCCTTCGCCGCGCCGCGGAAAGGCGCCGGAAGGACTTGCTCCGACACAGCGTCGTACTTCAGGCCGGCCCTGAACCACGCGTACACGAGGTGGACTTCCTGGCAGCGGTCGGCAAGAAACGCGTCGGTTATGGTTTGCGCTATTTCCGAAATGACGCCGGCGCGGTCGGCTGTTGCGGGTTGAGACCAGACGCGCTCCGCCGGGAACCCCATTTGCGCCACGCGCCGCGCCGCCGTCTGCCCGACAATCAGCAGGCGCGGAGCTGCAGCGCGAGCGGCCGCGAGCCGGCCCAGTTCCGCCCGCAGAACCGCGTTGAATCCGCCGCACAGACCGCGCTCCGACCCGAAGAGAACCACCAGGATGTCCCTCACAGGCCTGCGGATCTCCATGAGAGGGTGAGACAGGACCCCGTCGCCGGCCGCCGTGACCGTCCACATCGCGCTTATCCTGCGGCGCGCATACATCTGCGCGTTCTCTATCGCCCGGCGATCCCTGCTGAACCGCGCCGCGGACACCCGCTGGAGAGCGGCTGTCACCTTGTATATCTGCCGCGTGCTCTGCATGCGGCGGCGCACTTCCCTGATCGCACTGGACATTCCACACCCCCGTCGAAGAAAGCGCTACGTTGACTTTCCTTTGCCCTTCGCCCCGGCCGAAGGCGCAAAAACCCGCTGGAACTGCTGCATGGCCGCCTCGAGCATCGCCGCCATTTCAGGGCCGAGCCGGCCTGTCGCCTTCATCCCGTCGGCGAAACCCGGATAGCCCACGGCGACAAGCTGCACCCATTCGGACTGAAACCGCGCAACATCCTCGACAGCGATGCCGTCTAAATATCCCTTTCCGGCAGCCCAGAACACGCTGGCCTGCGCCGCCACCGGCATTGGTTCGTGAGGAGGCTGCTTCAGAAGCTCCGCAAGCCGGCGGCCGCGGCGAAGCTGCTGCATCGTCGCCTTGTCGAGATCGGAGGTGAGCTCGGCGAAGGATGCGACCTCCCTGTACTGCGCAAGCTCCATGCGAAGCTGGATGGCGACTTTCCTGATCGCCCCGATCTGCGCCTTGCCGCCAACGCGCGATACGCTGAGCCCGACGTTCACGGCGGGCCTGAATCCTTCATGAAAGAGGTCGCCGTCGAGATATATCTGCCCATCGGTTATCGAAACGAGATTCGTTGGAATGTAGGCGGAGTAGTCGCCCTGCTGCGTCTCGGCGATCGGCAGAGCGGTGATCGAGCCACCTCCGAGCGCGCTAGTCACGCGGCCGGCGCGCTCGAGCAGCCGGCTGTGCAGGTAGAATATGTCGCCGGGGTACGCCTCCCGGCCCGGCGGCCGGCGCAGCAGGAGCGACAGTTCCCTGTACGCAACGGCGTGCTTGGAGAGATCGTCATAGACTATCAGCACGTCGCGGCCCCGGTCGCGGAAGTACTCGGCCATGGCGCAACCGGCGAACGGGGCTATGAACTGGAGCGGGGATGAGTCGCCGGCGGTCGCGGCAACAATGATCACGTTCCCGAGCACGCCGCGTTCCCGGAACAGCTCGGCCGTCGCGGTCACGTTGGACATCTTCTGTCCTATCGCCACGTAAATGCACACCACGTCGCCCGGTTCCTGGTTGAGAATGGCGTCTATCGCGACGGTGGTCTTGCCCGTCTGCCTGTCGCCGATGATGAGCTCGCGCTGGCCGCGCCCGATGGCCGTGAGCGCATCCACGCTCTTCAGCCCGGTCTGCAGCGGCACCGACACCGGCTCGCGTTCGGAGATGCCGGGCGCGTCGGACTCGATCCGGCGTGTTTCCGAGGTCCGCACCGGCCCCTTCCCGTCAAGCGGCCGCCCAAGCGGGCCGACGATACGGCCCAGCAGCGCCTCGCCAACCGCGGTCTCGAGAACCCGGCAGGTTCGGCGCACAACGTCGCCCTGGTGAACCGCGGCCGGGTCGCCAAGAACAACCACACTGACGCGGTCGCGCTCAAGATTCATGACCATTCCCGGCTGGCCGCCGGGGAACTCGACCATTTCGGCCGCCATCGCGCCGGGCAGGCCGTCCACGCCCGCGATGCCGCCGCCGGCCTCGATCACGTACCCGGTCTCTTCCGGACCGAGCTGCTCCCTGTGATTGCGCAGCGCCGATTCCAGAGCCGCGTTCACGACCGAAGGATCTATGTTCAGAACGTTCATTACCGGTCCGATGTCCGGTGCCACTTCGGCAGCCTTGTGGCCCGGGTTTCCGCGCTGCGCGCGCCGCCCGACTTGCGGTGCACGCTGATCCAACTCTCCGCACAAAGGGCGGGATACGAGGTAAGCACGTCGAAAACAAGTCTGCCCGACTCCCTGCCCCTGAGGTTCCGCTCGCCGAACCTGGCGGTGAACCATGTTGACGCCTTCACGGCCGGCGCGAAAAGCAGCCACAGCAGCGCGCTCTTGAGCTTGAAACCCGCGCCGGCGAAGTCCGCGATATCCATGCCGATCGAGTGCGCCTGGTAGAGGTAGACCGGCAGATACACCGGGTGGTTGTGGAAAGTGAAAGCCTTGCCCGGCGGGACATCAAACCCGATGAACGCGCGCTTGACCTTCAGGAAGCCGGTAAAGAAATAGTGCAGCCTCGAGCTGAGCCTGTTTATGTTCGGGGAAAGCACCACCAGGAAGCCGCCGTCCCTGAGCACGCGCGCCGCCTCGGCAAGCGTGCGCGCGTGGTCGGAGAGATGCTCTATTACGTCGCACAGGACCACGCAGTCGAACGCCGCGTCCGGGAAAGGCAGGCCGGAAATCACGCTCACTCCCGTCGTCACCGGCACGCCGTCAGGAACAGTGTCGTACTCCGAGTAGTTCGTGCCGCGCACCGGGTAGCCGTCCGCCTTCAGCCGCCTCAGCAGCCTGCCCTCGCCGCAGCTTATTTCGAGCACTTCGCCGCCGGGGCTGACGTGCTTGCGTATGAGCCTGTGACACCCGCGCTGTCGCTCATTCATGTCTGTCATGCGTTCACGCGCTCCTCAACTGTTCGCCGGCACGGATGCGAACACTGAACATCATGGGACCAAACCGCGCAAGGCCGGATTTCGACGCGGCCCTGCGCAGGGGTTGCCGGTTGACCCGCCATACGACCGCACAGTAGACTCGACATCGGATACAGGAGGGAGGAGCTTCCACCGATGAAACGCCTTGCTATGGCAGCCGTCTTCTTCGCCGGCCTCGCCGCCGCGATGGAGCTTTCAGATCTTTCGCCCGAAGCGAGGAAGCTCTTCCCGGAAGAGCGCGAGGGAATAGTCGAGCTGCCGGACGGCGCAACGGTCCGCGGCATCGTTGTCCAGGACACGCCAGCGTCCGTCGTGCTCAAGACGCGCAAGTCGGACACGGTTACCATGTCGCGCGAGTACAGGCGGGCAGACATCAAGTCCTTCCAGTATCTCGACATCGAACCGGCGTTCGCGGCCGTCCTGCTCGACATGGAACTCGACGAGGAGAACAGCCTGCCGCTGGAGGACCTGGACCGCGCCGTCGCCCTCTTCGACGAGTTTCTCGCCAAAGCCGCGCCGCGCGCGGTGGACCGCCAGGCCGTGACGGAGAAACGCGCGCTGCTCGCGGACGAGCTGGAAAAAGTCCGGCGCGGCTGGGAGAAGATCGAGGGGGCCTGGCTGGCCCCGGTCCAGGCCGCCGTGAAGAGATTCGACGTGTACACACGCCGCATAGGCGAACTGGAGAAGAGGGCTGACTTCAAGACCAACCCGAAGGTGTCCCAGGCGCGCGATGACCTCGTGGAGAAACGGCGCGCCACGGCAAGGGCGCTCCCGGGAATGATGCAGACTAGGGTGCCGGAACTGGTCGGGAAACGCGCATTCGATGAGGTGGTCGACGAAATGGGCGCGTTCATGAGTTTCTGGATCAAGCAGGTTGTACGCACTGAAGGCCCGGCCGCGAAAGTGATGGGCGAGATGGATTTCGACTACATCATGCGCCTGCAGAACCAGATCATGGATGCGTACCGCGCCTCCGGCATCGGCACCACCATCACCCGCATGCCCCCGCAGGCGAAAGACATGGTCTACGTGCCCGGCGGCTATTTCCTGATGGGGCGGCGCGACGCAAAACCGAACGACCCGGCTTTCCCCATGCACTTCGTCTATGTGCCGCCGTTCCTGATGGACAAGTACGAGGTGAGCAACGCCGAGTACCGGCGGTTCGTCGAGCACGTGCGCGCCACCGCCGACTCCTCGATGGAACACCCGGACGCGCCGCCGCTGAAGAGCCACGACCCGGACGGATGGACAAGGCCCGAACTGGGCAAGGACCGGCAGCCGGTCGTCGGCGTGGACTGGTTCGACGCCTACGCCTACGCCAAGTGGGTCGGGAAGTCGCTCCCGACCGAGGCGCAGTGGGAGAAAGCCGCGCGCGGGCTCGACGGGCGCCTCTACCCGTGGGGCGACGACCCGCCGGAGAAGACGGCCGTGAACTTCGCGCCCGGCCGCGAATTCCTGGCAAGGGAGATCGACCGGCAGAAACCGCCGCCCCCGCCGCCGCCCCCGCCGCGCTTCGGCTGCGGCTGCATAGCGAAGAACGAGGAACCGCCGCCCCCGCCGCCGCCCACGGAGCTGAAGGCGGCCACGTACGACGTTGACAAATCGCTGCCGGCGCTCGCGCTTGAGCTCAAGGCGGGCGAGATGTTCGAGTGGAGCAAGGAATACCCGAGCCCGTACGGAGTTCTCCACATGGCCGGCAACGCGGCGGAATGGGTGCTGGATGGCTACGAACCGGCCTTCTACGGCGAATCGCCAGTTCGCAACCCGCTCGCGGCCGCCGGGCCCAATTCGCCGCGAATTCATCGCGGCGGGTCCTACCTGTCCCGGAATCCGGACGACCTGAAGACCTACTCGCGCGGTATTGCCACAGGAGAGAAGGAGAAGTCCGGGAACGACGCCGGCGGACGGCCAATGGTCGGGTTCAGGTGCGTGAAGAACCTGGATATCGCGGGAGGCAACTGATCGGCACTCAACCGCAAGGCGGGAAGGAGGATGACACCATGGAAATCAGGATCGACAGGATTCTCTGTCCGGTGGACTTCTCGATGAACTCGGAACACGCGCTGCTGTATGCAACCGCCTTCGCAACTTCGCACGGTGCGGAACTGCTGCTGCTTCATGTCGTTCCCCCGCCGGTTTACGAGGGAATGGATGTCGGCGGATTCTATGAACTTCCCGCCGAGGCGGTGCAGGAATTGGCCGATGCCTGCAACCGCCGCCTGGAGCAGGTTGCGGAGTCGGCACGGAAGCGCCATCCGAAGGTGGCGGCGAAACTTGTGAGCGGCAACCCGTTCCTCGAAATCGTGAAGACCGCGCGGGAAGAGAAGGCGGATCTGATCGTGATGGGCACGCACGGCCGCACGGGCATGGCGCATGTCCTCATGGGCAGCGTGGCGGAACGGGTGGTGCGCAAGGCACCGTGCCCGGTCCTGACCGTGAAACATCCGGAACACGAGTTCGTGATGCCGTAGGAATATCCGCCCGCCGACCGTGTCGCCGGACGCTGCACGACCGATCCCGAAGCGGGGGGGGCGGGAGGACAATCAGGAGTTGCCCGGACCCTCGAGCAGCTTCCTGAGACTCCTGTCACGGTCGGTTGTGCCGTCCCTTCAGGTCCTTCTTCACGGTTTTCACGTAGCGGCCGAACGCCCTGTCTTTTCTCCGTTTCTCGACGCGGGACATGTCGTGATACTCGGCTTCCTGCCTAAGTTTGAGGTAGCTTTGGTAGCGGTCTTCGCTCAACTCCCCGGCATCCAGCGCCGCCAGGACCGCGCAGCCCGGCTCTCGCGTATGCGTGCAGTCGGCGAAGCGGCATAGCGCGCTGTGTCCGCCAACCTCCCCGAAGGTCGCATCGACGCCTTTGCCGGTCCCAAGGAGCCCGAGTTCGCGCATGCCGGGGGTATCGATAAGCATGGCGCCGCCGTCGAGAACCACCAACTGCCGGCGTGCCGTCGTGTGCGTTCCTTCGCCGGTCCCGCTTACGCTTCTGGTCTCCAACGCCTCGCCGCCCATCAGGCGGTTGATCAGCGTGGTCTTCCCGACACCCGATGAGCCGATGAGGCAATACGTCCTGCCCGGCTCAAGGCATTCCCGGAACGCCCGCAGTCCGATGCCTGTGCTATTGCTGAGCGGGAGAATGCCGGCGGAGATGCCGTTGTTTCTGATTTCGTCCATCTGCCGCCGCAGTTCATCGCCCGAGACCAGGTCCATCTTGCTCAGCACGATCCGGGGCTCAATCCGTCCGTCGTTGGTCATCACCAGGTACCGGTCAAGCCGGGGCAGGTTGAAGTCGTACTGGCAGCCCTGGACAATGAAGGCAACGTCTATGTTCGCGGCGATCATCTGGAAATCAACGGACTTGCCGGGGCGTTTGCGCCGCAGGAAAGTCTTCCGCGGCAGCACTCCATGAATAATGGCCGGGCCTCCCGGCGGCGTCAGCCGGACACACACCCAATCGCCGACACAAGGCAGGTCCACGGCGGACTGAACGGTGAACCGCAACCTGCCCGCCAGTTCCGCCTGAAGTTCGCCAAGCTGGTTGCGGACAAGAAAAGCATCCCTGTCCACGGCCGTGACGCGTGCAATGGCGTATCCCTCCTGCCGGAAGGGGGCCGCACGCTCCTCGAACCATCCGTCGAATCCCAATGAGGCCAGTTCCATGGTCTTCCCGCAATGCAGGTATGGCGGACCTGCGGCAATCCTCTTATCACCGCCCGCGCCAGAACAGAAAGGCGCCTTCAGCACAGACGCACATCCCCGGGCGTCCCGCGAAGATGGGATGTTCTTCCATCCGTCACGGCTTTCCCCCGGACAGTAAGACCGGCGAGGGAGGAGTGGCAAGCGGGTTCCTGTGGCTTGGGGCGAGTCCGTCCCCCGCTCCGCTTCCTCCGCGACCTCAGCGCCTCCGCGAGATACAGGCCTCCCATACGGCGGCCAAGCCCATGGTTGCACGCAAAATACAGGGTTTTCGGCCTTGCTTTCGCCGGTCTCCATACGATAGCGTGTGCGGTTCGCGGCCGGTTATGCCGCGATCACTGTTTGCGGTCCCCCGTGCCTCGGGGTACGGAATGAGGGACGCAGGTGTCTGTAAACCAGGTGTAATCAATGGCAGCAACAAAGAAACAGAAGCGGCGCGTGAACTACGATCTCAAGCAGTTCACCGGCAACGAAGTGGCCGAAATGGCCAAGATGTACGAAGAGACCCTGAAGGACTTCTCCGAAGACTCCATCGTCAAGGGCAAGGTGCTGGAAGTACGTGGGAATGAAGTCCTTGTGGATATCGGCTACAAGTCCGAAGGCGTCATCCCCCTCAACGAATTCAGCGACCGGCCGGACCTCAAGGCTGGTGACGAGATTGACGTCCTGATCGAGCAGATCGAAGACGACAACGGCATGGTCGTTCTCAGCAAGGAACGGGCTGACCAGGAAATCAGATGGGCCCGCGTGCGCGAGAGCTGCCAGGAAGGCGGCGTTGTCCAGGGCCAGATCAAAGCCCGTGTGCGCGGCGGCATGATTGTCAGCGTGGAAGGCGTGGACGCGTTCCTGCCTGGCTCGCAGATTGACGTGATGCCGGTGCACAACACCGACCCGTTTGTCGGCAAAACATTCGACTTCAAGGTGTTGAAGATCAGCTCCGAGCGCCGCAACATCATCGTTTCACGTCGCGAGCTGATCGAGGAAACGCTCAAGTCGAAGAGAAAGCAGCTCCTCGAAACCATCGAAGTGGGCCAGACCCGCAGGGGTGCGGTGAAGAACATCACCGACTTCGGCGCGTTCGTGGACCTGGACGGCATGGACGGGCTCCTCCACATCACTGACATGAGCTGGGGCCGTATCCGCCATCCGTCGGAGATGGTGAACGTCGGCGACGAAGTCGAAGTGCTCGTTCTCGACGTTGACCGCGACAAGGAGCGTGTCTCGCTCGGACTGAAACAGAAGACGCCGAACCCGTGGGAGAATATCGAGAGCAAGTACCCGGTCGGCAGCCGCCTGCGCGGGAAGGTAGTCAACCTGGTTCCCTACGGCGCATTCGTGGAAATCGAGCGCGGTGTGGAAGGCCTCGTGCACGTCTCGGAAATGTCGTGGACAAAGCGCATCGCCCGCGCGTCGGACATGCTCAACGTCGGCGACGAGGTGGACGTGGTTGTCCTGAACGTGAACTCCGGGGAGCAGAAAATCGCTCTGGGCATGCGCCAGACGGAAGCCAACCCGTGGGATACGGTGCAGGAGAGATACCCGGTCGGCAGCCGCGTAAGCGGCGCTGTCCGCAACTTCACCTCCTACGGCGCTTTCATCGAGCTCGAGAGCGGCATAGACGGCATGATCCACGTTTCGGACATGTCCTGGACGCGGAAGATCAACCATCCGTCAGAGCTGCTCGAGAAGGGCCAGACGGTCGAAGCGGTCGTCCTCGAGGTGGACCCGGAGAACAAGCGCATCAGCCTCGGCCTCAAGCAGGCCCAGGACGATCCGTGGCACACGATCGCCGCGCGGTACCACATCGGCCAGCTCGTCAAGGGCAAGGTCACGAAGGTCGCCAGCTTCGGTGCGTTCGTGGAGATCGAAGAGGGCGTGGACGGGCTCGTCCACATCTCGCAGCTCAGCGATTCGCACGTGGCGAAGGTCACAGACGTGCTGCAGGTCGGTCAGGACGTCGAAGCGCGGGTCATCCGCATCGACCGCGACGAACGTCGCATAGGGTTGAGCATCAAGGCAGTCGGTATGGCCGAGGAAGACGTCGTGCGCCAGCAGGAGGATATGTCCATCGGGCTGCGGCCGGGTGAAGACATGGTTGATCTGGCCGGCGCGTTCGAGGAAGCCTTCGGCACCGCGGGCGAGGAGTGGAGGCCGGGCGGCGGCGGACGCCGTGACCGCGACCGCGACCGCAGTCGGCGCGAGGACAAGGACGAGGAAGGCTGAGGCGCCTTCTCAAGATCAGGTAAACGCGGAAAAGGCGCCTTTCACGGCGCCTTTTCCTTCTACGGAGGTATCTGCCCGTGGAATCGGTTCTGGACATCCTCAAGCAGCGCGGCCTTTTCGACGCCGTAACCTCGGAAGAACTCGCCCGGACACTTCGCGAGCCGGTGACACTGTATGCCGGCTTCGACCCGAGCGCGCCGAGTCTCGGTGTCGGGAACATGGTGACGCTGATGGTGCTGTCCCATTTTCAGCGCTGCGGACACCGCGTCGTCGCGCTGGTCGGCGGAGCCACCGGCATGATCGGCGACCCGTCCGGCAAGTCGGCCGAACGCCAGCTCCTCGGCCGTGAAGACATCGATAGAAACGTGCGGGGCATCACCGGGAACATCTCGCGGTTCCTGGACTTCGAACACCCATCCGCCCCGGCCCGCCTCGTCAATAACGAAGAGTGGCTTGGCCGCTTCACTTTCATCGAGTTTCTCAGGGATGTCGGCAAGCATTTCCGGATGGGCGCGATGCTTTCCCGCGACAGTGTGCGCGCGCGTCTCGACAGCGAGGGCGGGATGAGCTTCACCGAGTTCAGCTACGCCCTGCTGCAGGCGTATGACTTCCTCCATCTCCATGACACCTGCGGGTGCGTTCTCCAGGTCGGCGGATCAGACCAGTGGGGCAACATCACCGCCGGAACCGACCTCGTGAGACGGCTGCGCGGCCGCGAGGTGTTTGGTCTGACGTTTCCCCTTCTGACCGACTCTGCCGGCCAGAAGTTCGGTAAGAGCGAGGGCAACTCCGTGTACCTCGACGCGGGGATGACATCGTGTTACGCGTTCTACCAGTTCTTCCTGCGCGCGGCCGATTCCGACGTTGACCGGCTGCTGCGGGTATTCACGTTCCTGCCGGAAAATGAGCTGGCCGCGCTTGCGGAACAGACACGGACCGCGCCCGAGAAGCGGGAAGCGCAGCGGACACTTGCGGAAGAAGTGACGCGGATGGCGCACGGCCGGGCCGGACTGGAAAAGGCGCGCCGCGCAAGCGAAGTGCTCTTCGGCGGGCCTGTCGCGGGAATTGCCGCGGATGACGCGCTCGAAATATTCGCGCACGTTCCGTCAACCGAAGCGGCCCGCGGCGGATTCGTGGGCCGCCCGGTGGCTGAAGTGGCCGCGGAAAGCGGCCTGTGCCAGAGCAAGAGCGCGGCCCGCCGGCTTGCGCAGAGCGGCGGGCTCTATGCGGGCGACCGCCGTGTCTCGCAGGAAGACACGGTGCTCGAAGGCGACCTGCTTGACGGCAGACTGCTTGTTCTCCGGTCGGGCAAGAAGACCTTCCGCCTTGTGAAACTGGTGTAGCCGGCAGACCTTGGGCCTGCCGGCTGTCATGGCGATTCCTGCGATGGGACTGTCTGGAGACGGGTTTGCCAAATGTCACGCGACGCCATCCTTATCACCGGTGCACGTGAACACAATCTCAAGGACGTCACCGTCTCCATCCCTCGCAACCGCCTCACGGTCATCACAGGCCTGAGCGGGTCGGGCAAATCCTCCCTCGCCTTCGACACGCTCTACGCGGAAGGCCAGCGCCGTTACGTCGAAAGCCTGTCCGCCTACGCGCGCCAGTTCCTCGACCAGCTTCAGAAGCCCGACGTTGATTCCATTGACGGGCTGTCGCCGGCGATAGCGATCGAACAGCGCACCGCCGGTTCGAACCCGCGCTCGATCGTCGCGACAACCACGGAGATCCACGACTATCTCCGGCTCCTCTACGGCAGCGTAGGCGTCGCGCATTGCCCCCGCTGCGGCAGAAGGGTCGCCCGACAGAGCGCGGAGCAGATCGTTGACCAGCTTCTCAGGCTCCCCGAAGGCGCGAAGGTCTCGCTCCTTGCTCCGCTCGTGCGCGGCCGCAAGGGGACGCACGATGACGTCTTTGCCGAGCTTCGCCGCCAGGGATTCGTCCGCGCTCGAATTGACGGCGCGCTATGCGAAACCGACAGCCTTCCGAAACTGGAGAAGACGAAGGCGCACACGATAGAGGCCGTCGTGGACCGGCTTGCGGTCTCGGCGAAGGTCAGGACTCGCCTCACCGATTCCGTCGAGCTCGCCCTGAAACACGGCAAGGGGCTGATCTCGGCCCTGGTCCAGCGCGAGGGCACGGAGGTTTCCGAACAGGTGTTCTCCGAACTCAACGCCTGCCCGGACTGCTCGATCAGCTTCGAGGAACTCAAGCCCCGCCATTTCTCCTTCAACAGCCCATACGGCGCATGTCCCGCGTGCTCCGGGCTGGGAACGGTTCTCGTGTTCGACGAGGAACTGCTCGTCCCCGACCCCTCGCTATCCATCGCCGACGGCGCAATCCAGGCCTGGCGGCGCGGCGGGCGCAGGCTGATCCTCTATTACCGCGGCCTGCTCCGCTGCGTGGCCGCACATTACGGTTTTGACACCGCCACGCCATACAAGGACCTGCCGGAGAACATACGCCGGATACTCATGTACGGGTCTGACACGGAAGAGGTCGAGTTCGGCTACTGGCGCGGCGGCGCGTACCGGCGTCACATGAAACCGTTCGAGGGGGTGATCCCGAACCTCCGCCGCAGGCTGGAGGAAACCGACAGCGACTACACGCGCCAGCGCCTGCGCGGCTACATGAGCCGCAAGCCCTGCGGCGACTGCCGCGGCACCCGCCTGAAGCCCGAGGTGACCGCGTGCACCGTGGCCGGCAGGAGCATAGTCGAAATCCTCCGCATGTCGGTTGACGAAGCCGCGGTATTCTTCAAGAACATCGAACTCGCCGAAAGCGAACTGGGAATCGTGAGGGACGTATTGAAGGAGATACGCGCCCGGCTGGGATTCCTCGTTCACGTCGGGCTCGAATACCTGACGCTGGACCGGGAGAGCGGCACGCTTTCCGGCGGCGAAGCCCAGAGAATACGCCTGGCGACCCAGATCGGGTCCGGGCTCGTCGGCGTTCTCTACGTCCTCGATGAGCCCACCATCGGCCTGCATCAGCGCGACAACCAGCGGCTCATATCAATGCTCAAGGCGCTCCGCGATCTCGGGAACACCGTCGTAACCGTCGAACATGACGAGGAAATGGTCCGCCAGGCGGACTACGTGATAGATCTGGGACCAGGGGCCGGGCGGCACGGCGGCGAAGTGATCTGCGCCGGAACGGTCGCCGAACTGCTCTCCCACCCCGTCTCGCTAACGGCGAAGTTCCTGCGCGGCGAGGAGACCGTGCACACCCCCGCCCCGCGCCGCCCGCGCAACAAGGCGGAACTGCGCATAGTCGGCGCGAAGGAAAACAACCTTCTCTCAATCAACGTGACCATCCCGCTCGGCCTGCTCGTCTGCGTTACCGGCGTGTCCGGCAGCGGCAAGAGCACGCTGGTTGACGAGATCCTCAAGAAGGCCCTGTTCCGCCATTTCTTCAATTCCCCCGAAACCCCGGGCCGGCACACCCGCATAACGGGCCTGCAGCACCTCGACAAGGTGATAGTGATAGACCAGTCGCCCATAGGCCGCACGCCACGCAGCAACCCGGCAACCTACACCGGCGCCTTCGACGTGATACGCGGACTGTTCGCGCAGGTGCCCTCGGCACGGGCGCGCGGCTACAAGGCCGGCCGCTTCAGCTTCAACGTCAAGGGCGGCCGCTGCGAGACGTGCAAGGGCGACGGAATGCTGAAACTCGAAATGCATTTCCTGCCCGATGTCTACGTAACCTGCGAACAATGCGGCGGCGCGCGCTACAACCGCGAAACGCTGGAAATCCGGTACGCGGACCGGACCATCGCCGAAGTGCTCGGTCTGACGATTGACGACGCCCTGGAGACGTTCCGCAACGTGGCTGGAATCGAGCGGCGGCTCCGGACCCTCTCGGAAGTGGGACTGGGCTACTTGCATCTGGGCCAGCCAGCCACTACACTTTCCGGCGGCGAGGCGCAGAGGGTGAAGCTCGCGGCGGAACTCAGCAAGGTCTCCACCGGCCGCACGCTGTACCTTCTCGACGAGCCCACGACCGGCCTGCATTTCGCCGACATTCAGAAGCTGCTGCAGGTTCTGATGCGGCTGCGCGACGCCGGGAATTCGATTGTCGTCATTGAACACAATCTTGACGTCATCAGAACGGCCGATCATATCGTTGATCTCGGCCCGGAAGGCGGCAACCGCGGGGGGCGGCTCGTCGCCGAGGGCACGCCCGAGGAGATTGCAGAATGCCCGGACTCCTACACGGGGCACTACCTGAAAGAAGTGCTCGGAAAACAGGCATGAGAAGCCTGTTTCTGCCTTTCACGATGGCCGCGCTGCTGGCCGCCATGCCGGCCGCCGCCGACACGGCGGCGTCAACAAACCAGGCCGCCGCCCTTCTCCGCGCCCGGTCCGCCATCCAAGACGGGCTCTTCCGGATGGCGGCGGCGGAATTGACCCCGTGCCTCGACAACTCCGCCGCCTCCTCCTCGGAAGCGCGCGAAGCCCTGCTGCTTCTCTGCAGGGCTCTGTTCGAGGACATGCGCGGCGCCGATATCGTCCGATACACGGACCCGGCGCAGCCGTGGATCGCCCGGGCCGGACCTTCGCACGAGATATCGTTCTGGCGTGCCGGCGGCTTGTTCCTCGAGGGTCGCGACGAAGAGGCGTGCTCCGCCCTGAAGGAAATCGAGGACGTTTTCCCCGCCGGATCTGAATACGCCGGACGTGTTCTGCGCCTGTCGGCGCGCTGCGCGGCGCGCTGCGGCAGGCCGGCCGACTCGATCGCGGCAATGCAGCGCTTTGACAATGAGCATCCGGGCTCACCCGATTCTTTGCGCAACCTCCTCGAACTGGCATCACTTCTCCGGAAAACCGGCCGCACCGACGATGCCATCGCGGCGCTCCGCCGGCTCGCCGCGATGCCGGAGGCGGCCGATGCCGTGACTGAAGGACGTTTCCTGCTTGGCCAGATCTTGAGCGAGTCGGGCCAGATGGCCGAGGCCGAAACCGCGCTGCTTCCCCTTTCCGGCGGAGGCCCGACCGTGACAACACAGCTCCAGGCGCGGGCATGCATCCTCCTTGCTCAAGTCCGTTCGGCGGCCGGAAGACCGGACGAAGCGATCGAATCCGCCCGCAGCGCCTTCGCGCTGGCAGTGGCGCCCGAGGTGAAAAGACGCGCGGGCCTGGTGCTCGGGAAGCTGCTGGTCGAACGCGGCGAGGTCGAAGAGGGCGTTCCGCTCGTCAAGGCTTTCATCGCTTCGGGCGCAACAAACGAGGAGGCGCAGGTCACCCACCTGCAGCTCGCCGAAGAACTCCTGAAGCAGGGCCGCTACGACCGGGCCGCCCAGGAATTCCAGAACTTCGAGGAGGCGTTCCCTGCCAGCGCAAGAAGCGGTTTCTCCCTGCGCGGCAAGGGATGGGCCATGTACCGGCTGGGCCGCTTCTCCGAAGCCGCGGCATCCTTCGCCGGGGCCGCCGAGCGCATGAAGGATAAACAGGACCAGCTCCTGTGCCGGTTCAGAACCGGCGACGCCCTGTTTGCGAACGCTTCCTACAGGCAGGCCTTCGCCGCCTACGAATCGGTCCTTGCCGATGCGGATGCCGGCGACCTGGCCCCGGGCGCGGCCTTCCAGGCCGCTGAATGCATGATGCGGGAAGGCGAAAAAGCCGCCGCGCTCGCAGCGTTCACCAACATGGTTGCCCGCTGGCCCACCAACGCCCTCGCCGCCGACGCGCTGCTGCGGATTGCCGAGGCCCACAGACAGGAAAGGCGCTGGGGTGACGCCGCCCGGGCATACGAAACGGCAGCCGCTTCCGTCACCGACACAAACCGCCTCGCCGAGGCCATGCACGGGCTCGGGATCGTGCATTACCAGCTGTTCGACTTCGCCTCGGCTCTGCGCAACTTCAACGCTGTGATCGCGCGCACTCCAACATCCAAGGCGGCGGAACAGGCCGAGTACATGGCAGGCCTGTGTAACTACTGGCTGGGCCATGACGAAAAGGCCCTTGCGGCCTGGGACGCGTTTCTCCAGAAACGCCCGGCCTCGGAATGGGCGCCGGACGTCCATTTCTGGCGCTCAAAACTGAGGTTCAACAATGACAGTTTTGCCGCCGCACAGAGCAACTTCCTCGCCTTCGCGGAATCGTACCCCGCGCACCAGATGGCCGATGACGCGCTTCTGTGGGCGGCGCGCGCCGCCGCGCGCCGGCGGGAATTCCTGCGGGCCACCGAGTTGCTGGGCCGCCTCCTGCGCGATTTCCCCGGGTCCGACAGGCTTGCCGAGGCGCGGTTCACCCAGGCCGAAACGCTTATGGAACTGGCGCGCTATCCCGAGGCGATCCTTGCCCTGGACGAGATCATCCAGAAGTACCCCGACAGCGAACTCGTGCCGGCCTCCTGGGGCAGGAAGGGCGACTGCCACTTCACGCTCGGCGCCGAAGACCCGCGCCGTTACTCGGAAAGCATGGACTCGTATGCCGCCGCCGCCAACCACCCGGCTTCGCCCCCGGACCTGGCGCTGCAGGCCGAGTGCAAGATCGGCCGGTGCATGGAGAAGCTCGGGAGGCCTGACGACGCCCTGAAGCAGTACTACATGAAGGTCGTTGTCCCGTTCATGGCCCAGCGCGAGAAAGGGGTTTGGCAGAACGAAGCCGCCAAGGTATGGTTCACGAGGGCGGCGTTTAACGCGGCCGATCTGCTCGAACAGCGCGGCGAATGGAAGAAGGCCTCGCGCATCCTGGAAAGGGTGGTCGAGGCGGGTGTTCCTTCGGCAGCACAGGCGCGCGAGCGGATAGAGAAAATTACGGCGGAACACGCGGGCGCCTTTCGCTGACATTACCGCGTACGGGAGCCTGAAATATGCCCTTGTATCTCCTTTCACGCGGCGGCGCGCTGGTCTGGGTCATCTTCGGCGCCGGCATGGTCGCCCTCGGCGTCTTCATCGAACGGTCGCTGCATCTCCACAGGGCGCGCATACGCGCCGAGGACTTCATGCGCGGCATAAAGAACAACCTCATCCGCGGCAACATTTCCGAATCCCTTTCCATATGCGACGGCACGCCCGGCCCGGTAGCCCACGTCGTCAAGACGGCCATCCTTCACAGGTCCGGCGGCAAGGATGAGATCCAGAAGGCGATGCAGGAGGCGGCGCTCTCCGAGACCTCGCGCATGGAACGCAGGCTGGTAGTGCTCGCAACAGTCGCGCAGATTGCTCCGGTCCTCGGCCTCCTCGGGACCGTGCTGGGAATGCTCCGGTCGCTCCTGGTGATCCGCGGACACGGCGCCCTCGTGCAGTCAACCGATGTCACGGACGGCCTGATGTCGGCGCTGGTTACAACGGCGGCCGGCCTGTCAGTCGCCATCCCGTGCTATATCGGGTTCAACATACTTGTGATACGGATCGACCGGCTCGTGCTCGACATGGAGCGCGTCGCGTCGGAAATGACTGCATTCCTCGACGAAAACAGGGCAACCATCGGGACGGGCAACAATCATGTTCCTTCGGAAACCGGCAAGTGACCGGGCATCCGGTCTGAGAACCAGGTTCGTTCCGCGCAGTAGGATCGCGCAGGGCCTCTTCGGCGCGGCGCCGTGGGCGGATGTCGTTCTGCTCGTGATCTTCTTCCTGCTCGTGGGCTGGAGCGTCTCGCTCCAGCCTGGCCTGGTAGTCAACCTGCATCCCGCGCCGTTCACCGACGGAACTCCGCTGGGCCGGATAGCAGTCATCCTCCCCGGGCCCGGCCAGGGCACGGCGGAACCCGGGGACGAGATGGTGTTCTTCGACGACGAACGCTTCAGGCTGGGAAGCCCGGCGCAATGTGAACGCCTCCGTCAGATGTTCGCACGGGCGGCGGCAAAACAGAACGACATGAGCCTGATCGTTGTTGCCGACCGCAACATCCGGCACGGCACCGTTCTGCAAGTGTTGAACATGGCGCTGGAAGCAGGAATACCGCGCGCAAACCTGGCCGAAAGGGCAGAATGACACGGGGGGCGGGCGGAGCGTTGCGGCGCGCGTGGCGGGCGGTTTTCCAGCGGGGAGGGAGGCGCGGCGACACGGTTCTGGCCGTCATGGTCGCACTCTGGATTTCGATCTGGTTCGTCTGGCCTTCGCCGCCCCGGAGCCGGGCGCCCGCGGCCCTGCCGGCCCCGCGCGTGTCGCTCGTGCAACTGCCGCGCGAACAGGGCCTCGTCTACATGGGACCGACATTGTTCGGCCGCACATCTCCGCTGGGCTTTACAGTCGCCGAAAAGCGCGATTCACGGCCCGGAGAACTTCCTTACCGTCCCTCGACGCCGACAGCGACGCTGACGAACATTCCCCCGCGCGCCCCTGTCGCGACGCCGCCGGTTTTCGCGCCCGAGATTGCTCTCCCTGACAGAGCGGCATGGAGCCTGCGCATGGCCCCGGAACAGGACGCTTTTGCACTGACGGAGCCACCAGCCCACGGCTTGCACGTCGTCCTGCGCGGCGCCCTCAAGGAATTCGACTTGCGCGTGCCGCCGTTCCCCGCCAGCATTACCAACCGTCAGACACTGGCGTGGAACATCCGCGCCTACGTGGAAACGGATGACGAAGGCAAGGCCCGCAACGTGTTCGCGGAGGCATCCTCGGCGGAACCGTGGGTCAGGGCTGAGGTGATCCGCACGCTGCAGGCGTCGCGCCTGGCAAAGCCGGCCCCGCCGTGCGCCGGTCGCGTCGAGGTGGGTTACGAGCCGTAACCGTTTGCCGGAATCCGGAGCGGAGTAGTACTGAACAATGATCAGAATCGCAAACTGGACCACGCCCGACGGACGCAGGTCCGCTGAATCGTTCTGCAAGCGGCCCGCGTTCGACGCGGCAGCGGAGAAGACGGCGGCAAGAATTCTCGCCGACGTGCGGCGCGAGGGCGACGACGCCGTTCTTCGCTATGCCCGCAAGCTCGACGGCGCGAACCTGAAGGCCGCCGGAATGCGCGTCGAACCGGAGGCGTTCACGAGAGCCGCGGCAGCGGTGGACAATGATTTCAAAACAGCCGCCCGCGATTCTCTGCACCGCATAACAGCTTTTTCGCACAAAGGCATGCGGCCCGACTGGATAATGCCGAGCCCGCGCGGCGGCCGCCTCGGCGAAAAGTTCACGCCGCTTGACCGCGTGGGCGTCTATATTCCGGCGGCGGAAGCGCCCCTGGCTTCCACCGCGCTTATGACCGCGGCCATCGCGCGTTGCGCAGGCGTGCGTGAAATCGTCGCCTGCACGGCTGCAATCCGCGGCATGGACGTCAATCCCTACGTGCTGTTCGCCCTTAAACTCGCCGGCGCAACGGAGGTGTACAGGGTCGGTGGAGTGCAGGCCATTGGGATGATGGCGTACGGGACGGACACGGTGCGGCCGGTCCAGAAGATAGTCGGTCCCGGCGGCGCGTACGTGACGGCAGGCAAGAAACTCGTGTACGGCACGGTCGCACTGGACCTCGTGGCGGGGCCGAGCGAAATAGCGGTTCTTGCCGACGCCGCCGCAAACCCCCGCATCGCCGCGGCGGACCTGCTCTCGCAGATCGAACACGGGACCGGCAACGAGAAGGCGTTGCTCGTCACCACTTCCGCGTCCGTCGCGAAAAGGACGGCAACGGAACTGGAGCGCCAGAGCCGCAGCCTTTCCCGCAGCGCGGCAATCCGCCGCAACATGCGCGGCGGCGTTCTGATCGTGATCGTGCCGGACATGGAGACAGGCGTCGAGATCTGCAACACGTTCGCTCCGGAACACCTGGAACTGCTCGTCCGCCGCCCGATGGCATGGCTGCGCCGCGTGCGCTGCGCTGGCGCCGTGTTCGTAGGGCCATGGACGCCGGAATCGGCCGGCGACTTCGCCGCCGGCCCCAGCCACGTCCTGCCGACCGGCGGAACCGCGCGCATGTTCTCGGGTCTCACGGTGGACGATTTCCGCAGGCGAACCAGCTTCATGGCACTCACCCGCGCTGACCTCGAGGAAATGCTTCCGACTATCGAGGCGTTCGGAAGGGTCGAGAGGCTCGACGGACACGCCATGTCCGCGCGGCTGCGGTTCGAAGAGGGCGCGAAGGAATGATCCGCCGCACCGTTACCGGCCTCGCGGCGTATGTGCCGGGCGAACAGCCGCGCGACGCCGGTGTCACCAAGCTCAACACGAACGAGAACCCATACCCTCCCTCGCCGGCCGTGGCACGGGCGCTGGCGGCATTCGATCCGGCGCGCCTGCGGAAATATCCGGACCCGGTCTCCGGCGCGCTGCGCGCGCGCCTGGCCGACCTGTACTCGTTTTCCGCCGGCTCAGTGTTTGTCGGCAACGGCTCCGACGAGGTGCTTTCGCTCTGCGTTCGCGTGTTCGTGGATGACGGCGGAACGGTGGGCTACTTCAACCCTTCGTACTCCCTCTACCCCGTCCTCGCCGACATACGCGGCATCGCGAAGAAGCCGCTCGAACTTGATGCCGACTTCGGATGGGCCATGCCGGCCGACTATGACTGCGACCTGTTCTTCATCACCTACCCCAACGCGCCGACAGGCACGGTCTTCCCGCGCGCCAGGATCGAGGAGTTCTGCGACCGGACACGCGGGACGGTGGTCATAGACGAGGCCTACGCCGAGTTCGCGGACGGGGACTGCCTCGAACTGGCGCGCACCCGCCGGAATGTGCTCGTCGCGCGCACGCTTTCGAAATCGTACTCGCTCGCCGGCCTGCGCGTGGGCTATGCGCTGGGCCCGGCTGAGCTCATCGGGGCGATGGACAAGGTACGCGATTCCTACAACCTGGACGCGCTGTCGCAGGAAGCGGCGCTGGCCGCGCTGTCGGACGTGGACCACATGCGCCGCAACGCGGCGCGCGTGCGGGCCACACGGCAGCGCATGACCGCGGCGATCGAGGCCATGGGCCACCGCGTGTGGCCTTCGCAGGCCAACTTCATCTGGGCAAAACCGGCGGGGATCGCCGCGCAGGCCCTGTACGAAAACCTGAAGGCGCGGCGCATATTCGTGCGATACTTCGCGGGACCACGCACGGGCGACTTCGTCAGGATAACCGTCGGCACGGATGCCGAAGCCGACGTTCTTCTCAAGGCCATGGAGGAACTGAAATGAACAGGAAACGCAGCGCCGTCGTGCACAGGAAGACGCGCGAGACGGATATACGGATCAGTCTCGACATCGACGGAACCGGCTCATGCTCGGCGAGCACCGGCATGCCGTTCATGGACCACATGATCGAGCTGCTGGCGAGACACTCGCTGTTCGACCTGACTCTCAGGGCGCGCGGCGACCTGCAGGTCGATTACCACCATACGGTCGAGGATATCGGACTCGCGCTCGGAACGGCGCTGGACAAGGCGCTCGGAACACGGAGGGGAATCCACCGCTACGGCTGGTGCATGGCGGCAATGGATGAAAGTCTGGGCAGGGCGGCCGTGGATCTGGGCGGCCGGCCTTACCTTGTCTACGAGATCGCCAACCGGCGCCGCAAGATTCTCGAATTCGATTTGGGCCTGATCGAGGAGTTCTTCCGCGCGTTCGTCGTGCAGGGGCGGATGAACCTGCACGTTGCGCACATGTACGGCTCCGAACCGCACCACGCATACGAGAGCGTGTTCAAGGCGGCGGCGCGGGCGCTGCGCATGGCATGCGCGCTGGACCCGCGCGAGAAGGGACTCCCGTCGAGCAAGGGCAAGATCTGAAGAAAGGACGAGATGCCGCAGTTCACCATATACCCCGCGATAGACCTCAAGGACGGCAGATGCGTGAGACTCAGGCAGGGCCGTGCGGACGACGCCACCGTGTATGCCAACGACCCCGTCCAGGCGGCGCTGCACTGGAAAGAACTGGGCGCCAGGCGCCTCCACGTTGTTGACCTTGACGGCGCCTTCAGGGGAGAACCGGTGCACACGGAAATCGTCAGGCGCATCGTTGACGCCATCGGCATTCCAGTCCAGCTCGGCGGAGGGCTGCGGACCGACGCCGATATCGAAAAGGCGCTCGCGGCGGGCGTCGGAATGGCGATCATTGGCACACGGGCTCTGGCGTCGGCCGACACGATCCGCGCCATGGCGCGGCGGTTCGGGGAGCGGCTGGCTGTCGGGATAGACGCGCGGAACGGGCTTGTGCAGGTGAAGGGCTGGGTGGAAACAACGGGGCGCACGGCGCTGGATCTCGCACGGGAAGCCGACGCCGAAGGCGTGCGCGCGATCATCTGCACAGACACCGCGACCGACGGCATGATGCGCGGCCCCAATATCCCGGGCATGGACGCGGTATGCGCGGCCGTATCGTGCGATGTGATAGCATCCGGCGGAGTGTCCTCCCTCGACGACATCCGCAGGCTGCTGGCGCTGAAGCGCCCGAACCTCTCCGGGGCGATCGTGGGCAAGGCTCTCTACGAGGGGGCAGTGACCCTCCCGGATCTCAATGCAGCGGCGGAGGAAGGCTGAAGTGAATGTTGAACGCACCGATCTCCCGAATGGCGTGCGCGTGATATCCGCGCGAATGCCGTCGGTTCAAAGCGCCAGCATCGGCCTGTGGGCAGGCGTCGGGGGCCGCCACGAGCCGGCGGCCGCGTGCGGAATCAGCCACTTCATCGAGCACATGCTCTTCAAGGGAACGGCGTCGAGGTCGGCAAGGCAGATATCCATGGCGGTCGAGGGCGTGGGCGGCCACCTCAACGCGTTCACACAGGAGGAATGCACCTGCTACTACGCGCAGGTGCCGTTCGACCACGCCTGGCGCGCTTTTGCGGTGCTGGCCGACATGTACCTGAACGCGGAGTTCAACGGACAGGAGCTCGACCGCGAACGCGGCGTCATAATCGAGGAGATCATGATGTATCGCGACGAGCCGCCGCACCATGTGCAGGATCTCCTTACCGAGGCACTGTGGAGAGGCCACCCTCTCGGGCGCCCCATTTCCGGAAGCCCCGAAACCGTGCGGCGCATTTCGCGCGCGGACATGCTCAAGTACCGGGAACGCTGCTACACCGGCCGCAACACGGTCGCGGCGTTCGCGGGCCGGGTCGAACACAAGGCATGTGTCGCCGCGGTTGAGCGGTGGCTCTCGGAACTGCCGCCGGGGAAGCGGGCGTCTTTCCGGCCGGCCGCCGCCGGCATGCCGCAGGATGACGTGCGCATCGTCGGGCGCGACGTGGAACAGAGTCACGCGGCGATCGGAGTCCGGATCTTCGGCAGAAACGATCCCCGCCGTTTCCCTCTCTCGGTCCTCAACACGATCCTCGGCGGCAACATGAGCTCAAGGCTGTTCCAGCGCCTGCGGGAACGGCACGGATTCGCCTATTCGGTTCACTCCTCCGTGCAGCTCCTTGCAGACAGCGGCGCGCTGGTCATCGAGGCAGGGCTGGACCGCAAACGCGCCGCAAAGGCGCTGACCATGGCGGTGGCAGAACTGTCCCGCCTCGTGCGCTCCGAACCGGGCCGCGCGGAATTGAAGCGCGCGAAGGACTTCATCATCGGACAGATCAGGCTCGGGCTGGAAAGCACTTCGCGCCAGATGCTCTGGATAGGCGAGAACCTGGTCTCTCGCGACAGGTTCGTGCCGCCCGCGGAACTTGTGGAGAAGATCGAGGCGGTTGACGCCAGGGCCGTGCGCGAAGTCGCGCGGGACATATTCACGCGCAACCGCATCTCGCTCGCGATCGTCGGCCCGGAAAGCGCCGCGCCGGACGAGGGCGCCGCCCGGCGCGTGCTCGATTCAATCGGGTAAACAGGAAGAGGTCGGCCATGAAGGGGAAAAGTCTCTTACTCCTGGTGTTCGGTATCCTTATCCTGGTGAAGGGCGTCTGGTGCATGGCCGGCCCAGGCTCTATCAAGCGCGCGGCGGCGGCATGGGCTTTCCTGAACGAGAAGCTCCGGCCGGTCATCGTCGGGCTGATGCTGGCGATATGCCTCCTGCTCTGGGGAACGGTGCTCGTGTACGACCCTCTCATCGACTGGATGCTCGGCGCGCTCGGGCTCTGGTTCGGCGCGCTGGCCGTGTTGAGCCTCGATCCGAAACGCATGCGGTCACTGACGGCCGCGACTGCGCTGAACCGCGGGACGGGCCTCATCCGCCTGTTCGGCGCCGCCGGAGCCGCGCTGGCGCTCTGGATGATATGGGTCGCTGTGAAGTCATAGTGAGTCCGCAGCGGGAAGAGGATGCGTGATGCGGCGTCCGCTTGTCGGCGTTGCCGTGGCCTTTCTGGCCGGGACGGCAATTGGGCTGAATTCATCCGTCCACATGTCATGGCTTGCCGGCGCGGTCATTCTCTGGGCCGGCGCATTGCTGCTGGCAGGCCGCCGCCGCTTCAGCGCCGGACCCGGTGATGTGTTTCTCCTGCTGGCCGTATGCGCCTCGGCGGCGGCATCGGCGGCACTGCGCACCGGGGCGGCCGGCGAATGCCGCATCGAACCGGCGGCCGGCTCACCCTTGACGGCTGTGTGCGTTGCCGACGGCGAGAAGGTCGCCACCCGCTCCGGGCGCGCCTGCGTGCGGGTTCCGATGCGCCTCACGGAGCAGACGCCGACCGATCCGGCCGCGCCGCCCGGGACGGAATTCGACCTGCTGCTGTTCGGCTCCTCCGAAAAACCCGTGCCTCTCAGGGGAGAGACGTGGAGAATCCACCGCGCCCGTGCCGGCCGCGAAACGGCGGGAGGCAAACAGACACTGACGGCCTTCGCCGACTCGGCCTGGCGGGTGAGCCGGGCCGGGAGAGATATCGTCGGCCTCTGCCACGCCGCACGCCGCGCTGCCGCGCGCCGCCTTGCCGTCGGGATCGAGGATGAGCCCGAAACCGTGGCGGTCATCAGGGCGCTCATGCTCGGATACCGCGCCGGCATGGATCGCGAAATCGCCGACCTGTTCGCGCTGACCGGGACCCTTCACATCTTCGCCATATCCGGACTGCACGTCGCCATACTGGCGGGCCTGCTGACAACCGCGATGAGCGCGCTCCGCGTCTCCCGGCCGCTGTGGGGCATATTCCTCGCCCCGCTTCTCGCCGCATACGTCGTCTCCACCGGGGCTTCCCCAAGCGCGCTGCGCGCACTCGCCATGGCGTGCATCTACTGGGCGGCGCCGCTGGCGCACCGCAAGCCGGACGGCGCCTCCGCACTGGCAGCGGCCGCGGTGATCATACCGGCGGCAGCGCCGGCGCAGGTTGCGGATCCCGGCTTCATCCTCTCATTCACGGCGGTACTCGGAATGATCGCGCTCTACCCCGCGCTGGACAGGAGTCTCCCTGGCCGGCTTGAGCCCGACCCGCTCGCGCCCGCCGGACCGCCGTCCCATGCCGACCGCTGGCGGGCGGCACTGCGGCAGTTGCGCGACCTTGCCATTCTCTCGCTCGCCGCATGGCTGGTGTCGGTGCCGCTGATAGCGTGGTATTTCGGGCGCGTCTCGTTTGCCGGGCTGCCGGCGAACCTGTTCGTTGTTCCGGGCTCGTTCCTGGTGCTTGTCGGCGGATGCATGTCTCTTCTTGCCGGCCTGGCACACGACTGGTTTGCCGCGGTCTTCAACTCCGCCAACCTCGGGCTGGTGGGAGGCATGGTCGGGATCGTCCGCTGGTTCGCTTCGTTGCCGGGGGCATGGACGGAGGTGGCGAGGCCGTCGCCGACGTGGATTGCAGCCTGGTACCTTCTTCTCGCCGGATGGTGCTTCGCGTCGCCGGCCAAAAAACGTGGACAGTCCGCAGGTACAGTGGGAGTATTTCCCACTCCCGAAGGAAATGCCTGAGCAATGAACACCGGAAGCTACATCGCCGCCGCGGCGGCGCTTTGCATGTTGTGCGGAACGCGCGGCCTGTCGGTGGAAACGCGCGGGAAGCAGGCCTCGACCAACGCCGTCGCGGAGGATCCATACGAAGAGATCGAACGGCTGGCCGAAGTACTGGTCCTCGCGGGCAAGCACCATGTCGGAACAAACAGCTTCCACTCGATGGTGGAAGGGGCGCTCGGCGGGTTGATGCGCTCGCTGGACCCATACAGCGACTTCCTTGACTCTGATGCCTACTCGGACATGCAGTCCGACACTTCCGGCAAGTACAGCGGCATCGGGATACAGATCGGCATGCGCGATGGCGTGCTCACCGTCATCGCCCCGATAGAGGATTCTCCCGGCTACCGCGCGGGGTTGATGCAGGGGGACAGGATCATCGACATCGACGGCAAGGATGCGGCAGGCATGTCCCTCAAGAACGCGGTGGACATGCTGCGCGGACCGTCCGGCGCGAAAGTGGTCATAAGTGTTCTACGCTCGGGCGAACGCGAGCCGCGAACATTCGAGGTCGTTCGCGAGGAGATATCCGTTTCCAGCATCAAGGGCGCCCGGATACTCCGCGACGGCGTGGGCTATGTCCGCGTAGCCCAGTTCACGGACCCAACCCACGACAAGCTGAAGGAGGCAATATCACGGCTCATCGGCGAAGGCATGGATTCGCTGGTGCTGGACCTGCGCGATAACCCGGGCGGGCTTCTGAAGTCGGCCGTGCAGGTCTGTTCACTCTTTCTGGACAAAGGCTCGCCAGTCGTCATCACCCGCGGGCGCGAAGGCCCGCGCGGCGAACTCCGCATGGAAACAGCAGCCCGCCCCGCCCACCCGAAGCTGCCGCTGGTCGTGCTTGTGAACGGAGGGAGCGCGAGCGCATCGGAAATAGTGGCCGGCGCAATGCAGGACCATGGCCGCGCCATCGTTGTGGGAGACACCACTTTCGGCAAGGGATCGGTGCAGACAATCATTCAGCTTACAACCGATCCGTCCGCGGCCGTGCGGCTTACCACCGCGCACTACCGCACTCCGAAGGACCGCCTGATACAGGGCAAAGGCATAGACCCGGACATCGTGATCAAGCTGACGCCTGACGAATGGCGCGGCGTCCTTACCGCGCGAGCGCGCATCGAGGCGGCCGGACTGCCGGGGACAGGCACAGCACGCGAGGACGAACCTGCAGCCGTTGACCGGCAGCTTGAAAGGGCGGTGGACCTCCTTCACGCAATCCGGGTATTCAACGGGATCGGCATGCGGCGCTGAGCCGCTGTCGCGCTGTCCGGCGAAACACAAAATGAACGTTCTTGGCATAGAGACGTCTTGCGATGAAACAGCCGCGGCCGTGGCCGCGGGTCCTCGCGACATACGCTCGAGCGTCATCTTCAGCCAGGTGGAACTGCACGGCCCGTACGGCGGCGTGGTGCCGGAGATAGCTTCGCGCTGCCACGTTGATTCCCTGCCGGGCGTTATCGACGAGGCGATGAGAACGTCGGGCATGGCATGGAGCGACCTTGATGCGATTGCGGTGACGCACGGGCCGGGCCTGGCAAGCTCGCTTCTGGTTGGAATGGCGACGGCCAAGGGACTTGCGCTCCGGCTCGGCATACGGCTCTGTGCTTCGAACCACCTCGAAGGGCACATCTACTCGCTGTTTCTTGCCGGTGGCGCGCCGGGAATAGAGGAAGCCTGCCCGTTCGTCGCGCTTGTCGTGTCGGGCGGCCATACCTGCCTCGTGCGGGTGGAAGGGCTGGGGAAATACGGCCTGCTGGGCCAGACGATCGACGACGCAGCCGGCGAGGCGTTCGACAAGGGCGCCAGCCTGCTCAAACTAGGGTACCCGGGCGGACCTGTGATAGACCGTGTCGCCAGGGGCGGAAACCCGGGCAGCGTGCGTTTTCCGCGCGGCAGGGTTCGCCCGGGCCCCGGCCTGGAAGGACTGAACCCGGATCTCTGCTTCAGCTTCAGCGGACTCAAGACCGCCCTGCTCTACCACCTGCGCGACAATCCCGCCGAGGGCAACCCGGCAAGAACCGCCGACGTCGCGGCAAGTTACCAGCAGGCCATCATCTCCGCGCTCGTGGAGCGATGCGACGCGGCGCTGCGTGACGGCGACCGCTGCATCGGCGCATGCGGCGGGGTATCTCTCAACAGCGCCCTGCGCGCCCGGCTCGGGGAACTCGCGGCACGCCGCGGCATCCGGCTCCTGCTGGCCGAGCCGAAACACTGCGGCGACAACGCAGCCATGATCGCCGGCCTGGCCGCCGCCGGCCGCGGCATCTGGGACGAAACAGCCTTCCTCGCCGACGCCGACCCCAGCCTGCCGGTTTGTTGATGGCTATCCGCCTCTCCTTCTGATTCCGATGCGGACTCTCCGAACGTGCGCCAAGCAGCAGTCCACCTGCCCGATCCGCCATTCGATCACACTGTGGCATTGCATTGTGCATCGTATGTGATGCACACTATGACCATCAGAGACGGAGGTAAGGCCGATGAAGTTCATGACAGTGAGGGAGTTCCGCCTGAACACGGGCGGCGCGCGAAAAACCTTGGAGAAGGATGAAGACTTGGTCCTGACGTCGAACGGCCGCCCGTTCGCCGTCGTCTCGCGAGTGCACGCGGATTCGCTCGACAAGGAACTGTCTGCCATGCAAAGGGCCCGGGCACGGGTGGCCATTGACCGCCTGCGTGATGCTGCACGTGCAGACGGCTCGGATGGCATCACCATGGACGAGATAGACGGCATCGTCCAGGGGGTGCGACAGAAGAAGGTTAGGGCGTGAGGGTTGTGCTCGATACGAATGTGCTCGTCTCTGCGCTCAAGACGCACTCCGGCAATTGCGCTGTGATCTTGGATCTGGCCGTCAGCGGAGATTTGGAGATATGCGCCGACCAAAGGATCCTGGACGAGTACGAGAGGGTTTGCGGCGAGCCCCGGTTGAGGCTCGATCAACAGGCCATCCGAACTGTTCTGGGTTTTCTGCGAACCACAGTCGAAAGAGTTGTTCCGCGTCCGCTGGATCTGGCACTTCCCGATTCCGACGACCTGCCGTTTATTGAAGTGGCGGCACAAGCCGGGGCCGTGTTGATCACCGGCAACAAGAAACACTTCCCCGCGGACTCATGCCGCACGGTGAGCGTGTTCAACCCGGCAGAATTCGTAGAGGTACTGCGAAAGAGCTCGGCTCCACCCCGGTGACAAGCGTCAGCCCCCGCCTGTGGCGGGGCAAGCTTCCAAGTTCACCCCGCTTTTTGGCGGGGCTGATGACAATCCTGACCGGCCTTGCCGTCGGGGCTGCTCCACGGCCTTGACTTGACCGCCCATTGGGGTAGCATCACCCAAGCTTTCCCTTCGCGGGCGTTGCTTAGTGGTAAAGCGTCAGCCTTCCAAGCTGATGACACGGGTTCGATTCCCGTCGCCCGCTCCACCGAGCCAACTGCGCAAACCGGCAAGTCTCCCAAGAATCTCGCAGACTTTTCGAGTTTCACGAGAGAACAGGCTGGATAGGAGCGATGTCATTTCACATAGTATCCATCAACAGAAGCCGCTGGCGGCTTCTCCGGTTATACCGACGGCAAAAGCATCAACAGGAGAGACGACCATGGCAAAGGAACGCAGTGCCAGGAAAGAAGCAAGGAAGGCCCCGGCGATGACGATGAAGGAGAAGAGAGAAGCGAAGAAGGCCAAGAAGGCGGCGAAATAGCCCGCCGGATCAAAGAACAAGACGGCGCGCCGAACACGTTTCGCACTGCCGGACGTTAATCCACACGCGAAGGCACGGCAAGGCGTCCCCGCCGAACCGCGGCCTTCAGGACGCCGTTCGGCCAGAGACGCTGACGGGTCAGGAACCAGCAAGGCCGGTTCGCTCCGGAGGTCAGGGAACCCTGGAATGCTGCTGCCTGGCGCGCTTCTCCGAGGCGGCCTTTGCCTGTTTGGCTTCCCGCTGTTTCAGGTCTTTGGCCTTGTCGTGCTTGCTTTTCTTGTCGCCCATATTGCGGCTCCTTTCCGGCGTATCGCCTGCTCTTCTCCGCTTGTCGCAATCACCTCGACGTCATCAGCCGGACCCGAATGCCGGCTTCAGACAAGGTCGCAGGCATCCGGCGGCATCCAATGCGCGTCCCGGTTGTTCCACTTCACGTTGCATCCGACCGGATTGGTCAGGGCAACACGCGGGGGCCGGCCGGCGAGATGATCTTCCAGCGCATTAGCCAAGTCGTTGACCTTCACCTTCGAGGAGTCGCGGGGACTGTCCACCCCGCGGCCGGTATAGACAAGCCTGCGCCCGGCGTCGAAAACATAGAAGTGCGGGGTTCGCAGGGCGCCGTAGGCAAGCGCAACGGCCTGGCTCTCGTCGTAGAGGTATACCCACGGGAACTTGTGCTGCTTCATTCGTTCGACCATGAACTCGAACGCGTCCTGGGGATATGTCTTGCTGCTGTTCGAGTTGATGCCGACAAAACGGACGCCCAGAGGCTCAAACCGTTCAGCCGTCCGGCGAGTGATCTCGTCGGAACCCACGACATACGGGCAATGGTTGCACGTGAAGAAGACTACCAGCACTTTGGACTCGCTGAAGTCCGAAAGACTGTAAGTTCGCCCGTCCGTCGCCGGCAGCTTGAAGTCCGGCGCCCTGTCTCCCAGTTGCAGTGTAAACCCCATTGCCGCCTCCCCGCATGGACTGTCCACGCCCAGTCCGTTGCTCTTACCTTGCCGCGTCCGGCGGCAGAGGGCACGCGCGACCGCGCCATGTCTCCGCTCCGGACTTCGTTCAGTCCGAACCCATATACGCCTGCAACTCGGGCTTTGTCCATCATGGGTTCGTCTGTTGGCGCTAACCCGCCGCGCGGGCGGCGAGTCGAAGTTGCCTGTCCTCTCTGGCCCCACCTGCGATATGTCCCGGTTTCGGCGAGCAGAAGCCGGCCCACGCCGGAGATCTCCGGCACAGGTCTCCCGCATTGGTAACGACACAAGTGGAACAGCGTTTATTGCGGCCTTGACCCGTTCTGCGGGGCGCGTTGACAACAAGGCTGCCTGCGGCCTATCCTCGCGACATGCTGCCACAGTGGATTGTAGAGAAGAAGCGCGACGGCGGCACACTCTCCGAGGAAGAGATCCGATCCTTCATCGCCGGTTTCGCGGACGGCGCCATTCCCGATTACCAGATGTCGGCCTTGGCCATGGCCGTCTTCTTCCGCGGCATGAACATGGCGGAAACGACCTTCCTCACCAACGCGATGATGCGGTCGGGCCGCGTGATAGACCCGGCGTCTCTGCCCCGGCCGTCGGCGGACAAGCACTCGACAGGCGGGGTGGGCGACAAGATATCGCTGATCCTGGCGCCGCTTGTCGCCGCCTGCGGGGTATCAGTGCCCATGATCTCCGGCCGCGGCCTCGGCATAACCGGCGGAACCCTCGACAAGCTGGGGTCCATACCGGGCTACAGGACCGACCTGTCGATTGCAGAGTTTGTCGGCGTCCTCGAGAAGTGCGGGTGCTCGATCATCGGACAGACCGATGACCTGGCGCCGGCGGACCGCAAACTGTACGCCCTTCGCGACGTCACGGGCACTGTCCCCTCGATTCCACTGATCACCGCGAGCATCATGTCCAAGAAGCTCGCCGAGGGCGCTGGCACGCTGGTGATGGACGTGAAATGGGGCCGCGGCGCCTTCATGAAGTCGCAGGAAGACGCCATGGCGCTGGCGCGTTCGCTCATTGAGGTGGGTTCCTGTTCCGGACGCAACATGGCGGCGCTCGTAACCGACATGAACCAGCCGCTTGGCCGCACTGCCGGCAACGCCCCGGAAGTGGCGGAGTCGGTCGAGACGCTGATGGGCCGCGGCCCGGCAGACGTGGTTCAGCTTGCACTTGAGCTCGGCGCAGCCATGCTGACCCTTTCCGGCGCGGCCACAGACCGCGAATCCGCGCTGGCAGCGCTGCGGAAAGCGCTGGATTCGGGCGAAGCCCTGAGTCGGTTCGCCCGAATGATCGAGCTGCACGGCGGCAACCCGGATGTCGCGGCAGACCCGTCGCGTCTCCCGTCCGCGCCGCACACCGTGGAGCTGAAGGCGAACCGCTCCGGCTTCATTCGCGGAGTCGATGCCGACATGGTCGGCAGGGCATGCCTTGTGCTGGGCGCAGGCAGAGCGAAGGTGACCGACACCGTGAGCCCCGTCGCCGGCGTCAGCCGCATGCTAAAACCCGCGGAGGAGGTGCGGTCAGGCCAGTGCCTGCTGGCGATGCACACCGAAAGGCCCGCCGCGCTTGACGAGGCCGGCGGCATCCTTTCGGAAGCGTTTGAGATCGGCGACGATCCGCCGCAAGCCGCTCCGCTGATTGCGTGGTCGTCCATTGGAGGAAACCCGGCATGACACACATCCACGGCCCGTCGAGTCTTCTCGCGCGGGCGGCGGCGGCCGCCTCGCGCGCCTATGCCCCCTACTCGCACTATCGGGTCGGCGCGGCAGTCCTCGCGGATGACGGAAGCATTTTCGAGGGGGCCAACGTGGAAAACTCCTCGTACGGGCTCACGATCTGCGCCGAACGCGCCGCAGTCGCCGCCGCAGTCGCCGCGGGAGCAAGAAGGCTCAAAGCTGTCGCCGTTGTCGCCGACGCAGCAGCCGCCCCTTACCCGTGCGGCGCGTGCCGCCAGGTTCTCGCCGAATTCGCCCCGGCGGCGACGCCTGTCTACGTTGCGCCCGCGGCGGACCTGGACCGGTTTGAGGAAACCACGCTTGGCGAGCTGCTTCCCCGTGCATTCAAACTCGGTGCGGGAGGAAAACAGTGAGGAGCGAACACATGAAGAAGACTTCGGCGCCGAACCCCGAGGCAACGCGCAAGACGTTCGTTCTCGATACGAACGTCCTGCTCCATAACGCGGATTCCATCGACTCGTTTGCTGACAACAACATAGTCCTGCCGATGACCGTCATCGAGGAGCTTGACCGTTTCAAGGCGGAGAGCAACGAGCTCGGGCGCAACGCAAGGCAGGTCATCAGGGCTCTCGATGCCCTGCGCGGGCTGGGAAGCCTCCGCGACGGCGTGCCGACCCCCGCCGGCGGCACGCTTAAGATAGTCATGCCGGGCGGCGTGGTGGAAGGCATGCAGCTCAGCCAGGAGGACAACAGGATCATCGGCGCCGCCTACCAGCTCAAGCGCAAGGGCGAACGCGTGATATTCGTCAGCAAGGACATCAACGCCAGGATCAAGGCGGACGCGCTCGGCCTGCAGGCGATGGATTTCGAGAAACAGAAGGTCAATTTCGACGAGCTCTATTCAGGCTACCGCGAGATCTGCGTGAGCAGGAAGAAGATCGTTGAGTTCTACGAGAACGACCTGTGGGAGCGGAGGGGGCTCGGCGAGTTCCCGAACGAATTCATCATCCTGCGCGAACGCGGCAACAACCGGCAGAGCGCCCTTGCGCGGGTCATGGAAAGCGGCAGGCTGCGCCATCTTTCAAGCCAGTACGAACGCGTCTGGAACGTGTCGGCCCGGAACAAGGAACAACGAATGGCGATGGAGCTCCTGATGGACCCGGACGTCGCGCTGGTTACGCTCGTCGGCCAGGCAGGGACGGGCAAGACCCTTCTTGCGATGGCCGCCGCCCTTCACACCACGCTGCGGTTCCGGCAGTACGAGCGCATTCTAGTTTCCAGGCCGATCGTGCCCCTTGGCAGGGATATCGGCTACCTGCCGGGCGCGAAGGAGGAGAAACTCTCTCACTGGATGCAGCCCATTTTCGACAACCTCGGATACCTTCTGCACGAGTCGGCCGACCATGCAACGGGCAAGAAGAAGAAGAGCAAGATGACGGCCGCGGATCGAATTGACGAACTCATGCGGAACCGGGTTCTTCAGCTTGAGGCCCTGACCTATATCCGGGGCCGATCAATCCCCAACCAGTACATCATCATCGACGAGGCGCAAAACCTTACTCCGCACGAGGTGAAGACCATCATCAGCCGCGCCGGGGAAGGCTCCAAGATGGTGCTTACAGGCGACCCGTACCAGATAGACAATCCCTACCTGGATGCGTCAAGCAACGGGCTGACCTACACCGCCGAACGCTTGAAGACCCATCGTCTGCACGGTCACATCACCCTCAAGCGCAGCGAACGCAGCGAACTTGCCGCGGTCGCCGCGGAACAGCTCTGATTCCGAAACCGGCGCAACGGCGCCCGTCATTTCACGACCGGCCGGCGCCGCTTGCGGCCGCCGATCGCGGCCTTGACCGCGTCTACCAGCGAATTGGCCTCAAACGGCTTCTGCAGGAAGCTCCAGGTGCCAAGGTTAAGACAGTGCCTCACGTAGTCGCGCGAGAACCCGGACACGACAATCACCTTCGCCTTCGGATGGTCGGTGATGATGTTCTCCACTATGAGGCGGCCGTCCCCATCGGTCATGACAAGGTCTATGACCGAAACGGCGATCGTGTCCCGGTGAGAGTAGTACATGGCCGTGCCGTCCCGGGAAGTTGAAGCGGCAAGCACCCTGAACCCCGCCGCTTCAAGAACGCCCTGCATCGTCGCGGTCGCTTCCGGATCATCGTCCACAAGCAGAACCGTCGTGCCTTTCGCGACAACGACATCCGCTTCCGGCTCGGATTTCGCGACGTGGGCCGATGCCGGCAGAAACACCCTGAAGATGCTGCCCTTGCCTGGCACGCTCCGGAAATCAATCCATCCTCCCCACGCTTCGACAGTGTTCCGCGCGATGGTCAACCCGAGCCCGAATGATGTCTCGCCTTTGCCGGACGTGAAGAACGGCTCAAACACCTTGTCCCGTATCGAGGAATCCATCCCCACGCCGGTATCCGACACATACAGCACCGCGTAGGCGCCTTCCCTGGCCCTCGGATTCCATCGCGACGGGCGGCATATGTTCCTCCGCTTCGTGCGCACGGTTACGGTCCCGCCGTCCGGCATCGCCTCCGCGGCATTGGAATAGAGACTCAACAAAACCTCGAGGAGCTGGCTGGACGCGGCGCGCACCATCACGTCCTCTTCCGCCAACTGCAACGTCATGCGCACGTTGCGCCCGATGTACTGGTTCTCCACGAGTTCAGCCGTGTCCTTCACCGCCTGGTTCAGCGAGATCGCGTCCTCCACCCGAATGCCCTCGGTCTCGCAGGCGCCTGCCATTCCGAGAAGCCGCCGCGTCAGGTCGGAGGCGTGGGACATTGCCTGTATGATCTTCTGCGCGTCACGGTGCGCAGCGGTGCCGGGAAGAACACTGTCCGCAATCGAAGAGGCTATACCGGCCACCACGCCGGTGACAGCGTTGAAACTGTGTGCCACTCCCCCGGAAAGCTGGCTTATGGTGCGCAGTCGCTCGCCTTCGCGCAACCCGTCTTCGGCCATCTTGCGGTCGGTTATGTCCTCGACAAGCCCGTCGTAGTGAACAAGTTCGCCGCGCGCGTTGCGATGCGGGACTATCGTGTTGCGAACCCATCGTATGCTTCCGTTCTTGTGGATAATGCGGTGCTCGATCGGCCGCCGCTTGTCGCTCGAAAGGTCTGCCTCGAGAAGCCCGAGCACCATGTCCCTGTCTTCCGGCGGAATCATCGCGATCCAGAGTTGCGGGCTCTGCGTGTACTCCTCGGCGCTGTAGCCCGTAACCGCCACGCAGCCGGACCCGTGCTGGGTGGAGACAGCCGCGCCATCCTTGAAGTGCACCGTGTAGACGTATGTGGGAGTGGTCGCGAGAAGTTGCCTGTAGCGTTCCTCGCTCAGGCGCAGCGCGGTCTCGGCGCGGCGGCGTTCCTGCACTTCGCCCTGAAGTTGCGTGTTGATCTGCTGGAGTTCCAGCGTCCGATCCCTGACACGCTCCTCCAGGGTGTCGCGGTGTATTCTGAGCTGTTCCTCGCTGCGGCGCAGCGAGTCCTCCGCGAGTCTGTGCTCGGTGACGTCCCGCGATATCCCGAACGTGCCGATTATCTCCCCTGCCCGGTCATAGAGCGGAAGCTTCGTGGTGGACACCCAGCGGCTGCTGCCGTCCGGCATGATCTCGTGCTCTTCCTTCGCAACCACCGGTATGCCTGTCTCGATTATCTTCATCTCGTCGAGACGGGCTTCCCTGGCATGCTCCGGCAGGAAAAAATCGGCGTCGGACTTGCCGACCGCTTCGCCCATGTCGTCGAGGCCGAACTTGTCGGCAAGCGCGCGGTTTACCATCAGGAACCGGCTTTGACGGTCCTTGAAGTAGATGGAGTCAGGAATGTTGGTCATCAGGGCGGAAAGGAAGACTCCTTCCGCCTCAAGCATGGAAGCCGGCATGGCGGCGGCGCGGCGCTCCAGCTCCCTGTCCGCTCCCGGCTTCAGCGGCTCGCCATTATGTGATCCGGCACCCTTCGCATGCATGACATATCCCCGGTCCGAAACCTCGTTCCCGACCGCGGCGTCATGTCCGCGCCGCCGGTCCTCCCTTGGACGGAGGATATCGGCACAGGGCAAGGGATATCAAGCTCATCCCCCGTTCTCGCCGGTTCCATCCTGATCGGGCCATGCCCAGACCAGCAGGCGGTTTGGGGCCGGGCCCAGTTGCGTGAAGGGGTGGCAGGTCGCAAGAACAAGCCAGCGATCGCCATCCCGGCCACGCAGCCGCTCCCAAACATCGTCGGGGTCAATCACCTCCGAGTCCACCACGACGTACCGGCGAGTCACCCCGTCAGCCACGTCAAGCAGCATTTCCGTTCCTGTCTTCATCCCGCGCAGGACACTGAAATGCCTGTCACGGTGCGCGAAAATGATGACCATTCCCTCCCCGGCATCCGCCACCCCGAACCCGGCGGCGAAGTTCTCCAGATCCGGCTTTCCCGACTCCACGTCTGTCACGGGCACGCACAGCCCGACCGCCTCCGAACGCAGCCACCCTGCCACGTTGCCGCGGTCTCCGCGCATCCATTCGCGCCAGTCCTCCCGCGTGCGGCTCTGTCGCCACATGTAACCCGCAATACGGCTTGCCGGCGGGACCGCGCTGTACATGCCCGATCCAAGCAGCAGGAGGCCGATCAGAAACACCGCGCGTTGAAAGCGCATTTGCCCCTCCTCAACGCCGCGAAACCCGCCACAACCGCGCCGCCGAGCGCCGCCGCCGCGCCGGCAAGCGCGCGCAGCAGATCGTCCGTGGCAGTCGCCTGGAACCCGGTCCACCCGCGCGGCGCGGGAACCGGCACGTTCACGGTCTTCAGTGACCCGTCCGGGTAACGCTCCACGCGCTCCTCGACCGCCACGCGCGATGTGTACCTGGAGACCAGCTGGTAGTCCAACGCCACGGAGAGGACTTCGCCTGCGATCTTCGCCCGGGCAGCGTCGTCAGCCCCCGTTGCGAGTTCGGTCATGAGTTCGTTGATCTTCTCGCTGCCGAACAGGGCATCCACGGCGGCATGTGAGCCGCCTCCGGGGCCGGGCAGATCCAGTTCGAACACCGTCGGCCCGCCCGCACGCCGGCCGTTCACGACAAGCCGCCCCTCAAACCCTTCGGGCAGCCGCGCGATTATCTGCAACGGCCGGCCGTCAAACACGTCCGCGCACCGCGCCGGGTAACACTCCACCTTCGTTTCGCCCCCCGCCCGCCCGCCTATCCAGGCGACGGATACGTCCGTCAGCACGGGCCGGTCGAGCGTGCGGAAGAAGTCGGACATGACGGCGCCTATATCTTCGTGCGACCGGATAAACCGCGCCTGGCCCCGCCCCAGTTCCCCCATCTTCCTCACGAGAAACTCGTTGGGCGCGCTGCCTATGCCGAAGGTGAACAGCCGCGCGTTCCCCAGCTTCCCGCCGAGCAGCTTCATCAGGGAATCCTCGTTGCCGACACACCCGTCGGTAATGAACACGACAAGCCCCATCGCGCCCGGCCGCCGCCGCAGCGAAAGCACATGCTCAAGGGCAGGCTGCATTTCCGTCCCCCCATCGGCGGAAAGCGACTCAACGTAGGCCCGCGCCGCTTCGAGCCTGTCGGCCGTGGCCGGCCTCAGGTCGGGCGTGAAGAGGGAGTAGTCGCTCGCAAACCGCGCTATCGTGAAGCAGTCGTTCGTACGCAGCATCCGCACGCACGCGGCCAGACCCGCTTTGGCCTGGCCGATCGATTCGCCGCTCATTGAGCCGCTGGTGTCCACAAGGAATATCACGTCGCGGTCAACCGCCGGCACCCGCTCCCCGGGTTGAACCGTCGGCGGAAACACGGTCGCCAGCACGTGGTCCCGGCCCACCGCACCGGATGACCTGACGATCCCCAGCTCGGGCGATTCCGACTCCATGAGCCGCACCGACGCGTGGAATTCGCAGTTCGGCGCCGTCTCCGGCGGATCCAGCGTCACGCGCACCGCGCCGTCCTGCCGGGCAGTCCGTATCCCGTGGGTGTTGGACACGACATCCTTCACAGGCACGCCGCGTATGACGAGTTCGAGCGAAAGAGCGTGAGCGGACGCGATACCCGGCCCGAGAAGCGGCGGGTTCAGACGCCCGGCGTCGGCAACGGCAGGCTCCGCGGAAACGGAGCCGTCCGCTGCGGTCCGTTCCGCGAATGGAACGTACCGCTGCCCCACGACCATGGGAAACGTCACGCCGTATGCGCCCGCTGCGTATTCCGCCGTCTCCGTGTACTCAAGCGCGATGTCCACAGTTTCGCCGGGCATGAAGTTGGCCACCGAAGTCGTAAAGATGTTCGGCCGTTCCTGCTCGACAAGCGCCGCTTTCTTCCCTTCCTCCTTTGCCTTTTCATATACGGCTTTTGCCTGTTCCCGCTCCTTGACGACGCTGCGGATCACACGGTCGCCGACACGGAGCTCCATACCAGTGACCGCCGCGCGTGCCGGCAGGGGGAAGACATAGACCGCCTCCAGCGGATAAGCGGTGTCGTTCACAAACCGCTGCACGACGCGCGCGCGCAGGATCGCGCCCGTCATCTCCAATGCCACGTCTGTCTTCCGCAGCGGCAGGAACAGCCCGCCCCCGGCGCGCTCGGCACCCCGCGCATACATCGCGCCCGCCACGAACATTCCGTCCGGCATCACCGGCGTCGCGTTCGTCATCGCCGCCATACATGCCAACGCCGCAACCACCACACATCTCAGCCACGCCCCGCTTCTCATATCCGCCGCCCCCTTTCGCCTGTTCCGCGTTTCTTCAACGCACAGAAGGAAAGCACGGAACTGAGGCGGAAATATGACGGCATGGTGTCAAAGCGGTGAAAAACGCGCGGGCGGCGGCCCGGCGCGTCAGCCGCGCTGGATGACCGGCAAGCTGAAGGAAATGCGCGCTCCGCCGCCGGGCACGTTGGCCGCGGAAATCGTGCCGCCATGGCTCTCTACTATTCGCCGCGCAATGTACAACCCGAGCCCGCTTCCGTAGTCGGTGGACCTGTCGCGCGATTCCGTGGTGAAGAACCGGTCGAACACGCGGGACAGGTTCGACGGCGCTATTCCCGGCCCGGTGTCTTCGACCTCCGTTGTCGCAAGGCCGTTTTCCACCCGCACACGTACGGTCACCGCGCCGGAAACAGGCGTGTAGCGGAATGCGTTCTCAAGCAGGTTGGACATCACCTGCTCGATCTTGTCAGGCATCAGCGCGACTCTGGGCTCGATGCCTTCCTCCACCTGCAGACTGCACGCGGCGCGCGGCTGGTCAAATACCTCTTCCAGCCGCGCCACGGCGTCGCGCAGGAATGATGCGTAGTCCACCGTCTCCGTCGGCGCTTTGAGCAGATCGGTATCCATCCGGGTAAGTTCGCGCAGCTCGCCGACAAGCCTGATCATGCGCGCGGACTGCCTGCGGATGTTTCCCAGGAACTTTGCGCGCGCGGCCGGGTTCTCGGCCGCGCCCTGTTCAAGCAGCTCAACGGCGCCCTGTATCGCGGTCAGCGGCGTCCGCAGTTCATGGATGGTCGTGGAGACGAAGTCGCGGTTGTAGCCGTTGCGCGCCTCTATCTCCGATGCCATCCCGCGCAGCGTGCCGGCAAGCACGCCTATCTCGTCATTCCCCTTCACCCGTGGATCGAACGGCCCGCCCCGCGCGGCGTAGTCCCTGGCGGAGCGAGTCAACAGCCTCAGACGCCGCGTCAGGGTCCATGCAACCGCCGCGGCGGTGACAGCCGCGACCGCGACCGCGGCCGCCGTGGCCCGGCGCTGGTCGGATATCATCCGGTTTATCGCGCCTATGATCGGGCCGGTGTGCCGGACAACATAGACAACGCATACGATGTCGCGGACCCCGGTCTTGATCGGCCGCGCGATGTAGTAGTACATGTACTGCCGGTCGGCGGTGAGCCTGCACCGCGCGCTGTAGGCGCCGCTCCGCGCCGCCGCTATCTCCGGACGAGAACCCGTCAACACATCACGGCCTGACTCGGAGTCGAACAGCACTTCCCCGGCCGGGTCGAGCACGCGGATGTGCGCTTTCGTCTCGTCGGCCATCGCGCGCAGGTACGCGGGAAACCCGGCGCCCGCATCCGCGGCTTCGCCGTCCCGCTGCGAGAGCCTGTACCCTTCGCCAACCGCGAACGCCACGTTCTTGAGGTGCTCCTCCAGAGAGGACCTCGTGAACCGGTCAAAGAATGTTATTGCCTGGCGGTTCAGAAGGTACACGGGAACAAACACCAGCAGCAGGGACGTGAGAACCAGCTTCCACCGCAGGCTCCTCACACCTGTTCCTCCAGCCGCCGGCTCAGCCTGTAACCTATGCCGTACACGCTCTCGACAGGATCCACCGCGCCGGGCACCGCCTTGAACTTGCTCCTGATCCGCTTGACCTGCGCATCAACGCTGCGGTCGGTCACCGCCCCGTCGTCGCCGTCATGTATCGCGTCAATCAGCGCGTCCCGGCCGTAAACGCGCGCCGGATGCCGGGTAAGCCGTTCAAGAAGCCGGAACTCGTTTCGCGAAAACGCAAG
>Ga0194125_10000175_pt1 | contig 98537 bp, 88 predicted proteins | sample TA2KigC250mmetaG_FD_148626 | JGI IMG/M metagenome (GOLD analysis project Ga0194125, IMG submission 148626) | Freshwater microbial communities from Lake Tanganyika, Tanzania - TA2015034 Kigoma Deep Cast 250m | ecosystem: Environmental > Aquatic > Freshwater > Lake | place: Tanzania: Lake...
GCCCAGCCCGGGCAGACGGTCGGAGTAGTAGGCGATCCCGGCATACGGCCAGTTGTAGATCTCGCAGTTCTCCACAACCAGGCCGGTCTTGCCTGCGGAATAGATGCCGTCGATCAGTGGAGCGCTGCCGCTAGAGCCGATGTTGCCGTCCGGCCCCTGGAGTCTTATGCCGTTGAAGGTGACATTCTTCCCCGCCACAAGGAAATGGTCGAAATGGGGCAGTACGCTGGGCATAGACCAGTAGATGCGTCCACCGGCGGACCCCTTCCAGCCTCGATTGGAGGCAATGGTTGTGCCACTGGGGACCGACAGGTTGAGGGTCCCGTAGGTCCCGCCGCCCATGTCGATATTGGCACTCTGTTCAATGTAGATGATCTTCCCGGCCCTAGCGCTTTCGCTCATGCCGGAAAGACTGGAGAGAGCCGCCAGGAACTGGTCCCGGCTGCCGACGGCATAGTCCCCGGAGGTGATGATGTTCGAATAGCCGGCGCCACCTCCAGTGGGATTGCCGGTGGGATTGGCCTCCGCCCCATATCCGGGATTGATGTCCTCGTCCCAGGCGGGTGCGGACTGGACAACAGGCGACGCCGTCAGCAGCAGTATCAGAGCCGCCAAGGCGGTCAGGAGTGTCCTAATTCCCCATCCCCCCGTCTTGAACTCCCTCATCTCACCCGCGAAACCAGACGGACAAGCAAAACGGGTCACAGTGAGGAGAGGGGATGGTGCTTGAGGTATCCCTGTGGCTCCTGACAGCGGCCCAGCAACACTCTAGCCCAAGCGACCAGAGGTGTCAAACGAGAAGCTTCACGGCGCTGAAGTTGCGCTCCACCTTGTCCTTGCCTTCGATGACGCTGCCAAACTCGGTGGAGTGGCCGGGGAGCAGGTACTCCACGTCCAATGCCGACAGCCTGTCGATGCTCTGTTTGAGGGTGATTATGCTCCCGCCAGGGAAGTCGGTTCTGCCCACCCCGCCGTAGAAGATCAGGTCGCCGGTGATCAGCGTCTTCTTCTCGGGCCAGTAGATGCTGACGGAGCCCGGGGAATGGCCCGGCGTGAGGAAGACCTCCAGGCTGACCCTCTTCTCATCGCTGCCCAGGTCTAGTGTGCCTTCGGCGAGGTACATGAAGGGTTCCAGCCGGGCTGCCTTCATGCCGAACATGCCGAACATCCTCTCTCCCACCGTCCGGTAGTACTCTTCCTCTTCCCGGGACAGGGCCGTGATGGCCTGACTGACTCTGCCCTTCGATTCCTTAGCCAGGCTCATCTCGACAATGCTCTCTGTGGCCTGGCAGTGATCGGGATGGGTGTGGGTGTTCACAATCAGGCCCACGTCCTGTGCCTCGTAGCCGTCGCGGCGCATGGCCGCGGTGATGGACTCGAAGCAGCGTTCGCCAGTCTCGTTCACCAGGAAGCCGGGATCGATGAGCACGTGGGGCCGGTCGCCCCGCAGGACGTTGGGGAGGAGGTAGCTATTGGCGTTGTTTCCCCTGCCCTGCCAGATGTAGCAGATCAGGTTGTCGAACAGCTTCCTCGATTGATGCAGCCTGTTGAGCACGTCGGTCGCCTTCTGGAGCGGACAACAGTATAGCCCAAATGCATGATGAGGACTAACCGGCGCCCGGGCTCCGCCCCTCAGATTCCCGGATCAGCCCTGCCAGGGTCTCCTCCAGAGCCTGCTGCCACCTGCCGCCTAGGCGCTTCGTGTCCAGTTGCACCTGGCATGCCTGGACCGCGGCGGAGCGGCGGGCGGTCCCGGCCCCGTCGGCGGCGGGTTCACGGCCCTCGGCGAACCTGATCACTATCCGGCCGTCTTCTCTGGCTATCGACCGCGCCCCGGCCCGGGCGGCAGACAACTTGACTCTCACCAGGTAGAGCAGGTTCTGAACTGATAGGGGCAGTGCCCCGAACCTGTCCCTCAGTTCCTGCCGCAGTTCCTCAACCTCGTCGGTGACGGTCAATCTGGCCAGCCTCTGGTACAGGGCCACCCGCGTGGTGGGGTCGGTCACGTAGTCCTCCGGGATATAGGCCGAGAGGGGGAGGTCCACGGTGACGCTGGCCGCCGGCATGGGTTTGGCGCCGGGCTCGCCGCCTCCCTCCTGCCTGGCCTTCAACTCCTGCACTGCCTCGGCCAGCAACTGGCAGTAGAGTCCGAATCCCACGGCGGCTATGTGCCCGCTCTGTTCGGAGCCAAGCAGGTTCCCCGCCCCCCTGATCTCCAGGTCCTTCATGGCGATGCGGAAGCCGGCGCCCAACTCGCTGGACTCAAAGATGGTCTGCAGCCTCTTCTCGGCGGCGGGAGTCAGCCGCTTGCCCTTGCCGTGAAGGAAGTAGGCGTAGGCCCGGTTGCTTCCCCGGCCCACCCTGCCCCGCAGCTGGTAGAGTTGAGCCAGCCCCAGCCTGTCGGCATCGTTGACGATCAGGGTGTTGGCATTGGGCATGTCCAGACCGGACTCGATGATGGTGGTGCAGAGCAGAACATCGACCCTGCCCTCGGCGAAGTCGATCATGGTTATCTCCAGCTCTTCCTCGTCCATCTGACCGTGGGCCACCGCCGTGTTGGCCTCCGGCACCAGCTCCCGGAGCCTGTGGGCCACGTGGTTGATGGTCTCCACCCGGTTGTGCACGAAGAAGACCTGCCCGTTCCTCTCCAACTCCCGGATGATCGCCTCGCGGATGAGCGGTTCATTGTACTCGGCGACATAGGTCTTGATGGGCAGGCGCTCCTCGGGAGGCGTCTCCAGGGTGCTCATGTCCCTCACCCCCACCAGGGCCATGTGCAGGGTGCGGGGGATGGGTGTTGCGGTCATGGTCAGCACATCCACCTCCTGGCGGAGCTGCTTCAGCCGCTCCTTGTGCCCCACGCCGAACCTCTGCTCTTCGTCCACAATGACCAGCCCCAGGTTCTTGAAGACGACGTCCTTCTGGAGCAGCCGGTGGGTGCCGATGCAGATGTCCACGCTGCCGTCCTTCAATCCCTCGACGATGGCCCGCTGCTCTCTGTCCCCTCGGAACCGGCTGAGCATCTCCACCTTCATGGGGAACGATGCCAGTCTCTGGGTGAAGGTGGTGAAGTGCTGCTGCGCCAGCACGGTGGTGGGTACAAGGAAGGCCACCTGCCGGCCGTCGCTCACGGCCTTGAAGGATGCCCTGATGGCGATCTCCGTCTTGCCGTAGCCCACGTCGCCGCAGACCAGCCGGTCCATGGGCTTGGCCTTCTCCATGTCCTCCTTCACCTGTCTCACGGCCTCCATCTGGTCCGGGGTCTCCATGTAGGGGAATGATGCCTCCAGTTCCTGTTGCCAGGCACTGTCCGCTGAGTAGCTGAAGCCACGGACCACCTCCCTCGTGGCATACAGCTTGAGCAGACTCTGGGCCATCTCTCGGGCCGAGTCTCTGACCCGCCGCTTCACCCTGTCCCACTCCTGGGTCCCCAGGCGGCTGAGCGCCGGCGGCCCGCCCGCCGCGCCGATGTAGTGGCTCACCCGGTCCGCCTGATCGGTGGGGACGTACAGCAGATCCCCGGCGGCGTATTCCAGGGTAAGGTACTCCCGCTCCGCCTGGTCCAGGCTTATCTTCTTCATGCCCACGAAACGGCCGATGCCGTGATCCACATGGACCGCGTAGTCGCCGGGGGACAGGTCCGGTATGATGCCTTTGCCCTGGGCCGGCCTTGGCCTTGTCTGCCGGGACTGCCTGACGAAGCCGAAGATCTCGGCGTCCGTGATCACGACCATCTCCTGGCCCATGATCCACCCCGCTGAGAGGGAGCCGTGGACCAGGGTGAGGGAACCCTTCTCCGGGACCCGGTCCAGGCCTGGCAAAGAGGGGGTGATGATGTCCTTCTCCTGGAACAGCTCGCTGAGCCTGGCTGCCTGCTGGGAGACCACGATGACACTGCATCCGTGCTCCAGAAGCAGCCTGGCATCCTGGACGAAGCTCTCCAGTTGTCCCCCGTAGCTGCGGGGAGAGGTGAACAGCGGCGGCCTGTCCCGGCTGTCATTGCCTTGCCAGGGGGGCAGCTCCAGATGGTGCTTCAGCCCGGCCAGGCTGGCCGCCAGCTCGGCATAGGTCAGGTAGGGCACGGGGGAGCTGTCCGGCAATGCCCCTTCCTCCGTCATTTGCCGGCGGAGCAGCCTTGCCTCCGCATCGAGTTCGTTCACGGCGGCCTCTATGCCTTCGGGATGGGACAGGACTACCAGGGACTCCGGGGCCAGGTGGTCGACAAGCGTGGCGGCGGCCGGCCCCGCCGACTCCCGGGCAGCCACCAGTGTCAGTGAAGACGCCGGCTTCAGGGAGCGCTGCGACAGCGGGTCGAACAGCCGGATGCTCTCTATCCGGTTGCCCAGGAACTCGATCCTGGCGGGCATCTCGCTGTCGGGGGAGTAGACATCGATGATGCCTCCCCGTTGGCTCATGTTGCCCGGCGTCTCCACCAGGCTGACCCTCTCATATCCCATACCGGTCCACCTGGTCAGCAGCTCGATGGGGTTGACCGTCATCCCCGGCTCCAGCGTATGAACGGCGGCCCTGAACTCGCTGACCGGGGTGGTCTTTCTCACCAGTGAAGCGGCGGCGCAGACCACCATGGGCTGTGAGATGCCCGGTTCCGGTCCGCCTCCGGCGCCAGCCAGCCTGGTGAGTACCCTCAGCCTCTCCTGTTCCTTCGAGGGGTCGGCCGGCAGGCTCTCGTAGGGCAGGGCGTCCGGCTTGGGATAGAGCAGCACTGCGGATGGATCGCCGTGCCAGACCTGGAGCTGTTCGTAGAATGTCCTGGCTTCCTCGGCGCTGGGCACAACCACCAGCAGCGCCGTGCGCAGTTCCTGGTGCAGCGCTGCCGCCAGGTAGGGCTGGGCGGCCCGCAGGACGGGCATGGCCAGTCCCCCGTCCCCCTGGCGGGCCGCGTCGACCAGGTCACGGTAGACCGTTGTGTCAGATATTGCCGACGTCAGACGATGCAGGTCCATCGATGCTCTCCAAACACCTATAGGGCCAGCTCCGAGAGACTGGCCCAGCCTGTCGATTGTGATGCAGTACCTGGACTAGATTCTACCGTGCCGCCCCGCGCCGGGCAACACTTTGCAAACCAGTGGTGGTACGTTATCATAAGTAGGCACTCTCAGCGAGGCAGCAGTCTGTGGAAAGGGGTGAGCCGGTCATGAAGAGCGATGCCGTGAAGTCAGGCGTGGAGCGCGCCCCGCACCGTGCTCTGCTGCGGGCCCTGGGGTGCACCGAGGAGGAGATTGGGCAGCCATTCATCGGCATCGTCAACAGCTACAGCGAGGTGGTGCCCGGACACACTCACCTGCGCAGCATCGCCGACGCGGTCAAGGCCGGGGTGCGGCAGGCCGGAGGCACCCCCTTCGAGGTCAACACCATCGCCGTCTGCGACGGCATCGCCATGAACCACTTCGGGATGAGATTCAGCCTGCCCAGCCGGGAACTCATCGCCGATTCGGTGGAGATCCTGGCCCAGGCACACGGCTTCGATGCCCTGGTGTTCATCCCCAACTGCGACAAGGTCATCCCGGGCATGCTCATGGCGGCGGCCAGGCTGAACCTGCCCTCCATATTCGTCAGCGGCGGTCCCATGATGGCCGGCAGGCTGGGCTCGGAGTCAGTGGACCTCAATTCCGTCTTCATGGCCGTGGGCAAGGTGACCCGGAAGAAGATGAGCCTGTCGGAGCTGAGGGAACTGGAGGAGGCGGCCTGTCCCGGCTGCGGCAGCTGTGCCGGGATGTTCACCGCCAACACCATGAACTGCCTCACCGAGGCGCTGGGGATGGCCCTGGGCGGCAACGGCACCATCCCCGCCGTGGATTCCCGTCGGGTCCGGCTGGCCAAGAAGGCCGGGTCTATGATCATGGATCTGCTGCACAGGGATGTCCGTCCCCGCAGCGTCATTACCCGGGACTCCATCTACAATGCCCTGGTGGTGGACACCGCGCTGGGCGGCAGCACCAACTCCATCCTTCACCTCATGGCCATTGCCCATGAAGCCGGGGTTCGTTTCCCGCTATCCATGATGAACGACATCAGCGACCGGACCCCCTATCTGTGCAAGCTCAGCCCGGCCGGGGACTACCATATCGAGGATTTCGATCTGGCTGGCGGCGTGCCCGCTTTGATGGCGGAACTGTCCAGGGCCAGGCTGCTGAAGACCAGGGTGGCCCGGGTGTCGGGCAGATCGCTCAGCGAGGAGAATGCCGCCGCCAAGAACAGGAATGAGGGCGTCATCCATCCGCTGTCCGCCCCGTATTCGGCCAAGGGAGGGCTGGCCATCCTGTTCGGCAATCTCGCCCCTGAAGGTGCCGTGGTCAAGGCCGCCGCAGTCGCTCCCGAGATGCTCTCCCATCAGGGTCCGGCCAGGGTCTTTGACTCCGAGGAGAGCGCCACCAAAGCCATTATGGGCCGGAGCATCAAGGCCGGCGAGGTGGTGGTTGTCCGCTACGAGGGGCCCAGGGGAGGGCCGGGCATGCCGGAGATGCTCACGCCGACCTCGCTGCTCACCGGCATGGGCATGGACGGCAAGGTGGCCCTGATAACTGACGGACGGTTCTCCGGCGCTACCAGAGGGGCGGCCATCGGTCATGTCTCCCCCGAGGCGGCGGCGCGGGGCCCTATTGCCGCCGTACGGGATGGTGATATAATACGCGTAAACATCGCCCGGCGCACGGTTGACGTTGACCTCTCCGACCGCGAGTTGAAGAGCCGGCTGTCGAAGCTGCCTCCGTTCCAGCCCAAAGTAGCCACAGGCTATCTGAAGCGGTACTCTGAACAGGTCGGTTCGGCCAGCACCGGGGCGGTCTTCGTATCTTAGGGGGCGGGAATGAAGCTGACGGGTGCCCAGATAATCTGTGAGAGCTTCGCCAAGGAAGGCGTGGAAGTCATCTTCGGCTTCCCCGGCGGATCTCTCCTGCCCTTCTACGACACACTGCCCCAGTATCCCCAGCTGCGGCATATACTGGTCCGCCATGAACAGGGCGCGGCCCACGCCGCCGACGGCTATGCCCGGGCCTCGGGAAGGGCCGGGGTGTGCTGTGCCACTTCGGGGCCCGGCGCCACCAACCTGGTCACGGGGATCGCCAACGCTTACCTTGATTCCTCGCCCGTCATCGCGCTGACCGGCCAGGTGGCCCGGCCGTTCATCGGCAAAGACGCCTTCCAGGAGATAGATATCACCGGCATCACGCTGCCAATAACCAAACACAACTACGTGGTGATGAGCGCTGCTGAGATGGCCGGCGTTATCAAGGAGGCCTTCCATATCGCCACCACGGGCAGGCCGGGGCCGGTGCTCATCGATGTCCCCCGTGACGTCTTCGTTGAGGAGGCGGAGTATCACTATCCGGCCAGGGTGGATCTCCCCGGCTACAAGCCCGTCATCCGGGGCCACTCCGCCCAGATCAAGAAGGCGGCCCGGCTGATCAACGAGTCCCGGCGCCCGGTGATCATATCGGGCAGGGGCGTGGTCATCTCCAGGGCCTATGAGGAGCTGCGGGAGTTGGCGGAGAAGGCCCAGATCCCGGTGATCACCACATTGCTGGGCATCAGCTCTTTCCCCGAGAACCATATGCTGAGCCTGGGCATGCTGGGGATGCACGGCATGGCCCACGCCAACAAGGCGGTGAACGAGGCTGACCTGGTCATCGCCGTGGGGATGAGGTTTGACGACCGGGCCACGGCCAAGGTCAGCGCCTTTGCCCCCAAGGCCCGGATCATCCATGTCGATATTGACCCCGCTGAGATCGGGAAGAACGTCAGGGTGGACGTCCCCATCGTGGGGGATGCCCGGGATGTCCTCAGGGACCTGAACAAAGAGGTGGTCACGCTGAGTCGCGTGGAGTGGATCAGCCAGATGGACGAATGGCGCGGCTGTCACATGGCGGCGGCCATCAGGGACGGGGAGGACCTCATCCCTCAGTATGTCATCCACAGCATCTGCGAGGTCACCCAGGGCAACTCCATCATCGTCACCGGCGTGGGACAGCACCAGATGTGGTCGGCGCAGTGCTTCTGCTACAAGAAGCCGAACACCCTCATCTCCTCCGGCGGACTGGGGACCATGGGCTTCGAGCTGCCGGCAGCCATCGGGGCCAAGGTCGGCTGTCCGGACGAGACGGTCTGGTGCGTGGCCGGAGATGGCGGTTTCCAGATGACCATCCAGGAGTTGGCCACCATCACCCAGGAGCGGACGGCGGTCAAGATCGCCATCATCAACAACGGCTACCTGGGCATGGTCCGGCAGTGGCAGGAGCTCTTCTACGGGCGTCGCTACGTGGCCACGCCTCTCAGCAGTCCGGACTTCGTCAAGATCGCCGAAGCCTATGGGATTGCGGCCGTCAGGGTGAGGACCAGGCTGGAGGTTGTCCCCGCCATCCAGAAGGCCATGGAGCACGACGGGCCGTTTCTGATCGATTTCGTGGTTGAGCCGGAAGAGAATGTCTATCCCATGGTGCCGCCCGGGGCGGCGCTGGCGGACCTCATCGAGGCGCCGAGGACCCAACTGGTCGCCCCCGGCAGCGACCGTGTCAGCGAGTGATTCGCGCCGCATCTGTCCAGCTGCGGCAGGCCCTGCGGCTGCCAGCCGCGGTCTGAAAGGGGGATGGTGATGACCTCCGACAAGCATATCCTGGTTGCCCTGGTGGCCAACAAACCCGGCGTGCTCAATCGAGTGGCCAGCCTCTTTCGGCGCCGGGGCTTCAACATCGAGAGCATCACTGTGGGGCATACCGAGAAGGAAGGCATTTCCCGGATGACCATTGTGGTCAATGGCGACCCGGCCACGGTGGAGCAGGTCCGGAAGCAGCTCGACAAGGTCATCGACGTGGTTAAGGTCCACGATATCACCCAGGACAGCGTGGTGGACCGGGAGTTGGCCCTGATCAAGGTGAAGACCACGTCCACTAATCGCAGCGAGATCATCCAGATCGTGGACATCTTCAGGGCCAATATCGTGGATGTGGCCGCCGACTCCCTCATCGTGGAAGTGACCGGCGATGAGGACAAGCTGAACTCCCTATTCCGGCTGCTCAGCAGCTTCGGCATCAGGGAGATCGCCCGCACCGGCCGGCTGGCCATGACCCGGGGCGTTCCTCCTGGCTAGGGGACAGGCGCGGCACCGGTGCTCGGCGCAGAAGGCCCGGTGCAGCTGGATCAGGCCCTGCTGGTAGCACGCCCTGCGCCGCATCGCCGGCACGGCACCGAAGATCTGCCCCTCCATGTGCCTGGTGATCCAGTTCTCCTGGAGCCCCGGGCAGTTTACATAAAGTTCCCGGACCCGCTTCCGAAGCCATCGGTCGTCCCTGGCCTCCGCCCAGGCGAGGCAGAAGGGGAGTATCACGTTCACTGCGACGTCTCTGGCCCTGTCCCGTCCGACGAGGCTGGGGGCTTTCCGCCTGACCCCAGGTGGGGACAGAGACGCCGGGTGGCACCTGGCTCCCACGGTGAAGGTCCGCTCCAGTTCCCTCCGGGCTTCCCCCGCTGAGGGCTGTCTCACGCAGGCCAGCACCGTGGTGAGCAGCTCCCCCCTGTTCCTGGCCAGCACATGGCTGGCGGCGGCGATGCGGCGGACGGGATGATTCTCCGGCCTGACCCTGAACAGCCGCCAGTCGCTGCGAGACATGGTCTTCCTGATGCCGGCGAGCCGCCGCGGTCTCTCGACGCGCACTCCCCTGGCCTTGTCACGTCTGCGTGGCCCGGTCCGGGCTGCCGCTGGCCGTGAGTGGGATGGCGCCAGGCCGGATGCGGCCAGCATCAAAGCCTGGATCTCCGCCGCCGATCCTCTGCTGGCGAAGCCGTACACTGACCGCAGCGGCAGCAGCCGGGCCAACTGCTCAAAGGACTCCCTGTTCTTGGCGTAGCCCAGGGCCGCGAGAAGGGCTTCATAGAGCACCTGCTCCGGGTCGTTCCGTGCCAGGACGTCCCTGAATCGCGCCGCCCTGGCACGGAAGCGCCTTGCCCCTGCCCTGTCTATCGCGGCCAGCACGCGCGGCTTGCCTCCCTGCCTGACCACCCGACGGCACGGCTCTTCGGGAGCCGGTGCCAGGCTCAGCAGGCCGCCGGGGGCCACCAACGACGCTTGGAGATGCGGGGCTAGGGCCAGGATGGGGATTCCCTCGCCGCTCCTGACAAGGCTGGTCTCCCGGCCTTCGTCCCACATCACCACATGGAGGATGACGTTGTTGAAGCCTGGATTCCGGTGGTGTCCGTGAGATCGCCAGTGCCGGGCTCTGACATCGACCTCGATGTCCCCCCTCAGGCGCCTCCGGCCCATGGCGATGAGCGCATCGCGGAAGTCCGGACCGCTGTCCGTGTTCTTCCTGCCAGGGTGCAGGATGCGGATCATCTTGCCGCCGCTGGTTGCCAGGGACGCCCCGCCCGGCAGCCGCTGCCAGGCCTTGACCAGGAAGCTCTCGGTTATGGCTGTCTCCTGGCCTCGCTGGGTGTCGCAGGCGCCGGGAACGCGCCTCGCCTGCCTCCGGCACACCCCGGGAGGTGCGGAATCCGCCGCCGCCATCGGCTTGATCTTACACGGTTACGTGTATGACGTCAAGCCTTCCGGCGCTTGGTCTTCCCGGCGGGACTGGCTTCGTAGCTGAAGCCCGCCCTCTCTGCAACCATGGTCAGTAGCGTTGAGGAAGTGCCTCGTGGCTGGTACATCCCCGTCTCCCACTCGCTGACTGTCTGCTGCCGGATGCCCAGTTCATCGGCCATCTGCTGCTGGGTCAGCCCCAGATGCCGTCGCAGGGCGCGGACCTGAGCCCTGTCCCACTTGCGCTTCGCCTTGCTGGACATGCTATGCCGGACAGAAAGGTCCGCCCCCCCCAATCTGAAGGTTCCTGTGTCGCATACGATTCATGCCTTCGCTTCGCCCCTGCCGCGCAACCATGCCAGCAGTTCTTCTACTGGCATGGTGTTCAGGAAGTGCCTGGCTTCGCCCCAGCCGCGGCGGGCCATGCCCACGGCGAAGCGCACGTTGCTCAAGTGCTCCGTGCCATGGGCATCTGTGCCCAGGGCCAGTCTGACCCCCAGTTCCCGCGCCCGGAAGATGTGGATGTCCCTCAGATCGAGGCGGTCCGGCATGCAGTTGATCTCCAGGGCCGTCCCGGTCCGGGCCGCGGCGCGGAAGATAGCCTCCATGCCCAGGGCGACGGGCTCCCGCTGCCCCAGCAGCCTGCCGGTGGGATGGGCGATGATGTCCACGTGGGGGTTCTCCATGGCCCCCAGGAGTCTCCGGGTCATCCGGTCCTCGTCCTGGCTCAGGGCGGAATGGACAGCGGCGATGACCACATCGAGGTTCGCCAGGATCTCGTCGGGAAGGTCCAGGCTGCCGTCGGCCCGGATGTCCACCTCTGTGCCGGAGAGCACCCGGATGCCATGCAGATTCTCATTGAGCTTCCTGATCTCGGACGTCTGGGCCCTCAGCCGTTCCTCGTTCAAGCCGTGGGCGATCCCCAGGCCCCTGGAATGGTCGGTCACCGCGATGTACTCATAGCCCAGGCCCCTGGCCGCCACGGCCATGGCCTCTATGGAGTCCCGGCCGTCGCTCCAATCGGAATGAAGATGGAGGTCGCCCTTCACATCGGCCGGCTCCAGCAGTCGCGGGATGCTGTGCTCCTCCGCCCTTTCGATCTCATGCTGTCCCTCACGCAGCTCCGGGGGGATGAACTCCAGTCCCAGCCGCCCGTAGAAGCCCTCCTCCGTTGAGAACCTCTCCAACCGGCCGTCATCGAGGGTGGTGATGCCATATTCGCTGAGCTTCAGCCCCTGGCGCTGCCCCCTTTCCCTCAGGGCTATGTTGTGCTGCTTGCTGCCCGTGAAGTACTGCAGCAGTGAGCCGAAGTCGTCGTGCTCCACCACCCGCAGGTCTGCCTGCAGGCCTCGGTGGGTGACCACGCTGGCCTTGGTGCCGCCTCGGGCCAGAACCTCCTTGACCAGCGGCAGCCTGGTGAAGGACTCGATGACCGCCTCGCCGTCGTCGGCGGTGCCCATGAGATCGATGTCGCCTATGGTCTCCCTGAAGCGGCGGAGGCTGCCCGCAGGGGTGAGATTCCGTATCGGGGAGGTCTGCCGCAGAGAGGCCATGATCTCCTCGGCCAGGGGCAGAGCCGTGCCGATGGGGATCCTCTGCTCCTTGGTCCGCATCGACCGGAGGTGGTGCAGGATGTTCTCGGCTGTCTTCTCACCCAGCCGGTACAGCCCCTCTACCCTGCCGTCGATGATCGCCCCCTCCAGTTCCTCCAGTGACCTGATCCCCAGCTCCGTGGAGAGCCTCATGGCTGTCTTGGGGCCGATGCCGGGGACCTGGAGAAGGGAGATGACGCCGGGGGGGAATTCAGACCGGAGCTCTTCGTAGTACTTCAGGCGACCCGTGGTCAGCAGCTCGACGATCTTCTTCTCGATGGCCTCGCCCACCCCGGGGACGTCCCTCAGCTTGCCTTCCTGCCTCAGCTGGTCCAGTCCCACCGGCAGTTGCTCGATGGAGCGGATGGCCTTCTGGTAGGCCCTGATTTTGAACGGGGTTTCTCCCTTGAGTTCGAGGAGGTCGGCGATGTCCTGGAACACCCGGGCGATGTGGCTGTTGTTCATTCATTTGCCGCAGCACTTCTTGTATTTCTTGCCGCTGCCGCAGGGGCAGGGATCGTTGCGCCCCGTGCCCTTGTCCACCGGCACTGCATTGCGCCTCTCCGCCTCCGCCCTGGCCGCGTCCTTCTTCACGATATCGACGTGGTAGATGGTGTGCACCAGGTCGTGCTGGATGTTGGCCAGCAGGCTCTGGAACAGGGCATGCCCCTCCTTCTTGTAGGCTACCAGAGGGTCGCTGTGCCCCACCGCCTGCAGGCCGATCCCCTGCCGCATGTGCTCCATCATGGTCAGATGCTCCGTCCACAGGTTGTCCAGGACCCGGAGCATGACTAGGCGCTCCAGTATGCGCATGTTGCCGGCGCCGACCGACTCCTCCTTCTTCTCATACATGTCGCGGGCATTCTCCACCAGCTTCTCCTCGATCTCCTCCGGACGGAGCGCCGACAGGGTCCGGCTGTTCATCTCGGGAGGTAGGGGCATGACCCGGGTGACGTCCTCCAGCAGCCCCTCGAGGTCCGGCTGCTCTCCATCAAAGCGGGCGGAGACGATGGCCGAGAGCTCATCGCGGATCATGGACTGGATGTGGGCCTTGACGTCGCCGTCCCTGAGGATCTTCTTCCGCTCCTCGTAGATGACCTCCCTGTGCTTGTTGACCACATCGTCGTAGTCCACCAGATGCTTGCGGATCTCGAAGTGATGTCCCTCGACCCTGACCTGGGCGTTCTCGATGGCCTTGCTCACCAGGGAATGCTCGATGGGCACGTCATCCTCAATCCCGGCCCAGTTCATGATCCCTCTGATCCTGTCTCCCCCGAAGCGCCGGACCACATCGTCGTCCAGCGAGATGTAGAAGCGGGAGCTGCCCGGATCGCCCTGGCGGCCGGAGCGGCCCCGGAGCTGATTGTCGATCCGTCTGGCCTCGTGCCTTTCAGTGCCGATGATGTGCAGCCCGCCCAGAGCCACCACCTTGCCGTGGTCTGAGAGCCACTCCTCTCTGTCCCTGCCCTCGGGATTCCCTCCCAGGATGATGTCCACGCCCCGCCCCGCCATGTTGGTGGCCACCGTGGCCGCCCCCGGCCGGCCGGCCTGGGCAATGATATGGGCTTCCTTTTCGTGCTGTTTGGCGTTCAGCACCTGGTGGGGGACCCCTCTCCGCTGGAGCATCTCGCTCAGCCGTTCCGAAGCCTCGATGGACGTCGTCCCTATCAGGACGGGACGCTTCTCGCCATGAAGTTTCTCCACGTCATTGCACACGGCGCGGAACTTAGCCTCCTCGGTCTTGTAGATCTGATCGGGGTAGTCCTCGCGGACGGTGTCCTTGTTGGTGGGGATGACCACCACCTCCAGCCTGTATATCCTGCTGAACTCCTCGGCCTCGGTGGCTGCCGTGCCCGTCATCCCGGCCAGCTTGGTGTAGAGCCGGAAGTAGTTCTGGAAGGTGATGGTGGCCAGGGTCACGCTCTCGCGCTGCACCTTGACCCGCTCCTTGGCTTCGATGGCCTGGTGCAGTCCTTCCGAGTACCTCCGCCCCGGCATCAACCTGCCGGTGAACTCGTCCACGATGACCACGCCGTCCTTGTTGACCACGTAGTCCTTGTCCCTGCGGAACAGGACATGCGCCTTGAGGGCACTCTCCAAATAGTGGGTCAGGGCATAGTTGCTGGGATCGTACAGGTTGGCCGCCTTGAGCAGGCCCTCCTTCTGCAGCAGCCTCTCCATCTTGGCCATGCCATCGTCGGTGAGCACCACCGACCGGGACTTCTCGTCGACGGTGTAGTCGGCGTCCCTCGCCAGTTGAGGCACCAGCCGGGCGAAGATGGCGTACTTCTGGGCCGATTCCTCGGCGGCACCGCTGATGATCAGCGGGGTGCGCGCCTCGTCGATCAGGATGTAGTCCACCTCGTCCACTATGGCGTAGTTCAAAGGCCTCTGGACGCAGTGCGACGGGTCCACCACCATGTTGTCCCTGAGGTAGTCGAAGCCGAACTCGTTATTGGTCCCGTAGGTGATGTCCGCCTGGTAGGCCTGCCGTCGGGTGACCGGGCGCAGATGGGGCCACCTCTGGTCTTCGGAGGCGTAGTCAGGGTCGTAGACCAGAGACGAAGGCTGGGTCGCCGACGGGTCCTGGTGCTGGATGGCTGCCACGCTCACTCCCAGCGCGTGATAGACCGGGCCCATCCACTGGCAGTCGCGCTTGGCCAGGTAGTCGTTCACGGTGACCAGGTGGCATCCCCCGCCGGTCAGGGCGTTGAGGTACAGGGGCAGGGTGGCCACCAGGGTCTTCCCCTCGCCGGTCTTCATCTCGGCGATCTTGCCCTGGTGGAGGACCATCCCGCCGATCAGTTGCACGTCGAAATGGCGCAGCCCGATGCTCCGCCTGGCCGCCTCCCGCACGGCAGCGAAGGCCTCGGGGAGGACTTCATCGAGCCTGTTCTTCTCCTGGTAGCGGGCCTTGAACTGGTCGGTCTTGGCGCGGAGCTCGGCCTCGCTGAGGCGCTCGAAATCAGGCTCTAAGGCGTTGACCCTGTCCACCAGGGGCTGCAGCCGCTTGACCTCCCTCTCGTTTGAGTCGAGAAGGCCGCCCAACCACTTCAGCATGTCTTCTCGGCTACGCCTCGAACTCCTCGAACATAGCCCCCATGGAGAGACCGGTGTGTATCCTGTGGATGGCCTCTCCCAGCAGAGGGGCCACCGACAGCACGGTGATCTTCTTCAGCTTCCTGTTGGCGGCAATGGGGATGGTGTCGGTGACCACCACCTCCTTCACCGGGCAGGACTGGATGTTCTCCATGGCCGGTCCGGATAGGACCGGATGGGTGCAGCAGGCGTAGACCTCCTTGGCTCCCTGCTGGTGCAGGGCGGCCACCGCGCCGACCAGCGAGCCCGCCGTGTCGATCTCGTCGTCGAGGGTCAGGGCCCGCATCCCCTTGACGTCCCCGATGACGTTGAGGGTCTCGGCCTTGCCGGTGTTCCCGATCCGCCTCTTCTCAATGATGGCCAGTGGGGCATCGAGCCTCTCCGCCAAGTCGCGCGCCCTCTTGGAGATGCCGATGTCGGTGGCTACCACTACCAGGTTGTCTATGGCCTTCTTCTTGAAGTAGCGGGTAATGAGGTGGAGCGCGGTCATCTCATCCACCGGAATCTGGAAGAAGCCCTGGATCTGTCCGGCGTGCAGGTCCATGGTCAGCAGCCTGTTGGCCCCCGCCACCGTGATCAGGTCGGCGATCAGCCTGGCTGTTATCGGCACGCGGGGCTGATCCTTCTTGTCGGTCCGGCCGTAGCCGTAGTAGGGGACCACCGCGGTGATCCTCCCCGCCGAGGCGCGCTTCACGGCGTCGAGCATGATCAGCAGTTCCATCAGGCTCCTGTTCACCGGGGAGCAGACGGGCTGGACCACGAAGACATCCCGCTCCCTGACGCTCTCCAGCAGCCGGACGAAGGTGTTCTCGTTGCTGAACTCGCTCACCTCGGCCTTGCCCAGAGGTATGCCCAGATAGTCGGAGATCCCTTGGGCCAGCGCGGGGTGGGCGTTGCCGGTGAATACCTTCAGTTCGTCAATCATGCGGCTCCCCTCCAGATCGGCTGTCGTCTGCCCAGTATAGCACAGCGATTTTCGCGCCAACAACGAGATCGGAAGCAGGGAAAACGCGAAGGGCCCCGCCTGAGCGGGACCCTTCGTCGATCTGCCTCCGTCTGCTCGCTGGAAAGGGCCAGCCTATGCGGCTGCTACAGCCCCAGGCTCTTGTAGCGCGCATCCCTGGCGTGGAAGGCATCTTTGGCGGTGCCCCTGTCTCTCCTCTCCTTGAAGAAGTTGAACTCATCGTCCTCCCACCTCAGGTTGGTGAACAGCGTGTGCGAGATGTAGGCCGGGACGAAGTCGCTGATCAGTCCTATCCGATCGAAGATGATGTGGCGGGTGGCCTTCCCGATGGCGATGCCGTCGCGGGGGAGCAGGGTCATGGCCATGGCCAGCTTGCGGGTCTCTTCGTCCAGCTTGTCTGCCGGGACGGCCTTGTTCACCAGTCCGATCTCCGCTGCTTCCTTGCCCGATATCGTCTTGCCGGTGAGCAGGAGCTCCATGGCCCTCTTCATTCCCACGTGGTAGATCAGGTGGGTGATGCCCAGCACACCGCTGCCTGAGAAGCCCAGCCGCTGCTCGGTCAGGCCCAGCTTGGCATCCTCGGCTGCCACGGCCAGGTCGCACAGCAGGGGGAAGTACACCCCGCCGCCGATGCAGTAGCCGTGAAGCTGGGAGATGGTGATCTTGGGATTGAGGAAGACGTGCATCATGTTGTCGTCCATGCCCATCTTGTCGTACTTCAGCCTGATCCTCTGGCTGGGCTTGCGCTCGCCGGCCTTGCCGGTGCCCATGCCGTAGATGAAGCCCACCTTGGTCAGGTCATGGCCCACGGTAAAGGCCTTCCCGGAGCCCCTGAGGATGATCACTTTGACGTCGTCGTCGTCCGCCGCCTGATCGAACGCCCGCCATACCTCCTGGGCATCCTCACCCCGCCCGATCCACTGGAAGGCGTTCATCTTGTCCGGCTTGTTCATGGTGATGGTGGCGATCTGGTCCTTCACTTCGTAGATGATGTACTTGTAGCTCAAATCTCCTCCTTCAACGATTGTTTGTCGCAGGGGTCGGCATTCGCAGCCCTTCCCCTGGTTGCGGCTTCGTCTTCCCGGTACGCGTCTCTCTCGATACCCTCTCACTCCTCTCCGGTGCCATGTCTTGCCTATTTCACCACGAGGTTGACCAGCTTCTGAGGCACGTAGACCACGCTGGCCAACTGCTTCCCCTCGAGGAAAGCCTTCACCCGCGGTTGTGACAGGGCTAGATCCCGGGCCTCCGCTTCGCTGATGGAGGCGGGGACCATGACCTTGTCTCTGACCTTGCCGTTGATCTGGATGACGAAGGTGATCTGCTCTTCGGCGGCCAGCTCTTCATCCCACTGGGGCAGGTGTTGCTGATGGATGCTGTAGGCGTGGCCTGTCCTGTCCCACAGCTCCTCCGCCAGGTGCGGCGCCGTAGGGGCCAGGAGCAGCAACAGGGCATCGCTGGCTTCCCGCCAGGACTGTGCATCCGCGTATCCCTCCGCCAGCACCTTCCCCAGGTGGTTGCTGAACTCCATGAGGCAGGCCAGCATGGTGTTGTAGCGGAACTTGCCCAGGTCCTCGGTGACCTTCTTGATCGTCTTGTGCGTTCGGTGGCGCAGCTCCCTGGCTGCCCCCTGGTCCGGAGCCACCCCAGGCAGGGCCGTCTCTTGGCCCTGGAGGACCAGATGCCACACCCGGTTCAGCCACCGGCTCATGCCATTGATCCCCCTGTCGTCCCATTCCCCGCCCTGCTCCCATGGGCCGATGAACATCAGGTAGGCCCGGACCGTGTCCGCGCCCAACTCGGAAACGTAGCTGTCCGGGTTGACCACGTTGCCCCGGGACTTGCTCATCTTGTGCTTCTGGGCCACGATGATCCCCTGATTGAACAGGCGGGTGAAGGGCTCGCCGAAGGGGACCAGCCCCAGATCGCGGATGGCCTTGATGAAGAAACGGGCGTAGAGAAGATGCATCACCGCGTGCTCGGCCCCGCCCGTGTACTGGTCCACCGGCAGCCAGTAGTCCAGCGCCTTGGCATCGAAGGGGCCCCGATCATAGCCGGGGCTGGCGTAGCGCAGGAAGTACCAGGAGGAGCACATGAAGGTGTCCATGGTGTCCGTCTCCCTGCGGGCCGGGCCCTTGCACCGGGGGCAACTGGTGTTGACGAAGGACCGGCAGTAGAGAAGCGGTGATTCGCCCGTGGGCCGGAAGTCAGCGTCGGCGGGCAGAAGCACCGGCAGGTCCGTCTCAGGCACGGGCACGATGCCGCAGGCGTTGCAGTAGACCACCGGGATGGGCGCTCCCCAGTAGCGCTGGCGGGAGATCAGCCAGTCCCGCAGGTGATAGCTGACCACCCGCTTGCCGTAGCCCTTCTTCTCCATGAAGTCGGCGATGGCCTCTTTGCCGCTCTCGCTGGGCAGGCCATCGAACTGGCTGGAGTTGACCATGGTGCCCGGCTCGATGTGGGCCGTCTCCAGTTCCTCGCCCGACCAGCCGGGCGGCGCGACGACCACCCGGATGGGCATGCCGAATCGCTTGGCGAAGTCGAAATCGCGGCTGTCATGCGCTGGAACCCCCATCACCGCCCCGGTTCCGTAGCTGAGGAGGACGTAGTCCCCGATCCACAGCGGGATCCGCTCGCCGCTGAGTTTGTTGATCACGTAGGCGCCGATGAATGTCCCCGTCTTCTCCTTCTCGGTGGAGAGCCGTTCGATCTCCGTCTGGCGCCTTGAGGCGGCGATGTACTCCTCCACCTGGGTCTTGCGTTCCGGGGAGGTCAGCTTGGCCACCAGGGGATGCTCCGGGGCCAGCACCAGGAAGGTCACCCCGAACACGGTGTCGGGCCGGGTGGTGAACACCCGGATCTCCTTTTCCTCCACACCGCTCCGGTCCAATCCGAAGGATATCTCCACGCCATCGCTGCGGCCGATCCAGTTCTTCTGCATGATGCCGATTCTCTCCGGCCACTCGATGCGGGAGTGGTCAGCCAACTCGTCGGCGTAGCGGGTGATCCGGAAGAACCACTGTTCTCTGTCCTCCCGGGTCACCGCCGTGTCGCAGCGCTCGCAGCGTACCCCTTCGATGACCTGCTCGTTGGCCAGCACCGTCTGGCAGTTGGGGCACCAGTTGACCGGTGCCTTGGCCCGGTAGGCCAGCCCGCCTTCGAGCAGCTTGAGGAAGAGCCACTGCGTCCACCGGTAGTATTCCGGCAGACAGGTGACCACTTCGCGGCTCCAGTCGTAGCACGCCCCGATGCTCTTCAGCTGGCGGCGCATGTTCTCCACGTTCTGCATGGTCCAGGTGAGCGGGTGGATACCCCGCTTGATGGCGGCATTCTCAGCCGGCAGTCCGAAGGCGTCGAAGCCCATGGGATGGAGGACGTTGTAGCCCTGCATCCGCTTGAAGCGGGCGTGAACGTCGGAGGGAGCCATGGCGTACCAGTGCCCGATGTGGAGGTCCCCCGAGGTGTAGGGGAACATGGTCAGGGCGTACCACTTGGGGCGGCTAGTGTCTTCGGTTACCTTGTGGAGTTGGTCGGCAGCCCACTTCTCCTGCCACTTGGGTTCGATCTCGCTGGGGGTGTATCTCGGTATCATGCTCGCTTGGCCGTCTAAGTTTATCAGAAAACCCCGAACACAAACAAACCCCGGAGACGGAAGGTCCCCGGGGTTTGCCCCGTTCGTACGTCCGCTGTCGCCCTAGTAGGGGACGCGTCTGAGGTTGCCCATCAGCCTCAGGTAGGCCGGGTAGTCCACATAGGTCTTGCGGGCGATGTACTTCTCCAGTGTAGTGGTCCTGCCCCTCTTCTTCTCGATGGCTTCATTGGCCACAATGCTGAAGGCAGTGGCCGTGCCCGACCCGTAGGAGGCGACCAGCAGCCTCTCGCCCGGCTTGGCCTGGTCCAGGGCGCCTGTCAGGCACAGGAAGGGAGACACCCCGCCTACGTCACCGATAGCCCCTGTGAGGTCAGGGAACACGTTCTTCATCCCCAGAGCCTTCCCTGCCCCGGCGGGCACCCTGGCGTCCACCTGCGGGAATATGGCCAGCTTGTAGTCAGCCGTCTTCTTGTTGATCTTGGCCATGACGGCCTTGGACGCTTCCTCTATGTGTTTCGCATAGCCATCGTCCCGGTAGAAGCGCTGGTCAAAGAGGTTGCTGACCCAGGGGTCTTTGGCGGCTCTCCACCTGTCCAGGAACAGGGTCCGGTATGACTGCACTCCTTCGATATCGGCTATCGTCCCCTGGTTGCCGATGACCATGGCCACGGCCGCGGCACCGAAGCTGACCTCTCCGTCCGATCCCGGCCCCACCATTCTGTTCTCGGTTCCCACCACAATGCCGCAGTCTATCCTCTTGGCCTCGACGGCCATCATGCACTGCGACAGCGCCGTACCCACTGCGTTCACGCTGCCCATGAAGTCCAGCACGGAAGCATGTGGCGACAGGTTCAGGGTCTCGGCCAGTACAGGGGAAAGGTGGGTCTCAATCATAGGCGAGGAAGCCGTGCCCATGTACAGCGCACCGACATCTGCAGCCTTGACGCCGGAGTGCTTCACGGCGTTGTCCAGGGCCTCGGCCGCCATGCTGATGATGTCCTCGTCCCAGCCGCAAACGGCCTTCTCTCCCATTGCCCATCCGCCCCAGGGGATGGCTGCGTCCTGCTGCTTTATTCTGTACTTGGGGACGTAAGCACCGTATCCAATGATTCCAATCATCGCTCCCTCCTTACCTATGGCTCACGACCGATGATGTTGACGGAGGATACCCCGAATCCGTTGCCACCAACGTTGTGGCTCAGGGCGATGCCCTTCTTCAACTTCACCTGCCTCACTGGTTCTATCTGTTCCCGCAGTTGCCAGAAGTTCTCGCAGATCTGGCCCAACCCTGTGGCGGCAATTGGATGTCCGTGTGCCTTCAGCCCTCCACTGGGGTTGATGGGTTTGTGCCCATCCTCTCGGTTCCAGTAGCCTTCCTTGAGGAGCTTGTGTGCTTCGCCCTTCTTGCAGAAGCCGATGTCCTCGATGTTCAGGAGTTCGGTGTTGGTGAAGCAGTCGTGAACCTCAGCCAGGTCGACGTCCTCTGGCTTGATCCCGGCCATGTCCATGGCCATCTTCGCTGCGAACTTGGTGGCCGGCATCTCGATGAAGTTCTCTTTGTCCCACATGTCCTTGTAGTCTACCCCGGTGGCGCTTCCCAACACGTAGACCGGCTTGTCGGTGTACTTCTTGGCCAGATCGGCGCGGCAGACTATGGCGCAGGCAGCACCATCAGTCTGCGGGCAGCAGTCCAGCAGGTGCAGTGGCCAGCAGACCACCGGGCTGCTCAGCACTCTCTCCACCGTAACCTCGAAACGGTACTCCGCATAGGGACATGCCACGCCGTTGTGATGGTTCTTCACCGCTACCCGGGCGAAGTCCTCCATGGTGCAGCCCAGTTCGTGCATCTGTCTGGTGGCGTAGAGCGCCTGAAGCACCGGGCCGCCCATGCCCATCATCCAGGAGGGATGCAGGCCCAGGATGCCGCCGCCGGCTCCTCCACCAGCCGCTACCAACGATTCCACTCCGGGCTTGTCCCTCATCTTCTCTGCGCCCAGGGCCAGAACGACATCGTAGGCACCGGAGGCGACGCCCAGCACGGCATTCCGGAAGACATCGTTGCCCGTTGGGCAGCCGTTCTCCAGCCTGCTGATGGGAATGCCCCGCAGTCCAAGGACGGTCCCCAGGGTCGTGCCCTCACGTGAGCCTTGCCCGATCATGCCACCACCGCTCCACTGACCGAACCAGGCTGCCTTGATGTCCTTCGGGTCGAACCCCTTGTCGACGCTCTTCACGCAGCTCATGAAGGCTTCCTGGATCATACTCTCCAGGCCCTTGTGGAAGAGTTCCCCGAAGGGGATCAAGCCCACGCCGATTATGGCTACCTTGCCCCTGACGCTCATGCTAGGCCTCCTCTACCAGTCTGAACTTGTAACCGTAGAAGTCCAATCCGCTGTCGTTCAGCAGTCTCCGGAGCACCATCTCCACCTTGGTGCCGATCTTGACTTCTTCCGGGTTGGCGACTTCTGTGATCAGCCCCACATATCGGCCCCCGCCGTCCAGGTCAACGATGACATTGACGGTCGGCGGCTCCAGGCCGGGTGGCGGCGTCCAGTTGATGCAGAAGGTGTGCACCTTTCCCGTCTTGGGCAACTGGTGGTCCTTCTGATTGAAGCTGCCGCACTTGTGGCAGATCTTGGTCTGCGGGTAGGTTATGTGACCGCAGTCGGAACACTTCGAGCCCAGTAGGTGGTAGACGGTTGGGTTGAGTCTCCAGAACAACGGCGATGCCGGTCTCGGGGATTGCATCCTTTCTCTTTCCCACATGGTCATCTGCTATCTCCTCCTTCTGCTCCAGAACATCGTTTCTTCTGGTGCTGGTTCAGTGCGCGTGGATGCCTCCTTCTCTCAGAACAACTGTACTGCAGACGGCCCTCGTGTGTCAAAACAGAACGACCCCTCGCGGGCCCCTCAACTGATGGCCTGTTTAGACCTGCTGCCCCTGCCTCTGTTATACTTCTTGCAGTGTCCCATCGCCCCGGTTCCGGCCTGGGCAGAGAGCGGAAAGAGAGGTAGAGTTCTACTATGGACCTGAGTCTGTCTGAACAGCAAGAGATGCTCCGCAAGATGGCGCGGGATTTCCTGACCACCGAGTGTCCCAAGAAGCTGGTCAGAGACATGGAAGAAGACCCCAAGGGCTACGTGCCGGAGCTCTGGCGCAAGATGGCCGAGCTCGGCTGGCAGGGGTTGCCCTTCCCCGAGCGATATGGCGGTGGGGACGGGAGCTTCCTGGACCTGGTCATCCTGCTGGAGGAGATGGGCCGCGCCCTTCTGCCCAGCCCCTTCTTCTCCACGGTGGCCGTCTGCGGACTGACCATCCTGGATGCCGGCACTGAATCGCAGAAGAAGCACTTTCTGACCGCAATAGCCAACGGCGACATGATCCTCACCCTCGCCCTGGCCGAATCGGCCGGCGGATACGACGCGGCGGAGATCACCGCCCAGGCTGTCAAGCACGACGGGAAGTACGCCCTCAGCGGGACGAAGCTCTTCGTTCCCGATGCCCATGTCGCCGACTGGATACTCTGCGCGGCCAGGACCTGCAAGGGTCAGGACCTCGAGGAGGGGGTCACCGTCTTCATGACCGAACGGGCAGGCCACGGACTGACCTGTTCCGTGATGCCCTCTCTATCCAAGGAGAAGCTGTGCGAGGTGGTCCTCGACCACGCTGCTGTGCCTGCGGAGAGCATTCTGGGCCATCTCGATCAGGGCTGGCCGGTGCTGCACCGGACTCTGCAGCGGGCGGCGGTGGCCAAGAGCGTGGAGATGGTCGGTGGGGCACAGCAGGTCCTGGAGATGACGGTCAACTATGCCAAGGAGAGGGTGCAGTTCGACAAGCCAATCGGCAGCTTTCAGGCCATCCAGCACCACTGCGCCAACATGGCCATAGACGTAGACAGCTCGCGGTATCTGGCCTATCTGGCTGCCTGGAAGATGAGCGAAGGCCAGCCGTGCGAAACGGAAGTGGCCGTGGCCAAAGCATGGGCGAGCGAGGCCTACAAGCGCATCTCCGTGCTGGGCCACCAGGTTCACGGGGCCATTGGCTTCACCCTGGATCACGACATGCAGCTCTACTCCAGGCGGGCCAAGGCGGCGGAGGTCATCTTCGGGGATGCCGATTTCCATCGGGAGGCGCTGGCCCGGCAGTTGGAAGCTCAGCACGTCTAGGCTTGGAGCGGCCTTTGGCATACCGCGTGCTACTGCATGCGGCCTCAAGCCTCGGGGCCTGTCCCGGCATGAGGGGCATGTGATCAAGTCACCCGTCGCGGATGGCCTATGCACACGTATGACTACGCAATCGTCGGCACCGGCATAGCCGGACTCTACACCGCCCTGCTGGCGCAGCGGCGGGGCAGCGTCCTGATCCTCACCAAGGGCAGCATTGACGACTGCAACACCAAGTATGCCCAGGGCGGCATCGCCGCTGCCATTGGCGAGGGGGACTCCCCGGATCTCCACTTCTGGGACACCGTGGCCGCCGGTGCCGGCTTGTCCAACAGAGATACGGTGCGGCTGCTGGTCAGCGAGGCGGCCGACCGGATCGCCGAGCTGATAGAGTTGGGCGTCCCCTTTGATACCGTCAACGGGGAGGTAGCCCTGGCCAAGGAGGCGGCGCACACCATGCCCCGCATCCTGCATGCCGGTGGGGATGCCACCGGGGAGCACATCGAGGTCACCCTAGGTCACAGGGTGCGCCAGTCCCGGATCGAGGTTCTAGAGCACTGTCTGGCCACCGAGATCCTGGTTGAAGACGGCGTTGTCAGAGGCGTGGAGGCCCTCGACTGCCGCACTGGCTCCAAGGAGCAGTTCGGCTGCAAGAGGCTGGTCCTGGCCACCGGGGGCGCCGGCCGCCTCTTCAAGTACACCACCAACTCCGAGGTGGCCACCGGAGACGGAGTGGCACTGGCCTTCCAGGCCGGGGCGGAGATCATGGACATGGAGTTCTTCCAGTTCCATCCCACTGCCATACGCCTGCCGGGGGTGCATCCCTTTCTGATATCCGAAGCCGTCCGCGGTGAGGGCGGACTGCTGCGCAACGTGGAGGGCCATCGCTTCATGCCGGACTACTCCGCCGAGAACGAAATGGCGCCCCGCGATGTGGTCACCCGGAGCATACTCTACGAGATGCAGAAGACCCGGAGTGACCGGGTGTTTCTTGACATAACCCATCTGGCCCCGCGCGTAATCACCACCCGTTTCCCCCATATCTACCGCTTCTGCATGGATCATGGGCTGGATATCACCAGGGGGCTGATACCGGTGGCCCCGGCCGCGCACTATATGATGGGCGGGGTCAAGACCAACTCCTGGGGTGAGGCCAGCATCAAAGGGCTCTTCGCCGTCGGAGAGACGGCCTGCACCGGACTGCACGGTGCCAACAGACTGGCCAGCAACTCGCTGCTCGAAGTGCTGGTCTTCGGCAAACGGGTGGTGGAGAAGGAGATCGACAAGACCGGCGAAGACGGTCCCGGTGTGGGTGAGCTGGGCTACTACTACCTGCCCGACCGGGGTGCCTCGGGCATGCCCCTGGTGGGCTGCACCGCGCTGCAGTCGCTGATGTGGGAGAGCGTGGGCATCATTCGCAGTGGAGATGCCCTGGACAAGGCGGCGAACACCGTCTCGGCTTGGGAGAAGTGCCTGGAGAAGCCTTCCGACCGCAGCTCCTATGAGTTGGACAACCTGGTGCTCACCGGAAGGCTGGTGGCCGAGGCCGCCCTGATCCGGGAGGAGAGCCGGGGGGCCCACTTCCGCACCGACTACCCGGAGCCGTCACCGGACTGGGTGAGGCACATCGTTCTGAGGAGGAATTGAGCGTTGGACACAGCCTGGAGGCAGAAGATTGAGGAGACTATTGACCGGGCTCTGGCCGAGGACTGCGCCTGGGGCGATGTCACTACCCAGGCCTTGATCCCCCCTAACGCTCTGGGAAAGGCCACCGCCGTGGCCAAGTCCCCCGGCGTGCTGGCTGGCCTGGAGGTGGCCCGGACGGTCTTCGAAAGGGTGGATCATTCCCTCACCTTCCGGGCGCTCCTGGCGGACGGGGACAGGGTCCAGGCCGGGGCGCGGATGGCCGTGGTCGAAGGCAGGGTGGCGAGCATTCTGCGCGCCGAGCGGGTGGCCTTGAACTTCCTCCAGAGGCTGAGCGGCATCGCCTCCGAGACCAGCCGCTATGTGGAGGCCGTACGCGGCACCGGCGTCCGCATAGTCGATACCCGCAAGACCACGCCGGGGCTGAGGTTCCTGGAGAAGTACGCCATCAGGGCCGGAGGCGGCCACAATCACCGGGTCCACCTCGGCGACGGCATCCTGGTCAAGGACAACCACCTGGCTGCTCTGCGCGCGCGGGGCATCGGCCTGAAGGAAGCCGTGGCCCTGGCCCGGAAGAACGCCCCCCACACCCTCAAGGTCGAGGTGGAGGTGACCAGCGTTGAGGAGGCCGCCGAGGCCGCCGAGGCCGGGGCGGACATCGTCATGCTGGACAACATGACCGTGGATGACATGCGCCGTGCCGTGGGCCGTGTCAGAGGGCGGGTCCTGCTGGAAGCCTCGGGCGGCATCACTCTGGGCAACATCAGGGCGGTTGCGGAGACCGGGGTTGACCTGATCTCGGTCGGTGCCCTGACCCACTCGGTCAAGGCGCTGGACATCAGCCTGGAGCTGGAGTTCTAGGCTGCCCCCGGGCGCAGGCCGGGCCTCACAGCCCCAGGAACTTGATGGCGCCGCCGCAGAGGAAGATCGATAGGCCGGCGAAGGCGTGGGAGTATCTCTCCAGCCTGCGAAGCGGCAGCTTCGACAGCCCAAAGGATGACGCCATGACGACGGCCAGCATGGTAGCCATAGTCACCACCCCGAAGATAGAGGCCACTATGGCCACGCCCACCATGTTGTGCTCAGCCGCGGGGTACATCACCAGGGGTATCAGCGGCTCGCAGGGGCCGAAGACGAAGATCGTGAACAGGATCCAGGGGGTCAGGCTTCGATAGCTGGCCACATGGACGTGGGCGTGCTCCTGGAAGTGCTTGTGGGGATGCGAATGGTCCAGCCCTTCATCATGAGGGTGAGCATGCTCGTGACGCCGTCCCCGGATGGCCTTGCGCACTCCCCAGACGAAATACGCTAGGCCGAATCCAATAAGCAGCCAGGCAGCTATCTCTCCCCTTGATGACTCGATTGCCTCCAGCCTGAACACCGCAATCCCCAGGGCTATGCCCACGAAGCCCATGGCGATGGAGCTGAGCACATGGCCCAGGCCGCAAAGCAGCGTGACCACGGCTGTCTTGAGGTGGCTCCAGTTCCTGGCTCTGGCCAGCACCACGAAAGGGAGGTAGTGATCCGGCCCGATCAGTGTGTGAACGAGCCCCAGGCTTGCTGCGGTTCCCGCCAGGACGACGATCTCGTTTGACACGGGCGACTCCTTTGCCGGTTTCAGGGCGCTCTACGCTGCCCGATACCCCCGGTTCCCCGACTTCCCTGCCAACAGATGCAATTGCAACTAGTTGCATTATGGCACAAGAAGAAGGGGCGGTCAACCCTTGCAGCGCAGGCAGTGACCCTGTATGCCCAGATGCCTCAGGTCCGCCTGGAACCTGTACTTCCGGCGCAGGGTGTCTTCCAGGGGAGAGAAGAAGCTCTCATCGATGTCGATGACCCGCTGGCACTTCTGGCAGATGAGGTGGTGATGGTGCCCCTTCTCGGCGTGGTGGTAGTACAGCCTGTCCCCGCCGAGTTCGGTCTCAGTGACTAGGTCCAGTGTCTTCAAGAGCTCCAGCGCCCGATAGACGGTGGACTTGTTGATCCAGGGATACTTCAGCCGGACGCGGTTGTAGATCTCCGGGGCGGTGATGTGTTCCTTGGCTTCGTGCAGGGTCTTCAGAACCATCAGGCGCTGCGGGGTGAGCCTGTATCCCTTGGCCTTCAGGTCTTCGAAGCAGGTCATGGCCTCGTAGGTTCACCCGGCCCTTTCCAGAATAATCCTGGAGCTCTGGAAGTCTATCTCCCTCAGGCTGGCCTCGATCTCCTTCTCTTCACCGAACAGGCTGGACAGGCGGAGCTTCTTGCCCCGGACCTCCACCAGCGCCACCGACTCCAGGACCAACTCCCTCTTGCCCTCTCCCTCAAGGTACGCCTTCCCCAGACACATGTCACTTCTCCTTCAGCCGCTTCAGGGCCGCCAGCAGGTACTCGTTGGCCTTGGTGATCTGCTTCACCGCCTGGGTCATGTCATCGTGGACCGCCGGCTGGCCGAAGCCCCTGGCCTTCTCCGCCCACTCGGTGAACTCCTCGGCATGTTCCCGGTTGTGTTCTATCCAGTGATCCAGCAGTATCCCCAGCTTGGCCTTCTCGTCCTTCGCCATATCTCTTCCTCGTCGTACCGGGCAGTATTGTTCGATCCGATTATAGCACAGGCCCTCCGCGTTCAGGAAAGGGCCTCGACGCCCGTTCCCTCAGATTGACAATGATTCCGCCGTGCTTATACACTGTTCGTGGTTGTGCGTGGGGCCGCGTCATTCTGTCTCCCCCGAAGAGGCAGTGCTTTGGCCGTTGTCCCTGAACAGAGGTGAACCGGATTGCAGCGGGACCTGATTGAGAGTGCTTTGAAGGGGCACGAGGCCGACTACGTCGAGGTGCGCCTCGAAGAGAGCCGGTCTACCTCGGTCCGGTATCGAGGCAAGGAACTGGAGGAGATCAGCCAGCCGGTCAGCTCGGGGGGCAACGTCCGGGCGCTGGTCAGGGGAGGATGGGGATTCGTCAGCTTCAATGAACCTGGCCACCTGCGTGAGAAGGTGGGGCTGGCCGTGGCCCATGCCAGGCATGTGGGCAGGGGCGCCACCAGCTTTGCCGCCACGGAGCCGGCCGTCGATGTCCTGAACGAGACGGCGGCCAAGGACTGCTCGGCCATCGCCTTGGCCGAGAAGAAGCGGCTTGCCGAGGAATACAACGAGATCGTTCTGAGCACCCCCCGCGTCGAAACCTCCGTCGTTGCCTACAGAGACCGCCGGAGGAGGGTGGTGTTCGCCAGCTCCGAAGGGAGCTACATTGAGCAGAGCAACAGCGACCTCGCCCTCCGGGTGGCCGCCATGGCCAGGGATGGCGGCGATGTGCAGCAGTCAGGCCTGAGCACCGGAAGCAGGGGCGATTTCGGCCAGGTTGAAGGACTGCACCAGCAGGTGCGGGAGACGGCGCTTCGGGCGGTGGAACTGCTGTCCGCCCCCCGGGTGAGCAGCGGCGAGCACTGGGTGGTTTTGGATCCCATACTAGCCGGCGTCTTCGTCCATGAGGCCTTCGGCCACCTTTCCGAGGCCGACTTCACCTACGAGAATGAGCGGATGCGCCAGATCATGGTCGTGGGACGCAGATTCGGTGGCGACCACCTCAACATCGTCGACGGCGCGGCTGTGCCCGGCTTGAGGGGCAGCTACCGGTATGACGACGAAGGGGTGCCTGCGGCGAGGACCTACCTTGTCAAAGAAGGGGTCCTCGTCGGCAGGCTCCACTCCCGCGAGACGGCGGCCAAGATGGCCGAGCCGGTCACGGGCAACGCCAGGGCGGTGGACTATCACCACCCCCCCATCGTGCGTATGACCAACACCTTCATCGAGGCCGGTCAGGCATCCTTCGATGGAATGGTCGGCGAGATCAAGGAGGGCGTGTACGTCAAGAACTGGTATGGCGGGACCACCAGCATGGAGATGTTCACCTTCTCCGCCGCCGAGGCCTATGCCATCCGGAATGGCCGGGTGGCCGAGCTGCTCCGTCCGGTGGTGCTCAGCGGCAATATCTTCACCACCCTGGAGAACGTGGATGCCATCGGAGATGATCTGCAGATGAATCAGGGCGGCGGCTGCGGCAAGAGCGGCCAGGCTCCCCTGCCCGTATCCAACGGCAGCCCACACATTCGGATTCGGCGCTGTCTCATTGGTGGAGCATGAACCAGGGCTGTGCGCAGCCCGTCGGATAGGCGGAGATGAGTGATCCCCTGAAGTCCCGGATTGAACAAGTCCTTCTCATGGCCGGGAAGCGGGCCCAGGAGGCTGAGGTCTTCGTCGGCTCCGTGGATGACACGCCGGTGGTCTTCGAGGCCAACCGCCTGAAGCAGTTGCAGACCAATCGCGGCATGTTGGTGGCCCTCAGGATCGTCAGGGACGGCAAGCTTGGCTTCGCCACAGCCACATCGCTGGATGACATCGGCTCTCTGGTTGACCGCGCCGTGGACATCTCCCACTTCGGCGCGCCGGCCCGGTTCGAGCTGCCCTCCGGGCAGGAGTACCCCCGGGTGTCGGTGTATGACCGGGAGGCCGAGACCTTCGACGTCGACGCTATGGTTGAGCTGGGGCAATCGCTCATCGCCCGGGTGCGGGAGCATACCCCCGATCTGCTCTGCGACGCCAGCGTGGGCAGGGGCGCTGCCCTGGTGCATGTCATGAACTCCCGGGGAGGGGAAGCCAGCTTCACCCGGAGCTACTTCGGCCTGGCTCTGGAGGGCACTCTCATCCGGGGCACGGACATACTGTTTGTCGGTGACAGCGAAAGCTCCTGCCATCCCATCAGGGATGTCGACTGGCTGGTCAAGTCCACCGTCAACCAGCTGGAGCTGTCCCGGAGGCAGGCGGCCTTGACCACCGGCCACATGCCGGTGATCTTCACCCCCCATGGGGTGGTCAGCGCTCTGATCGCTCCCCTGGCGGCCGCCTTCAACGGCCGGGTGGTTCTCCAGGGCGTGTCTCCCCTGATGAACCGGACCGGAGAGCAGGTCTTCAGTCCAGAACTGTCGCTGCGTGACGATGCCACCGTGGCCTATCGGCCCAGGAGCCGCCCCTGCGACGACGAAGGGATGCCCAGCCGGGTCATACCCCTTGTCGAGCACGGCGTGGTATCGGGCTTCATCTACGATCTGCAGACGGCTGCTCTGGCCGGCACCCGGAGCACAGGCAGCGGCGACAGGGCCGGGGCCAGCCTGCCTTCTCCCTCGGTGAGCAACTTGGTGGTCCAGACGGGGAAGACCGGCTTCGAGGACATGGTCCGGGGTCTGGACGAGGGACTGGTGGTGGAGCAGCTCATGGGGGCGACGCAAACCAATGTCCTCGGCGGCGATTTCAGTGGCAATGTCCTCCTGGGCTACAAGGTGGAGAAGGGTGAGATGGTCGGCCGTGTGAAGGACACCGTGGTCTCAGGCAACGTCTACCAGGCGCTCTCCGCCGCCATCGCTGTGGGCAGGGAGGCGCGCTGGGTCGGGGCGGTTCACACCCCGGCCATCCTCTGCCCCGATCTGGCGGTGGGGGTCAAGGGGTGAGCGAGGAGATACGGGGGAAGAGGGTGCTCCTTCGGAAGAAGAAGCTGGAGGATGCCTGGATCGACTATGCTTGGAAACGGGACCCGGAGCTGGCCCGGCTCGATGCCACCATCCCTCTCGACCTGCCCTTCTCCATGTACCTCATCGGCTACGCCGAAGAGCTGAACCAGTATGACGGCAGAACTCACACCTATGCCATCGAGACCCTCGACGGCAAGCACATCGGCAACTGCAGCTACTACAACCTGGACCGGGACAGAAGGGAGGCCGAGCTGGGCATCCTCATCGGAGAGGCCTCCTGCTGGGACTCGGGATACGGCACCGATGCCGTAGCCGCGCTGGTTCAACATGCCTTCAGGAAGGAGAGCCTGAAGCGGATGTATCTTCATACCCTGGTGGAGAACATCAGGGCGCAGCGCTGCTTTCGGAAGTGTGGCTTCGTTCCCTGCCGGAGGGTGACCCGGGCGGGCTATGACTTCATCCGCATGGAGATCACCGAGCAGGAAGTCCGTTCCGCCTGGGACTCGGCGCACGAAACGGAGCCAATCTGAATCCGGTTCCCGGGCCATATTCTGACGCTTGCCCTTTGATTCCTTCACGTGGACAGAGGAACTGAACACGCTGGGAGGTGAACAGGATGAAGAACACCATGCACAGAGCGATGATGGCTGGACTGCTCCTGCTTCTGGTTCTGACGCTTGCTCCAAATCAATGGCTTCACCAGAACGCCAGGGCCGAAACAACGCAGGAAGATGGCGGAGTAATGGAGGTTGACATCAATCCCAACGGGACTTACCTGCACGCTGTCAACTGGTACGATCAATGGGGGCCGGGACCGTCTGACTTGACTCCAACGATCGTCGATCTTGAATCCTGTGGAATCGCTTCTGGAGATCGGGTCATCCTGAGCATATCCGGTCGGTGGTCTCCGTGTGCGAAGTGGGGACTCCCAGAGACGGAGTGCGGCTGGTATGATGCAAGCAACGTGAAGTTGCTGGCCGTTTTCAGCGCGAATTCGAGTCTGGGGCCGCTCACTGGTCTGCACAGGGTTCCAGGTGCGATTGACTTCGGGGAAGACTATGCTACGCCTCCAACCGTTCCTGCCCCCCCCGACTATGATCCGCCCCTGACAGGAGGGGGCGAGCCTACGGACATCCCCGAGGACTTCAGGATAAGCCCCAACGAAGGAATGTCCATCGAGATCCCGAAGAATGCGAAGTTCCTGATGTTCTCCTTTGCCGAAGGAATCTTCTACGCCCCCGACAACGATGGGAACCTCAAAGTCACGATTGACAGAGACTCTGACGGTGACGGACTGCTTGACTCGTGGGAGCAAGACGGCATCGACTTCGACAAAGACGGAGAGGTAGACCTGGACCTGCCCATGCTGGGCGCGGACTGGGAACACAAAGACATATTTCTGGAAGCCGACTACATGAGCGGTTATGCGCCAGACCAACTCGCAATCGATGACGTCAAAGCTTCCTTCGCCAATTCTCCGGTTGCCAATCCTGACAACATCAACGGAATCAACCTGCATGTTGTGGTCAATGAGGTTGTGCCCTGGAAGGAACTGCTGAACGTCTGGGCGGACTACTACAGCCTGAAGAGTACCTACTTTGGCAAGGAGGACGAAAGAACGGACATCAACGCAATTCAGGCCAAGAAGATGGTCTTCCGCTACTGCCTGTTTGTAGACAAGATGAGCTTCGATCCAAAGTGTCCAGGAGTTGCAGAGGGCATTACCTGTGACGATTTCGTCCTGGCCTTTGGCGCGTTCAAGGTTGGACATGGTGGTCGTGAAGACCAAGCCGCGGTATTCATGCATGAACTGGGGCACGCGCTTGGTCTGCATCATGGCGGAAACACCGCAGTTAACTTCAAACCCAACTACTTGAGCATCATGAACTATGCCTTTGAGTTCAACACTTGGAAGCCGACCAGACCCCTCGACTACTCGCACGGCTCGTGCATTGACCTCAAAGAAGACAGGCTTGACGAAACCCAGGGGATCGGCTACTCCGAGGTGACGGTGTGGCGTGCACCGGGCGGAGTACTATGCACGAATAGTCTCGGATTGTATATCAACTGGGACGATGACTCTGACGTGGATATGGGAACGGCCAGGGTGAACCTGAACAACCACCCGGACTTCCCTAGTCCTGACGGTGAAACCTTGAAAGACTACAATGATTGGGCCAATCTGGTATACAGTTTCAGGGGCACGAGCCTCTCTGCCGCCAGCGCCACCCCCGAAGACTACCATGTGGAACTGACAGTAGACCAGATTGAAAGGATGCGAGAAGAGGCCAAGGACATGGTTGAGGTCTCTGTGCCTGAACTTGCAGACACCGGCTCCGGACTGCCCTGGGCAGTCTATGCAGCCATCGGAGCTGGTGTTGCCGCGATAGCGGTTGCGGCCGTCTTGTTCCTGAGGAGGAAACGCAGCTAACTTGGCGAGAAGATAGCCCCTACACCGGGACAATGGAACGGGCCACCCTCAGGGTGGCCCGTTTGATGTTCGTCTGGATAGTGATTGGCCGGCCGGAGAAGCCTTACTTCTTGTCCTCGGGCGGGGCCGGATTGACGTAGCCCTTGAGCAGGTTGGGCATGCACTTCTCCACTTCGTCCACGGTCCACTTGCCGTAGGTGTCCCAATCCCGGTTGTAGATCGCGGTCTCCTTGGACGGCGCCCAGTAGGAGAAGAAGGCCCCCGCCGTGCCGAAGATGCAGCCATTGACGTGACCGGCCTTGTCGCTGGCCAGGTAGGCCGGGATGGCTGCCAGGTAGTCGGCTGTGGCCACATGGGTCACTTCATCATACTTCTCCTTGGTCCACAGTCCTGACTCCACTCGCTTCTTGTATCCCGCCAGGACGTCCGGTCCCAAGGTCATCCTGGTGGCCGCCCTGGGGCAGATGGCATTGCAGGTCACCCCGTACCGGCCCAGCTCCCAGGCCACGGCGTAGGTCAGGCTGGCGATGCCGCCCTTGGCCGCGCCGTAGTTCACGTGACCCACGGTGCCCACGAAGGCTTCGGAGATGGTGTTCACGATCCGGCCGTACTTCTGCTCTCTCATAAGGGGGGCGGCATGGCGGATGGTGTTGAAGGTACCCTTGAGGTGTACCGCTATCACTACGTCCCAGTCCTCTTCCGAGAGGTTCCAGATCATTCTGGCCCTGTCGATGCCGGCCACGTTGACCAGGATGTCTATCCTGCCGAAGTTGCTGACGCAGGCCTGGATCATGGCCTCGGCGGCCTTGAAATCGGCCACGCTGCCATACTGGGGTATGGCCTGGACGCCTAGCTTCTTGCACTCCTCAACGGTGGCGTCGGCCAGAGTGGTGCTGGCTCCCTTGCCGTCAACGCCCCCGCCCAGGTCGCAGACCACGATGTTGGCTCCCTCGGCGGCCAGCGCCACGGCCACTGCCTTGCCGATGCCGCTGCCGGCACCAGTGACTACTGCATTCCTGCCCTTCAGTCTGTCAGCCATGATGTCGAATCCTCCTTATCGAATCAACTGTCTCTACTTCTTCTCTTCCGGCTTTGGTGGAGCCGGGTTGACATAGCCCTTGAGCAGCTTGTCCGCTGCGAAGGCCGCCTTGATGGCCTCCACGGTCCACGGCCCTTCACTGGGGTTCTCCGCCTGGGCCACCGGTTCCGGCTTGCTGTATCGGGCCACGGTCAGGGCCGTGGTCAGGAACACCTGCCCGTTGACCAGGGCAGCATCATCGCTGGCGAGGAAGGCCACGATCCCGGCAAATGCCGAAGGGTCAACCATCTCCCGGTCCATCCTCTTCAGCACCGAGGCATCCATCAGCCCCTTCTCCACCCGCTTGACCACCATCTCCCGCACCTTGGGGTCATCCGTCATCCGCGTCTTCGCCCGGGGGCAGATGGCGTTCACGGTTATCCCCGACGGACCCAGTTCCTGGGCCGCTCCCCAGGTGAGGGTGACGATGCCGCCCTTGGCTGCACCGTAGTTGAGGTGGGTCACGCCGCCCAGCCAGGCTTCCGAGGTGCAGTTGATGATCCTGCCGTATCGCTGCTCCCTCATCAAAGGAGCGGCCTGTCTCATGAAATTGAAGGTGCCCTTCAGATGGACGGCGACCACCTGGTCCCACTCCTCCTCGGACATGTTCCAGATCATCTTGGGCTTGTCTATTCCGGCGATGTTGCACAGGATGTCGATCCTGCCGAAGTTGTCCACGCAGGCCTTGACTGCTGCCTCGGCATCGCTGAACTTGGCCACGTTGCCGAACTGGGCGATGGCCTTGACGCCATGCTTCTTGCACTCGGCCACCGTCTCGGCGGCTGGACTCTGATCGGTCCCTGAGCCGTCCACGGCCACGCCGAGATCGCAGGCCACCACGTTGGCACCCTGCTCGGCCAGGGCCACGGCCACTGCCCTGCCGATCCCCCTCCCCGCACCGGTCACCACCGCGTTCTTGCCCTTCAGTCTATCACCCATGAATCGGTCCTCCTTTGTTCTAGTCTGTGCAGTCCGTCATCTGACGATTCATCGACACCACCCGTCGGCAGCAAGGCGGTCACTCAGGCCTTCGCCGGCGCGGGATTCACGTATTCTGACAGAAGCTCCGACGGAACCCGCTTCTCCAGTTCCGCGATGCTCCAGGGCTCCTCGATCTCCCAGTCCCGGGTGAACTTGTGGATGATGGCCGGGTGGTTCCACACCCCGATGGTGGCCCTGGAGGCCACAAAGACGCAGCCGTTCACATTGGCCGCCGCGTCGCTGGCCAGGTAGGCCACGAAGGGAGCGAAGTGCTCCGGGTCGGCCCCCTCCCTCCTGGTCTCCTCCATCCCCTGCAGGCGTTCCTCCGAGATGAGGCCGGCCTCCATCCGCTTCTGCAGTCCCTGATCCTGGTCGTCTCCCACGCTCAGCCTGGTTCGCGCCCGCGGTGCGAAGGCATTGCAGGTCACCCCGTATCTGCCCATCTCCCTGGCCACGTCGTAGGTCAGGCTGACGATGCCGCCCTTGGCTGCGGCGTAGTTGGAGTGGCCCACGGTCCCGGCGTAGGCCTCGGAGGTGCAGTTGACGATCCGGCCGTACCTCTGCTGTCTCATGACCGCGCACGCGTGTCTGCAGAGGTTCCAGGTTCCCTTGAGGTGGACGGCCAGCACCCGGTCGAAATCCTCTTCCGACATGTTGAAGATCATCCTGGGTCTGAGGATGCCGGCTATGTTGCACAGGATGTCCAGGCTGCCGAACCGGCTGACGCAGGCCCGGACCATCTCTTCGGTGGCCTTGAAGTCGGAGACATCGGCGGAGTATGCACTGGCCTCGACGCCGAGCTTGCGGCATTCCCCGGCCGTGTCTTCGGCGGGACCCTGGTCGCTGCCCGTCCCGTCCATGGCCACCCCCAGATCGCAGACCAGAACGTTGGCTCCCTCCCTGGCCAACGCCAGGGCCACTGCCCTGCCGATTCCCCTGCCGGCACCGGTCACCAGCGCACTTCTGCGCCTTAGCCTCTGCCCCAACCTCTGGTCCCTCTGGTGGCTTCTACTTGGAGGGTACGGCTACCACGGCGGTCCCTGGGGTGATCCTCTGGCCGGCGGGATTCTCCACCCAGATCTCTGCCTCGACGAGATGCTGCCCGTCCTTGACGTACTTCTTGGTCACCTTCCCTTTGCAGAGCAGCTTCTCGCCCGGGAAAGCGTTGCCGCGGTACTGGACGCTGATCTTCTTGATCTCGCCCTTGGGCCCGATCCAGTCGGTCAGCAGTTGGGTCAGATAGGCGGCCTCCAGCCTGCCGTGGACCAGCACATTGGGGAACCCCATGGACTTGGCGAACTCCTTGTCGTAGTGCAGCTCGAAGAAGTCACCCGAAGCCCCGGCCCACTGCACCAGCGTTCGGGTGGTGGGGGTCTTCTCCAGCGTGGGGATATCGGCGCCTTCGTGGATGTCTTCGTAGTGGATCTGTGCCATATCTCCTCTCTAGCCTCCTTCTCTCTAGTAGGTCATGATGGTGTTGGTGCTCACGGCCACGGTCTCACCCTTCTGGTTCTTGTGGGTTGACCGGTAGACCATCAGGGCGCGGGGCCCCTTGTCGCTGGACTTGTCCTGAAGCTCGACGAATTCGTGTGAAGTGTGGATGACGTCGCCCTTCTTGATCGGCTTCACGAACTCCCAGTCGGCTCCCCCGGCCACGCTTCTCTTGAAGGGCAGCGGCACGCCCAGGAGCATGGCACCGCTGCTGATCATGGCGGTGGTCACCAGGCCGGGAGGGGCAATCCCCACCTTCCACTGGGGATTGGCGTCGCCGATGCACTCGCAGTAGGCTCTGATCACGGTCCCGTCGATCTCCATCGACTCCTCTCGCTTCCTGCCGATGTGGGACCTCACCTCATCCAGTGTCGCCAGTTTCTTCTCGGTCATAGACCCTCCTTGTCCAGACGATTGTGCTGCAAGAAAAGGATATCTGAAAGCCCGTTGGTAAGTCAAAACTGTTCGCGTTGCCGCAACCATCCTGTGTGATAGACGGGATGGCCCCGGACGGCCGTGCTCCGGGGGCTGGCTCCCGGCTAGAACTCCACGCCGAACAGGCGGAGGAGGTAGGACAGCAGTCCGTAGCCCACCAGGGCGATGACCGTCCACTTGACGGTCTTCCCGGCCCAGACGATGAGGAAGAACTTCCACGCCGGGAAGCGCAATGCCCCGGCGGTAGCCCCGATCACGCTGAAGAAGGGATTGAACACCGCCGATGAGAGGAACAGGGCCAGGGCCCCTCGGGTCCTGATCCATTTCTCCAGCTGGTAGTACAGACCCTCGGTATTGCCGGTGATGGTGGACCGGCCCTTGATGAAGAAGGCGTGGCCGCTGCGCCCTGCGAAGTAACCCACCAGCTCGCCCATGGCCTCGCCCACGCCGGCGGTCAGGCCGACCAGGAACGGATTCAGCACGCCGCCCAGGGCGAACATCACCGGAACGCTGGGGACGAAGGCAATCACCGTGGCGGAAGCCGTCAGGCTGATCAGGAACACCCCCAGGTAGCCGTACTGCTGGAAGTCGGCGATGTGCTCCCTGAAGACCACTATGGACACGGTGGTGCCGGTGATCAGCAGGGCTGCCACCACAAACCACTGCCAGCGCTCCTTGAACCAGTGCCGCTTCTTCCCGGGGGTGGAGCTGACAGCCTGGGTGTCATGGGCGCCCTGAGTCTGCCCGGCAGCCTGGCTGTCCTGACCGCCTGTTACCGGGGTATCCTGGTTTGTCTGATCCATTGCCTCGCCTATGGACGCCTCATCCCAATAGAGGGCGCTGGCCCGGACCTGCCGCAATCGCCCAAGCCCCCGCCCGCTGCGTCGGAGGCTTCGCTCCGGGCTGCCGAATTATAGTCCACACTGCTTCCCCATTCCACCGCGCCATCGATGCCGCCATGCCCGGGGTCGGCACTATCCCTACAGAAACGGTATGAAATCCGACAGCTCGGTGAAGAAGTAGATGATGATCACATACTTGGGAAACTTGCCCAGGAAGCAGGCCAGGAGGAACTTCGATGCCCGCATCCGCGAGGCTCCCGCCACCAGCCCGGCCATATCGAAGGGTATGATCGGCTGAAAGGCCAGGGCCGATATGGCCCACATTCCATAGCGCTTCACCCACCCCGTCACTCTATCATAGGCCTCGGGGTACTCCTTGAAGAGCACCTGCTTCCCCAGTGAGCCGGCATAGTAGCCACCGAGTTCCCCCAGGGTCCCCCCCGCCGCGCCAAACAGGGCAATCAGGGCCGGATGGTACATCTTGGCCGCGGCCAGCATGATGGCCGTGCCCACCGAGACCGGGGCCAGCACCGTCAGGTTCGACAGCAGGTTGGTGGCGAAGACGATGAGGTAGGCCAGCCAGGCGAAGGACTCAAGCTCATCCTCGAGAGGCGCCAGGAGCCAATCGAACAGCCATGCCAGAGCGAAGCTGAAGATGAGGAGGATGACCAGCAGTATCCCCAGTTTCACCCATCTGTTCTTCCTCAGCTTGCCTAGCCTGTCCGGGTGTTCTGCTCTCATCTCTTCGAGGCCGTCGCTGCTTGCGTCCTATCATAGCAGCAGCGGACACGGGGCACAAAGCGGCGTGCTCAACAGGTCCCCGCTGCCGGTGGCCGGTTTGGCGTTCGGCGCCGAAGCGATGCTATAATGAATCCTTGTGTTGCCGGCCGGACCCGCCGCTGCGGATGCCTGACGGCCCTGCAGCCGAGTAACGTCTCTTGGAGGTTCACATTGGCCAACAGTGACTTTGACAGGTTCCAGGGAAGCGCCGACTACGTTACCGACGAGGCTCTGCGAAATGCCGTCAATGTGGCCATCGCCCTGAAGAAACCCCTGCTGGTCCGCGGCGAGCCCGGCACGGGCAAGACCATGCTGGCCCACAGCATTGCCAGGGGACTGAGCAAGCGTCTCCTCATCTGGAACATCAAGTCGACCACCAAGGCCCAGGAGGGGCTCTACGTCTATGATACTGTTCAGCGGCTGAACGACAGCCGCTTCGGTGACAAGGACGTGTCCGACATCAGCCGCTACATCAAACTGGGCAAGCTGGGCCAGGCCTTCATCTCCGAGGAGCAGGTGGTGCTGCTCATCGACGAGGTGGACAAGGCCGATCTGGAGTTCCCCAACGACCTGCTCAATGAGCTGGACGAGATGACCTTCTACATCGCCGAGACCAACGTCACCATCAAGGCGGTCCACCGTCCCGTGGTGATCATCACCAGCAATGCCGAGAAGGAGCTTCCCGACGCCTTCCTCAGACGCTGCGTCTTCCACTATATCGAGTTCCCCGATCCCACCCTGATGGAGGAGATCGTCAGGGTCCACTTCCCCGATATCCAGGGGAACCTCCTCCGTGAGGGAATGAAGACCTTCTACCTGATGAGAGGGATGGACGACCTCCGCAAGAAACCGTCAACTTCGGAGCTGATAGACTGGCTCCAGTGCCTCATGGCCGGTGGTGTGTCCCACGATCGCGTTCTCAAGGAAGTGCCCTTCGTGGGGACACTGCTGAAGAAGGAAGTGGACTACGACTACTTCGTGTCCCGGTACATGAACAAGCAGCGGCCGGGGCGCAAGGCTGACGTCTACCAGATGCTGCACTGATCTCCGGCTAGGCCGCCTATGTTCACCGACTTCTTCTACCTCCTGAGGAAGAAACGGGTCCCCGTGTCCTTCACGGAATGGATGACCCTGATGGAGGCCCTCTCGCAGGGGTTGGCCACCAACCTGGACGACTTCTACTACCTGGCCCGGGCCACCCTGGTGAAGAGCGAGGCCTACTTCGACCAGTACGACGTCGCCTTCCAGGAGTACTTCAAAGGCATTCAGGGACCGGCGGACATCACCGACATGATCCGGGAGTGGCTCAAGGACCCCCTGGACAAGATGGGCCTGACCGAAGAGGAGCGGGCCATGTTCGACATGATGGACCTCGACGAGCTTCTCCGTGAGTTCGAGAAACGGCTGGCGGAGCAGACGGAACAGCACGACGGAGGCAACTACTGGATCGGCCGGGGAGGGACCAGTCCCTTCGGACACTCGGGCTCCCATCCCGCCGGGGTGCGGGTGGGTGGCCAGTCACGGGGAAGGGGGGCCATACAGATCGCCCAGGAGCGCCGGTTCCGCAACTACCGCAGCGATCTCACCCTGGACGTGCGCCAGGTCAAGATCGCGCTGAGGCGGGTGCGGCAGCTCAGCCGCATCGGCGCCGAGGATGAGCTGGACCTGGACAGGACCATCGACGCCACGGCCAGGAACGCCGGCGACATCGAGCTGCTCTGGATGCGCAGCCGGAAGAACGCCGTCAAGCTGCTGCTGTTGATGGACGTCGGCGGTTCCATGGAACCCTTCGCCGAGCTGTGCAGTCTGCTCTTCTCGGCGGCCCACACAAGCTCCCACTTCAAGGACTTCCAGTACTACTACTTCCACAACTGCATCTACGAGAACGTCTATCGTGACGTGGAGACCCAGGAGCAGGTGGCCACCGAGCACTTGCTGCGCACCCTGGAGCCGGACTACAAGGTCATCCTGGTGGGCGACGCCCGGATGGCCATCTCCGAGCTGACCGAGCGGTTCGGGGCCATCTACTACTACCAGCGCAACGACACCCCGGGCGTCCTTTGGCTGAAGCGGATCGCTGATCACTTCACCCACTGCATCTGGCTCAATCCGGAGGGGGCCCACTACTGGAACCACCCCACGGTGTCCATGATCGGCAGGCTGTTCCCCATGTACGGACTGAACATCGACGGCATCGGCGACGGCGTGAAGAAGTTGGTCAGCAAGAGGTGAGTTCCGTCCATGACTGACGCCCCGTCCGGCCGCGGCCGCAGCAGCCCGCCAGGCATCTGGCGGACCAGGATCACCGAGATGCTGGGGATCGAGTACCCCATCATCGAGGGCGCCTTCGGCACCTTCGGCACCTCGGCCCTGGCTGCCCCTGTCTCTGAAGCCGGCGGGCTGGGAATGATCACCGCCACCGCCCTGCGCACCCCCGAGGGACTGCGCCAGGACATCCGCCGGGCCCGATCTCTCACCGGCAAGCCCATCGGCGTGAACCTGACCGTCATGACCTGCCCCGGCATCGACGAGATGTGTCAGGTGGTCATCGAGGAAGGCATCCCCGTCGTGGAGACCGCCTCCTACCGGGCCGATGCCTATGGCAAGCGACTGCAGGCCGCCGGCGTCAAGTGGATCCACAAGGTGGCCACCGTCAAGCACGCGCTGGCCGCCGAGCAGCAGGGCGTTGACGCCGTGGTCATCGTCGGACTGGAGGGTGCCGGATTCAAGAGCATCCTGCAGCTTCCCACGCTGGTCTCCATCCCCTGGGCGGTGAAGCAGTTGAAGATCCCGGTGATCGCCGCCGGCGGCATCGGCGACGGCCGCGGCTTCATGGCCGCTCTGGCCATGGGCGCCGAGGCGGTCTACCTGGGCACTGCCTTCATGGCTACCCGGGAGTGCCCCATCTCGGAGCGCCACAAGCAGTCCATGGCCGCCGCGGACCCCACCGAGCCCCGGTACCGGGAGCGCTGTCTGGCCCCGCCCCGGCCCGAGGAGTTGGCCCGGGTCATGGCGGAGAGGGACTCCGAGCCGGTGGACAGTTGGCTGAGGAAGCTGGAGAGGGTCATGCTCAAGGATCCGGCCGATGTCCCCGATCTGATGGGGGACGGCCTGACCGAGGAGGCTGTGGAGGAGGAGATACTGCGCAGCCTGCCCGGATCGCTGGCCGTGGCCGCCATCGACAGAGTGGTCAGCGTCAGGGAACTGATGGAGAACATGATCAGCGAGGCTGAGGACATCCGGCGCCGCTGGTCCATCTGCTAGAGAGGAAGTGAGTATGCAACCGAAGGGCGTCAACAGGGTGGTCATCGCCGTCAAGGACATCGACGGGGCCGTGGAGAAGTACACCAGGCTCCTGGGCGGCACCTTTCACGACTTGAGCACTGGCGCCGAGCCCTATGGGGCCAGGGTATTCATCAACTGGGAAGCCGGCATCGAGCTGTGCTCGCCGCTGCCCGGCCGCAACAGCTACATCGAGCAGATCATCAGCAAGCGGGGAGAGGGTCTGATGGGGGTGGTGTTCTGCGTCGATGACGTGGACGAAGCACACGCCAGGGCCAAGGAACTGGGCATTGGCATCGTGGCTCTCATCGAGTATGACCGGGACTACATCGAGCAGCATCTCGGCGGCAGATTCAGGAAGTACAAGGAATACATGCTGAAGTCAGGGGATCTGCACGGCGTCGGGGCCATCGTGGGCCAGATCGAGCCCAAATAGCCCGTCATTTCTGAATGTCATCCGCCTCTGGCAGATCCAGGGCAGGGGAGAGGGCCGCGATCAACTTCTGAGTCTGCTGATCTTGCCCGCCCTGTGTCAACTTGACATAATACCATCCTGGAGGTTGAGCCATGAGAGAGCCATCCCAACTGCTCATCAACGGCCAGTTGGTCCCCGGCGAGGGCGGCACCCGGGTCAACGCCAGCCCCTTCGGCGGTGAGGCTGTCGCCGAGGTCGCTCTGGCCAGTCCCGTCCAGGTGGAGGCAGCCCTGTCCGCAGCGCGGACGGCCTTCCAGAGCTACCGCCGCGTCCCTGCCCACAAGAGGAGCGAGATGCTGCTCAAGGCCGGCAGTCTCATCGCCGCCAGCGGTGAGGAAATCGCCCGAACCATCACCCTGGAGAACGGCAAGCCCATCAGGTCGGCCCGGGCCGAGGTCAGCCGGGCTGTGACCACCTTCAACCTGGCGGCGGCCGAGGCCGGCCGCATCGGCGGTGAGATCGTGCCCGCGGACGCCGTGCCCGGCTCAGGCGAGCGCCTGGCCTTCTACACCCGCCAGCCCATCGGGGTGGTGTGCGCCATCACCCCCTTCAACTTCCCCCTCAATCTGGCCGTTCACAAGGTGGCTCCCGCCCTGGCCGCGGGCAACACCGTGGTCCTCAAGCCCTCGTCGCAGACCCCACTGACGGCCTGCCTCCTGGGCCGGATCATGATGCAGGCCGGCTTTCCCGCTGGGAGCATCAATGTGGTCCCCTGCGACAAGGAGACCGCCGACCTGCTGGTGACCAGCCCTCAGGCGGCCATGGTCAGCTTCACCGGCAGCGCCGCCGTGGGCCGGCTCATCCGGGACAGGGTCGGACTGAAGAGGGTCACCCTGGAGCTGGGCTCCAACTCCAGCAACATCGTCACCGAGCACGCCGACCTCGAGCGGGCCGCCGCCTCCTGTGTGGTCGGCGGCTACACCTACGCCGGCCAGGTCTGCATCTCCGTTCAGCGCGTCTACGTCCAGGAGTCGGTCATGGACGCCTTCCTGGGCCTCTTCCTGCCCAGGGTCAGAGCCCTCAAGACCGGCGATCCCCTGGAGGAGAGCACGGACGTCGGGCCGCTGGTCTCCGATGAGGCTGCCGAGCGGGTGGCCGCCTGGCTGGCTGAAGCCAGGGCCGGCGGGGCCAAGGTGCTGGCCGGAGGCACCATGAATGGCCGGATGATGGCCCCCACTGTCCTCTCCGACGTGCGACCGGAGATGAAGGTGGTCTGCGAGGAGGTGTTCGCCCCCCTGGTCAGCCTCATGCCGTACCAGCGTTTCGAGGAGGCCATTGCCCTGGCCAACGATTCCCGGTATGGACTCAATGCCGGCGTGTTCACTCAGGATCTGGGGGAAGCCCTCAGTGCGGTGAGAGATCTCGAGGTGGGGTCGGTGATCATCAACGATAGCTCCGCCTACCGCGCCGACCATATGCCCTACGGAGGAGTCAAGGACAGCGGCCTGGGGCGGGAGGGGGTCAGGTTCGCTGTGGACGAGATGACCGAGGTCAAGGCCGCGGTCATCAGGTTCTAGAGGGGAGTGGCCACCGCAGGCATCTCCGTGATACAAATACCGGTCAGGGTACCATCGCGCCCGGTCTACGGCAGCAAGCGAAGGGGCTATGCCTGACATCACCATTGACGGACTGAACGTTCACTACCAGGTGGCCGGGCAGGGATATCCCTTCGTCCTGGTGCACGGCGGCCACCTCGACTCGTCCAACTGGCAGGCCCAGGTGGATTTCTTCTCGCAGAGATACCGTGTCATAACCTACGACCTGCGGGGCCACGGCCAGTCGGAGATCCCGGCGGGGGACTACTCCCTGGGCGACTGCGTGGCTGACCTCGGCCGGCTGCTGGATCACCTGGGCGTGGAGCAGGCCTTCCTGGCTGGCCATTCCATGGGTGGCTACATCGCCCTCAGCTTCGCCCTGAACTGTCCCCGGCGCGTGCAGGCGCTGATCCTCACCGGCACCAACTGCGGTCCGGTGGTGGAAACGCTGAAGGCCTGGGGAGATGAGAAGGCCGCCCGGCTGGAGTCCAGGACCGCCCCGGCCGCCAAACGGTTCGTCAAGGCCCACAAGGCCAATGCGGCCCGGCCCGACCTCACTCCCAGGCTGGCCGAGATCCGCCGGCCGGTTCTCATTGTCGTCGGTGACGGCGATACCGTGACCCCGCGCCGCATCTCCGAGGCTATGCTGAAGCAGATCCCGGGCTCCAAGCTGGAGGTCATCCCCGGGTGCGGCCACATGTGCCACCAGGAACAGCCCGACACCTTCAACGCCATGGTGGCCGACTTCCTCGGCAGGGTCGAGGCGAGTCAGTTCGTACTTGACCATGGGCCGCAGGCCGACAGATGGTGAGGCAAATGACAGACATGCCCGCGAGCAGTCACCAGGACTATATGTTCGGCCTTCTGAAGAAGGTCATTGACGAGATCGGCCCACGCCCAGCCTGCAGTGAGGCCGAGAAGAGACTGGGCCGCCTTCTGGTTGAGGAGTGGAAGCCTATCTGCGACATGATAGACGTGGAGCCGTTCACATGCAGTCCGACCGCGCTTGATGGCTCGATTCCCATCTCGGCGTTTCTCTTCCTGGCATCTGTCGTCCTCTACTGGTTTCTCCCACCCCTGGCGCTTGCATTGGCGGCAGCCAGTTGCGGCATTGTGGTTCTCGAGGTGTTCCGGTACAAGGAGTTCGTCGATTTCCTCTTCCCGCGCAAGCAGGGCGAAAACGTGATCGGGACAATTCAACCCAAGGGCAAACCCACGCAGCGGGTCATTGTCAGCGGTCACTTGGATTCGGCATACGAGTCCAATCTGTTCTTGTATCTGAAGAGCGCTTCATGGCCCGTAATAGCGGTCAGTGTGTTCGGGATACTTGTAGCTTGTGCCGGCAGTCTTGCGAAGACCCTAGCCTATCTAGGAGTCTTCTCCAATGACTCAGCTCTTGCCGGCGTCGGGATAGCCATGATTGCCTTCTGCCCTTCTGCGGCGCTCTTCCTCTTCTGGACTTCGTGGAAGCCGGTGCCGGGTGCCGTTGACAACTTGTCTGGGGTCAGTGTAGTCGCGGGCCTAGGCAGGTGCCTGGGCGAGGCAAGACAGAGCGGAGAGTGGTTTCCTGAGAGAACCCAAGTGGTGTTGTTGGCGACATCGTCGGAGGAGCCGCATCTGAGAGGCGCCATGCGATATGTAGGGCAACACCTGAAAGAGTTGAGGCTCATGCCAACGCATTGCCTCGTCCTGGAAATGATAAAAGATGAGAAGTCACTTGGGGTGTTGAAGGGTGAGTCTGCAACCGGGGCAAGACACGACCCTAGCCTGGTCAAGTTGGCTCAAGAGGCTGCCGCAAGTCACAATTGGACCATAGCCGCAGTGCAGAGTCAGCCGCCTCTTGGCACCGATGCTGCCATCTTCTCCCTGAAGGGAATCTCGGCCACATGCCTGTTCTCTCATGATCCCGATGGGTTTGACCCAACCTACCACACAAGGTACGACACGTATGAGCACGTGCGGCCCCAGGCGCTGTCCGTGATGCTGCAGTTGGTCATGGATATGATTCGGCGGATCGACGAATCATGACCGCGCTGGTATGTCCCCGGCCAGCCGGCCGCATCCGTCATCCACGCATCCGTGAACGGGTTTGTGGTATAGTAGATGCAGCAGCCTATGTCCATGCATGCCTGGCCATCCCGGTGACCCACCAGTTGTCCGCCTGAGCGCGGTGCGTCTTGCGCCGTCCGCAGCGGTGGAGCATCCAGTGTCTCCCTCCCGGATGAGAAGACCGTGGCAGCGTGGCATGCCTGTTGAGAGGTGAAGTTGGCGCAGACCCATCGTCAGGACATCAGAAACATCGCCATAATCGCCCACGTGGATCATGGCAAGACCACCCTGGTTGATGCCATGCTCAAGCAGAGCAAGATCTTCCGTGACACCGAGCAGATCGGTCAGTTCATCATGGACCGCAACCCGCTGGAGCGCGAGAAGGGCATCACCATCCTGGCCAAGAACACTGCAGTGATCTACCGCGGTGTGAAGATCAACATCATCGACACCCCGGGGCATGCCGATTTCAGCGGCGAGGTGGAGCGCGTCACCAACATGGCCGATGGCTGCCTGCTCCTGGTGGACTCTGTGGAAGGCCCCATGCCCCAGACCAAGTTCGTGCTCCGGCAGGCTCTAGAGGCGGGACTGAAGCCCATCGTGGTCATCAACAAGATCGACCGCGAGAACGCCCGCGTGGACGAGGCAGTCAGCCTCACTCAGGACCTCTTCTTGGAGTTGGCGACCAGCACCGACCAACTCGACTTCCCGGTGCTCTACGCCAGCGCCCGGGACGGCGTGGCCGTGACCGATCCCGAAGCGGAGGGCGGGGACCTGGTACCACTCTTCGAATGCATACTCCGGCAGGTGCCCCCGCCGGCCATTGAGGAAGGCCCGTTTCAGATGCTGGTCTCGAATCTCGACTATGACAGCTACCGGGGCAAGATCGCCATTGGCCGCATCCTGCGGGGCAGGGTCAGTCCCCACGACCGCGTGGTCACCCTGAACAGCGAAGGAGAAGCCGCAACTTGGGAAATCAGCCAAGTGTTCACCTATCTGGGGCTGGAGCGCTTGGAGGTGGAAGAGGCCCGGGCCGGCGACATCGTGGCTCTCACCGGACTGGAAGAGGTCCGCATTGGCGACACCATAGCCAGCCCGGAACAGCCGCAGGCTCTGCCCGGCATAGAGGTGGGCGAGCCCACCCTGAAGATGACCTTCGGCGTGAGTACCTCGCCTCTCGCCGGCAGGGAGGGACAGTACTGCACCTCCCGTCATCTGCGGGCCAGGCTGTTCAGGGAACTGGAGACCAACATCAGCCTCAGGGTTGAGGAGACCGGCAACGCCGACGTCTTCCTTGTCTGCGGCCGGGGCGAGCTGCATCTGGCCATCCTCATCGAAACCATGCGCCGTGAGGGCTACGAGTTCCAGGTCTCCAAACCGGAGGCCATCACCAGGACGGTCGACGGCGTGCTCCTCGAGCCCGTGGAGGCCTTGACCATAGACACCACGGCGGAGTACATCGGGGTGGTCTCGGAGATCCTCAGCCAGCGCCGGGCCCGGATGGTCAACATGCGCAATGAAGGAACCAGCGCCCATCTGGAGTTCCACATCCCCACCAGAGGACTGGTCGGCTTCCGCAGCGCCTTCCTCACCGCCACCCGGGGCGAGGGAGTGATGAACACGCTGTTCCTGGACTATGAGCCGTGGGCCGGCGAGATCGCCCCATTCCGTGGCGGGGTCCTGGTCGCCTCAGCGGGCGGAGTGGCCGTCACCTATGGACTGAACAACGCTCAGGGCCGCGGCATCACCTTCATCGAGCCGGGAGCGCAGGTCTATGAAGGCATGATCGTCGGTTCGACTGCGCACGGACGCGACATCCCGGTGAACGTCTGCAAGGAGAAGAAACAGACCAACATCCGCTCATCGACGTCCGACATCGCCGTGAAGCTGGCCCCTCCCGTGAAGATGAGCCTGGAGGAAGCCCTGGGCTTCGTCAACAACGATGAGCTTGTTGAAGTGACCCCGAAGAACATCAGGCTGCGGAAGAAGCTGCTCATCCAGCGCGAGCGGCTCAGGGCCAGCTACGCCGCAAGGCGGGGTCGGGACGAGGAGGCCGACTAGGCGTTCGTCTGGACACCCTGCTCGCCCATGACGTGTCATCCGCCTCTGGCGGACCCAGGTGGGGTGGGGCACGCCCAATCCAGCCGAAGAAAGAGGTCCCGATTTGACTGACAAGGCCTTTCAGGACTACTACCCCGATCAGTTGAGCTACTGCTACGGCTGCGGCCGGCTCAACGAACACGGCCTGCATGTTCAGAGCCGCTGGGATGGGGAAGAGGCCGTCTGCACCTTCCAGCCGAAGTCCTATCACATCGCCATCCCCGGCTATGTCTATGGTGGCCTGATCGCCTCGCTCATCGACTGCCACTGCACAGGCACGGCGGCCGCCGCCTCATACCGGGCCGAGGGCCGGACCATGGGCACGGAGCCTGCCCTCCGTTTCGTCACCGCTTCACTCCATGTGGACTACCTCAAGCCCACCCCGCTTGGCCTTCCCCTGGAGGTCCGGGCCACAGTCAAGGAGCTCAAGGGCCGCAAGGTCATCCTGTCGGCCACCCTCTCCGCTCAAGGCACCGTCTGTGCACGGGGGGAAGTCGTCGCCGTCAGGATGCCGGAGCACCTAGTCACCGCCTAACCCCGGCCACGCTACAAGGGATTCCCCGCCGCTGTTTCGTGCGTCGTGCCCGCGGTCCCTCGACCATGTGATGCCGCACTCGATGCGGCATCCAGGGCCGGAGCGGGGCGGCAACGCACCTGATCCTCATTCGCGGATCAGCCATCTTCGCGAGTTTGACAACCCCCCCCGTGTTTCTCTATGCTTTGCCCACTATGGCATACAGTGAGCAACTGCGCCGCGGCCTTGCCTTCGGAGTCCTCGGTTTGTTGGTGGTTGCCATGGTGGCGCTTCCCGCTGCCTGCGGCTGCCGCGAAGACCACGTTGCGTACCTTTGTTTCACACCGGCCAGTGCGTCACTGGTTGTTGGCAATTCGCTCCAGGTCACAGCCACGTTGCAGCCAGAGGACGAGCCTTCCGATAGGGCGTGTATCGAAAAGGAGAACTGGCAGTGGGTATCATGGAGCAACGACGGCGGCGAGATCGAGTTCAGCCAGATTGAACTGGACTGGAGCGGTCCAGCCGAAGGGATCTACGTAGCTCAGGTTCTGTGCACGGCTAGGCAGGCAGGGACCGTCTCGATCAGGCCAAAGCAAGCTGGGAGCGAGCCCTGTCTCGGATTCACCGGCGGGTTGTCCTGCATTGATGTATGCACCATCACCGTAACCACCAGCCCCTTCATATGGTGAGCCGGCAGGCCGCCTCACTGTTCGGCCCCTCCCGGATCAGCCCCCCTTCACCGGCGCCCGACGGCGCTTCACCCCGCGCTCTCGAAGCTCACCCTGGAGGCATCGCTGGTCCCAGGCCAGAGCAGGCCTCTAATCTCCCGCTGCTCCACCGGATCGGTGATCGGCTCGACCTCTGAGAGGGCCTCGCCGTTCTCATTCGATCCGTATCTCCAGCGCACCACGTAGCCCTTCACGCTCATGCTCCCCAGCCAGGAGACGCCCGTGCCGGTGCAGAAGGTGATATTGCTGGCCTCGGCGTAGTGGTAGAGCACCTTCCGCCCCTGGTAGTCCAGCAGTTCCTCATTCAGGGTAAATCGCTTCTCTTCCAGGACCGGGTCCCGAATGGGATGGGCATACACATAGGCCATGGCTGTCGAACCCTGCTTGGCCTCCATAATACCGTCCCTCACGGCGGACATCAACCCGGCCGGCAGACCCTGGAACTGGGAACCGGAGCCCCCTCCATTTCGTCTCATTGATTGGATGGCAAGGACTGCTTGCCACTTGCCGGAGTCACCATGAGCCGTCGAGTGAAGGAAGAGGCCACGGGGGCTGCCCCCGGTAGGTACTACTACCGCGGTCGCTACTGGTCGGGGCTGCACTGGTCCAAGCTGCACAGCCTGGCCGGCGCTGCCGAAGCATCTCCTTCCCCGGAAGAGGGGTTCGGCTCCGCTGGGGAGCCCGAGGTGGCGCCGCACGGTGACCGTCGCCGCGCGCCCGAACCCGCCACCCTAGACGTCGCTCTCATCCCTTCGCCGCTCTGATGGTGGCCCACCTCATCTTCCCCGTCACCACCGTCTTCTGTCCCTCTGTGGCGAAGGCGAAGTAGTTCCGCTCGAACCTCTGCACAAGTTCCTTCTGCCTCCGGAAGACCATGTTGCCCCGGGCCTGCGCCCAGTGGGCGCCCATGGGTATGCTCTCTATCCCCCTGCGGTCCACACTGAACTCATGCACGTGGTAGCTGTTGCTGGAAAAGCCCGCTGCCTCGTAGAGCCCCACCAGTTGCGACATGGTGAAGAAGCGGAACTGGGGGCCGTGAGCTTCCTGGAAGGCCTCTTCTATGGCTTCGTTCAGCTTCTCATCCTGGCTGTCCCCAGGTTCGAGCAGCACGGGGTCCAGGGAGAACAAATAGCCCTTCGGCTTCAGCACCCGGTGAAGCTCCACCGTGGCCTCTTCCGGGCTGGCGAAGTGATGAAAGCTCAACATCAGGCAGGCGGAGTCGAAGGATGCCTCCCGGAACGGCAGCTTCTCCGCAGCGCCCCTGACCAGGAGGAAGTTCTCGATGCCTTGTCTGACGGTCTTCTCCCTGGCCACCCTCAACATGCCCCGGCCGGAATCGATGCCCACCACGGACCCGCGGCGCAGCCTCTTGTACAGGACCATGGCCAGGCGGCCTGTGCCGGTGCCCACGTCCAGCACCCGGTCTCCCTCATTGGGCTTCAGCCCGTCGATGACCACGCTGGTCAGATGGTCCAGCGCCTCCATTCTAGTCACCCGCTGGTCGAACTGAAGCGCCTTCTGATAGTCCTGATAGTCCATCTCTTCGGCCATAGCGGTCAGTCCCTTCCAGATGGCGTCACGCCATCCACCCCGTCGAATCCGTCGGCTTCCTCGGACTGCGCTCAAGTATATCACCGCCGCCACCGCCCCTCGCACGCGCGCCAAGTCCTTCCGCGGAAGGATCATGCCGCACTTGATGCGCCACCCAGGGGGCCGCGGGATGGGGGCAAGCCGCCGCGCGGAGCCCTCCTTCTGCCATCACCCCCCCGCTTGAAGCCACCTGCCGCACCGTGCGACAATAAGGCAGCGGGCTTCAGCATGACAGTCATAGGCCTCACCGGTGGCATATGCAGCGGCAAGAGCACCGTAGCCGACTTCCTGGCCCGCCTGGGCGCGGTTGTCGTAAGCGCCGACGCCATCGGGCACGAAGCCTTCAAGCCCCATTCGGAGATGTGGCAGCGCGTAGTGGATGAGTTTGGCCGGGGCATCCTCACTGACGGCGATCAGATCGACCGCCGGAAGCTCGGTGAGATGGTCTTCGGCAACGGCGATGCCCTGGCCCGGCTGAACGGCATCATGCACCCCGGCATGCATCAGGTGGCCGTCGGCAGGATCGAGGAACTCAAGCGCCAGGGCGTGAAGGTGGTGGTCCTCGAAGCGCCCCTTCTCATTGAGGCCAACTGGCTGGACCTGGTCGATGAGATCTGGGTGGCTGTGGCTGGCGAAGAGACCGTGCTGCGCCGTTGCCGCCAGCGCTCCGGCCTGTCCCAGGACCAGGCCAGGGCCCGCATCACGGCTCAGACCTCCGTCCAGGAGAAGCTGAAGCACGCCGATGTGGTCATTGACACCGATGTCACCCTGGCCGAGTTGGAGGCCAGGGTGAAGGGACTCTGGAAGGAGAAGTTTGCCTAGCCTCTGCGGCAGGTTGGACAAGGAGAGCATCCGCGGGGCCCTCTCTCGGCGTCTGAAGCACATCGAGAAGGCCCCCGGCTACACGCCATCCGCCGTTCTCATCCCCCTCTACGTCAAAGAGGGCGAGTGCTGCCTGGTCTTCACCAGGCGGACGGAGATGGTCAACCACCACAAGGGCCAGATCTCCTTCCCCGGAGGCGGACGCCACCCTGAAGATGCCACCCTGATGCACACCGCCATCAGGGAGTCCTGGGAGGAGATCGGCCTCAAGCCTGAACACATAGAGATCCTCGGCGAGCTTGACGATATCGCCACCTATACCACCAACTTTGTCATCTCCCCCTATGTGGCTGCCATCCCCTACCCCTACCAGTTCCGGCTCAACGCCTACGAGGTGGACCAGATCATCGAGGTCCCCCTGTCCGTTCTCTTCGACCCGAACAACTTCAGCCAGGAAGTGGTATCTCTGGGGGACAAGCTCATCCTGCAGTACTTCTACCGCCACGGCGACCAGGTCGTCTACGGAGCCACCGCCCGGATCCTGAAGCAGTTCCTGGAGATCCTCGCCGACGCGCCCCAAGCGCAAACCCTGGGCCCATCATAGGTAGTCTGTCCTTCAACGCTTCCCCCGCCTCAAGCGGGTCTCGCCGCATACCCTAGTCAATGATGTCATGCCGCACTTGATGCGGCATCCATGGCTGGTGCGGGGCGGCGCGGTGCCGCCAGGTCCTTCCGCGGAAGGATCATCCCGCACTTGATGCAGGATCCACGTCTCCGATAGCCTCAGCCTTCACAGCCCGTATCCAAACTGAGGTTGGGCTGCTATAATCTCGCACGAGACTGTTGTCAGAGGGAGGAAGATATGCTCTACTGCCCAAAATGTCGCGGTGAGTTCGAGGACTGGGTCAAGACGTGCCCGGACTGCCAGGTCGACCTCGTAGCCGAGGCACCCCCTCCACCGGATCGGCCAAGTCGACTCAACTCGCTCAGGGCACTTGGCCAATCCCTTGGCAACCCCAGGCTGCTGCTGATCCTGGCTGGCGCGACGACGCTCCTGGCCCTCTTTGCGTTGATATTCGTCTTTGTGGCAGCCCGAGTTGTGGAGAATGCGGGGGGATGGGGCTTGAGTATGACCATACTGATCTACTTGAGCGGAGTCGCATACTATCCGGGAGTGCTGCTCGGTCTGGCTGCCTTGGTAATACCAGCATGGACTGACAGTCCTGCGGGTGCGCATCGCGTGTTTCGGTTGTTGGTGATCGGGGCTGTTGCCCTTGTCCTTCTGGGTATTGGTCAGGTGGTCACCTATGCCGCTCTACACCTCGGCCCAACCTATACCTATCCCGAATCAGGTTGGCGAATAGCCAGTGAGGTCTCCCGTATGCTGGCCGGTGCCCTGTTCAGCAGTGCCCTGCTGCTTGGCCTGGGCTATCTGTGCCTGCGTCGAGCCAGAGCCACCGACTCAACAGGGGAAGTGACTCAGCAGCCGGAACCCTAGTCATTCGTGCTGCGCACACTCAGGCGCCAAACGGGTTCTCTGCATCCGTTGACTTCAGCCCGTGGCATTCATGCCCAGTCCCGGCCCGGCATGGTACACTCAAGCAGGTGATCCGAACCCACCATGCCAGCCCTACCTCGAGTCGCCGCCACTCTGATCCTGCCGCGCCAAGCAGCCCCGCCCGCCGCCGGGATTGAGGTGCTCATGCTGCGCAGGCACGCCGGCAGCGCCTTCATGCCTGGGGCGTATGTCTTCCCCGGCGGGGTTGTGGAGGAGTCGGACTATTCCCCCGAAATGGAGCGTCTCTGCCGCGGGCTGACCTCTGCCCGGGCCCGAGACATCATCCCCGACGCCACTCCACCCCGGAAGGCCCTGGGCTTCTTCGTGGCCGCCGTCCGTGAGGCCTTCGAAGAGGCCGGGATTCTCCTGGCCTGCACCGAAGCATCATCTCCCTCATCGCTCACCCATGAGCAGAAGGCCCGCCTTGCCTCCCACCGCCTCCCCGTCCACCGCAACCCCCGACTCTTCGCCTCCATGCTTGCCGGCGAAGGCCTCAAGATCGCTGCGGACAGCCTCTCCTACTTCGCCCACTGGATCACCCCCGAGGCGTCCCCGATCAGGTTCGACGCCCGTTTCTTCGTGGCCGCGGCCCCTGAGGATCAGGAGGCCTCGTCAGACGACATGGAGACTACCGCTGCGCTGTGGATTGCCCCGCGGGCGCTGCTGGAGGCGCATCACAGAGGGGACCTCTACCTGCCCGTGCCCACGCTGGCCAGCGTGACCGCTCTGATGGAGTTCTCCAGCGTTGAGCAGGTGATTGCCTCGGCCCGGGCCAGGGCAATACGCGTCAGCTACGGATGAGGCCGCCCGGCCAGCCCTTCACTCGCCCTTGACCCTGCGCAGCCAGTGCTCCACCCACGACACCAGTTCGCCGTGGCTCAGGATCTCCTCGGCGGCCGAGTAGGGGTCGAGGTCGCCCTTCTCCACCTTCTCCAGGTAGGCGTTGAGCTGCCCGTCGCTCTCCACCAGCCTCAGCACCTGGCTGGTGATCCTGTCCTCGATGGTGTGCAGCAGGTCAGCCCTCCGCTGCTTCTGCCGCTTCAACGACAGCCTGCCGCTGCACTTTAGCGCCTCGTAGTGTTTCTCGATGTGCTGGTACAGCTCCCTGGTGCCCACGTCGTTGGTGGCTTGGGTGGCCACGATGGGCACCTCCCACCACTCATTCTTGGGCTTCTGGTGGAGCATGGCCATCAGGTCGGCCACCACCAGGTCGGCCCCGGGCCGGTCGGCCTTGTTCACCGCGAAGACGTCGGCGATCTCCATTAGCCCGGCCTTCATGGTCTGGATGGTGTCCCCGGCCTCGGGGACCAGCACCACCACCACTGTGTCCACCGTCTCCATGACGTCGATCTCCGTCTGGCCCACCCCCACCGTCTCCACGAGGATGACGTCCTTCCCTGAGGCATCCATCAGCTTGATCACGCTGGGCGCCGTCCTGGGCAGTCCCCCGTGGCTGCCCCGGGTGGCCATGCTGCGGATGAACACCCCCTCGTCCAGGAAGTGCTGCTGCATCCTGATCCTGTCCCCCAGCACCGCCCCTCCCGAGAACGGGCTGGTTGGGTCGACCGCCAGTACCCCGACCTTCAACCCCTTCTCCCTGGCGATCCCGGTCAGCCGGCCCACCAGCGTGCTCTTGCCTCCGCCGGGGGGGCCGGTGACACCCACGCACAGCGCCTTGCCGGTGTGAGGATAGACGGCCCTCAGTATCTCGGGCGCCTCTGGGCTCTCTCTCTCCACCAGGGTGATCAGTCGGGCCAGCGCCTGCTTGTCGCCGGAGAGCATCTTCTCTACCAGTTCGGTCATTCGGTCTCCTCGTTCCGTTCGGCGGCCGGGATGGCGGCACAATGCTGCAACCCTGAGTTTTGCAGTCGGGCCGTGCTTACTGATATTATAGTTGGGAACGAATCGGATTCAAATCCGGCACTATCGAGGAGGCTCCATGGCTGAGAACAAGGACGGGCAGGTCTATACCGCGTCAGGCATACCCGTCAAGGACATCTACACACCGGATGACGTCAAGAAGGTCGACTACAACCGGGACCTGGGCTCGCCCGGCCAGCCGCCGTTCACCCGCGGTGTCTATGCCAGCATGTACCGCGGCCAGCTGTGGACCATCAGGCGTCTCACCGGCTACAGCACTCCCGAGGACACCAACAAGCGCTACCGCGATGAATACGCCATGGGGCAGACCGGCTTCTCCATCGCCCCTGACATCTCCACCGCCGCCGGCATGGACCCCGACGACCCCCGGGTCTCGGCGGACGTTGGCCATTCCGGCGTTCCCATCTACTCCATCGAGGACATGGAGGTCGTCTTCGATGGCCTGCCCATTGAGAAGTGCTCCACCTACCTCGCAGACCGTGTCGGTGGACTGCTAAGTCCGGCCTACTTCATCATGGCTGAGAAGCGGGGCATCCCCCTCAACTACGTCAGAGGCACTACCCCCAATGACCTGTTCACCTGGAGCTCCATGGACCTGGCCAACCAGCCCCCTCCCGATGCCTACGTCCGCTATGCCGTGGACTTCATCGAGTGGTGCACCGAGCACGCGCCCCGCTGGTACCCCGTCTCATTCAATTCCTACAACCCGCGTGACAACGGCCTGAGCGCCGTCCAGGAGGTCGGCGGGCTCATGGCCACGGTCATCCAGTATGTTGATGAGGAGAAGCGCCGGGGCAGGATCCCCCTGAATAAGTTCGTCAAACGCTTCGCCTTCAATATGGCGGCCAACAACGACTTCTTCGAGGAGATCGCCAAGTTCCGCGCCGCCCGGCGGATGCTCTACCGGTTGATGAAGGACAGATACGGCATCGACGACCCCACTTGCGGCCAGTTGCGCGTTCACGTTCAGACCTCTGGCTCCACCCACACCCACCAGGAACCCCTGAACAACCTGGTCCGTATCGCCTACCAGGTGCTCGCCGGTGTCCTCGGCGGGGCCCAGTCAATCCACGCCAACGGCTACGACGAGGCCGTCTGCCTCCCCACGGAGGAGGCCATGCTCCTCGCCATACGCACCGAGCAGATCGTTGCCCTGGAGACCGGCGTCACCAACACCGTCGATCCCCTGGGCGGCTCCTACTACGTGGAGAGCCTCACCAATGAGCTGGAGGAGCGCGCCTGGGACTACGTCAAGAGGATTGAGGACGTCGGCGGTATGGCCGAGGCGGTCAAGTCGGGATGGATCCACAGAGAGTACAAAGCGGCCATCATCGACTATGAACGCAAGCTGGATGCCGGCGATGTCACCGTTGTCGGAGTCAACAAGTTCCGTCTGGAGAAACCGCCCTACAAGGTGCCTATCTTCAGGCCCGATCCCAAGTCCCCCGATCTGCTCATCGAGAGGATCAAGCTGCTCCGCAAGAACAGGGACAATGCCCGCGCCGCAGCCGCGCTGAAGGAGTATGAGAGGGCGGCCCGCAGCACCGAGAACACCGTGCCGGCCATCTTCGAGGCGGTCAAGGCCCACGCCACTCCCGGCGAGCTTGCCGAAGTTCAGCTCAGAGTCACCGGTGGCTGGACCTACCCCATCGCCGGATAACTGAAGGAGAGGATGCTCATGGACAAGAAGAGAGTCAAGATACTCATGGCCAAGCCCGGACTGGAGGGTCACTGGCGGGGCATGATCGCCGTCAGCAGCGCCTTCAGGGACGCTGGCTTCGAGGTGGTCTACGGCGGCAATATCCTCCCGCCGGAGATCGCTGCCACCGCCCTGCAGGAAGATGTGGATATCGTGGGGCTGAGCATCCTGTCGTCGAACTACATGCGCCTGGTAGCCGAGACCATCAAGGAACTGAAGGCCCGCGGCAAGGGCGATGTCATGGTCCTCCTCGGTGGCATCATCTATGAAGAGGACTTCCCTGCCCTGAAGGAGATGGGCGTCGCCGGGATATTCGTCCCCGGAACTCCGCTGAAGGACATCGTGGACTTCGTCAACGAGAAGATGTCCGCTCCGGCCCACAAAGGCCACAAGACCCACAGAGCAAAGTAGTATTCGGGCGCGCCGCTCTGGGATCAAGACGGCGCGCCCATCTATGCCTCCCCACCCTCACCACCCTAGGCCTGTCTCCCGCCTCTAGCGCAGAACCCGCTTCAAGCTCTCTATGTCATGCCGCACTTGATGCGGCATCCAGGGCAGAGGATGGGTGTGGCAGAGCCTCATCGTCCTCCTGCCGCCGACCCTCGGGGGGCCCCGGTCCCATCACAATCATGGAGACGACTCGAACCCACGGACCCGGGCCCCCCCCTTCGTCCGGCCAGCCGCCCCTCAACGGCGAGCCTACTTCTTCGCCGCCAACTGCTGATACGCCCTGTCCAACTGCTTCTTCCAGGTATCCCACTCCACCAGGCCGTAGGCCTCAATATCGCTGTAGTTGTACAGAGGGCTCTCCAGGCTCAGCCGGCTGGCCTCTTCGTCGCTTTCCACCTCAAGGAAGAACACGGTCTTGCCCCAGCCCGGCATCACATGGATTTCGCTGAGCTTGCCTTCCTTCCGCAGCTTCTCCGTGTAGGTCATGGCTGCCCCCATGATCACCATGCGCTGCTCATCGGGCAGCATGTAGAATACGTCCTTGATCTTGCTGGTAACGAGATACTTCATGACTTCACTCCCTCCCTCGGTGCGATAGTCGGATTTTCGGTCTCTCCCGGAATGGGCCGGTCAACCGTCGTCGCGCTCAGTCAGTTCTGATCCATCATCAGCATCACCACGCTTCCTCGCGATCCCCCCGATTGATGCCTGATGCGCCAGGAGTAGGAGAAAAGGAGTGTATCTCCTATGAGCTATGGACATATATGATATTAGTGCCCCTGCCATGGCCTGTCAATAGCTTTTCGCCCATGCCGCAGGTCCGCCTCTGGCGGGCTGCCACGTCCTTCCCATCAGGGAGGTATCATCCCGCGCACCTTCTTCCGTGGTGTCATGCCGCACTTGATGCGGGATACGCACTCCCTAGCCATGTCATGCCGGACTTGATCCGGCATCCAGGGCAGGGGCGTGGCGTGGCGGGTTGCCCCCTACCCACTCACAATTTGACAGGCCGTTGTTCCCACCGTGGTATTATCATGCCGGAACAGAGCATCCAAGTATCCTGCACGGGCGCGCGATCAGACCGACGTCGACTAGGAGGGTTCATATGAAAGCACTGGTCACAGGAGCCACCGGCTTCATAGGTTCATCACTGGTTCGGGAACTGCTCAAGGACGGCAAGGAGGTCAAGGTCCTGGTCAGACAGAGCAGCAACACCAAGAACATCGATGGCCTGGATGTGGAGAAAGCCTATGGTGATGTCAGGGACAAAGAAGCCGTCAAGGCCGCGCTCGAAGGATGTGACGTGTTCTATCAGACGGCCGCTCTGTTCGAGTTCTGGGGGCCTTCCAAGAAGGACTACTTTGACGTGAATGTCGAGGGAACCAAGGCCAGCCTGCAGGCAGCCCTGGAGCAAGGCGTGCCCAGGGTAGTCTATACCAGCAGCATCGCGGCACTGGGCGCTCACGGGCGGGAACGCCCGGCGAACGAGGAGGCGCAGTACAACTACCCGGATGGGGCGCCGCCATACCTTCTCACCAAGTACTTGGGTGAAGTCGAGGCTCTCAAGATGGCCCAGAAAGGCCTCCCGGTGGTTGTCGTTAACCCCGCCACCGTCATAGGTGTGCGGGACATTCGGCCCACTCCATCAGGCAGAATCATCCTCGATGTCCTGAACAAGAAGACGCCCGGATACATGGATGGAGGCTTGAACTTTGTCGATGTCGAGGACGTAGCCAGGGGCCATATTCTCGCCGCACAAAAAGGGAGAACGGGAGAAAAGTACGTCTTGGGCAATGCCAACATGACTCACCTCGAGTTCTGCACGCTGGTCAGCGATGTGGCCGGAATGCAGCCTCCCAAGCTTAGGTTCCCGTATCCCGCTGTGCTCATCCTCTCGTATCTCTACCAGCTCACTGCCATCATCACCAAGAAGCCCCCGGTGGTGACTGCTGGCGCGGCACGGCTCGCCAGGATGTATGGCTACTTCGACTCCTCCAAGGCTGTCAGAGAACTGGGCTTCCCCCAGACACCTGTCAGGACCACTGTCGAGAAAGCCGTCAACTGGTTCAGGGAGAATGGCTATGTGAAGGCGGGATAGGAGGTGGCGTGGAGTGGCACAGTCGGAGGGGCGCTTCCATCAGCTCCAGCACATCTCCTTCAAGGGCCTTCCCCGGCTCTCCACCCTAGTCAAGCCAACAATCAAGACATCGAAGTGAAGGAGGAAATGGATGAAAGCGCTCGTCACAGGAGCCACCGGTTTCATCGGCTCGTCGGTGGTTCGGGAATTGCTCAAGGACGGCAAGGAAGTCAAGGTCCTGGTCCGACAGAGCAGCAACACCAAGAACATCGACGGCCTGGACGTGGAGAAAGCCTATGGCGATGTCAGGGACAAGGAAGCGGTCAAGACCGCGCTCAAGGGATGTGACGTCTTCTATCAGACTGCTGCTCTGTACGAGCTCTGGGGGCCACCCAAGAAGGACTACTACGACGTGAATGTGGAGGGAACCAAGGCCAGCCTCCAGGCCGCATTGGAGCAAGGCGTGCCAAAGGTGGTCCATACCAGTAGCATCGCAGCACTTGGCGCTCACGGACGCGAGCGCCCGGCGAACGAGGAGGCGCAGTACAACTACCCAAGTGGAGCACCACCGTACGTCTTGACGAAGTACTTGGGGGAGGTCGAGGCCCTGAAGTTTGCCCGTAACGGTCTTCCTGTGGTCGTTGTGAATCCCTCTGGAGTGATTGGCGTCCGTGACATCAGACCTACTCCGACAGGCAGAATCATCCTCGATGTTCTCAACAAGAGAGCATCTGGATACATGGACGGTGGCTCAAACTACGTCGATGTCGAAGACGTAGCCAGGGGCCACATTCTGGCCGCGCAGAAAGGAATGATCGGAGAGAAGTACGTTCTGGGCAATGCCAATCTCTCCTGGATTGAGTTCTACCGGCTGGTCAGCGACGTGGCGGGAATGCAGCCTCCGAAACTCAAGCTTCCCTATCCCGCTGTGCTCGTCACCTCGTATCTGTATCAGCTCATTGCCACTATTACCAAGAAACCCCCGCCGCTAACTCCCGGCGCGGCGCGGTTCGCCAGGATGTACTCATACTTCGACTCCTCCAAGGCCGTCAAAGAACTGGGCATGCCCCAGACCCCCATCAGGACCACCGTTGAGAAGGCCGTCAAGTGGTTCAAGGAGAATGGCTATGTGAAGGCGGGATAGGAGGTGGCGTGACTTGGCAGAGTCGGGGGGGCGGTTCCATCAGCCCCAGCACATCTCCTCTGGAGGCCTTCCCAAGCTCTCCACCCTCATCACGCCAACAGCCAAGGCCTGAATGGTAGAATACGGGCATGCCGAAAGGAGGGCAGAAGGTGAGCATCATTCTGGTGGAGACCTATATGGTCAGGCACGAGAAGCAGAAGCAGTTCCAACTGTCGCTGGAGGAGTTCATCAGATACAAAGAGGGCCACCCGAAGCTCTTCAAGGGGGTGAAGTCGTGGAGACTCCTGAAGAAGTTCTCCGGCGGCATAGCCAACTCCTACGTCGAGCTCTGGGAGTTCGAGAACCTGATGGACATGGAGAACTGCAGTGCCAGGATATTCAAGACAAGGCAAGGCAAGAAGATCCAGGCGGACTTCTACGACCAGATAGACAACGCCACCTTCACCCGGTCCATCTGGAACAGCGTGGCATAGGCCGTCGGCCTTCCACCCTCACGCGGCCGACTCCTCCTTCCAGCCCGCGCCCTTCGCTTCAGGACGGCTCCCCCAGCCGTCACGTGAGGCACATTTCGGCATGGGGCGGGGAACGCCACCCCATGACTGGTTCTCTACTGCATCGCTGGCGGATTGAATGAGCCTATGGGAATTCCAGGATCATGAAGGAGAAGCCACAGTCCACAATGGCACCGGTATTGTCGAACATCACCACGTGCAGCTTCCCGTCCGCACTGTTGTAGACGGGATACGCCGATCTGTTGAAGAAGGGCGTGATCATCGTCACATATGCGCCCGCGGCGTAGCTGAAGCCTGTGAAGGTGATCTCTACCCGGTCGTACGAAGGCGAGTCGACCCAGGCGCAGCTGGCCACGTTGTACCCCTCGATGAGGTTGCCCTCCCAGTTGACGCAGCCCATTGCCAGAATGAGGTTGGGACCTGCCGGTCCCTGGGGACCCTGCGCTCCTGTCGCTCCGGTCGGCCCGGTCGCTCCGGCAGCGCCCTGTACGCCCTGAGGACCCAGTTCTCCGGTGTTGCCCTTCGCCACCCACAGGTCCCACCACGCCACGTCGGTCGGCACATGGTTGGCATTGGTGTTCTGCCTGGAAACGTAGGCGGAACCCTGGAACGCCACGGCGTCGTTGAGGTTGTACACCGTCGCATTGCTCCATTCACCCTCCCACGAGACCCCTGCTCCGGGCAGGCCCTGGGGGCCCTGTTCCCCCTGCGGGCCCTGCGCACCGGTCGGGCCGGCGGGGCCGGTAGCGCCCGTATCGCCCTTCGGACCTTGCTCCCCTCTTGCCCCCGCGCAGGCCGTGCCCAGAACTGCGCCGGCCAGCACAAGCAGCACCACCCCGATAGCCAGGACTCTGAACAGCCTCATTTCCCCTCCTTGTTTGGATACTTCCTGAAGATTCTACGAAGGCGGCGCAGGGCGGTCAAGGAAGGAGAAGGCGGGAGAAGGGCCCTCTCGCAACCCCCTCTTCCGCAGGTTTGACACTCTGAACGGGCCTATCCTATACTTTAGGTGCAGCTAACTGTTCGGCGGCCAGCTTCAGGAGCTGGTCCCGGGCCTGTCGCGGCGAGTAGTGTGAGTCTGTAGTGGTGCTGACCAGGGTCGTAGGTTAGGGCATGACACCGAGGCCGACATCCGGGAGCCATTCTCAACTACCGCCAGTGTTCCACCAGCAGACAGGTTCAAATCCCGATTCAGCACCTCCCCGTCTTCTCCCCCGCGGCCGCAAGGCCTTCACTGTCAACCGTCAAGGAGGGTATCAATGAGCAAGAAGGATGCGTCGTGGCTGGCTCAACATCTCCGCCGCAAGAAGAGGGTGCTCATCATGGCCGGCGCCCAGTGCGACCAGATAGAGCTGGACGGCAAGAGCCTGCTGGACTACGCTGCTGAGATCTCCACCAGGATGAAGGCGCCCGTCGCCGCCACCGGCAATACCGTCACCGGCTTCAGGCAGCGGGGCATCGACACCAACAAGGCCTGGGCCATCGAGATGGTCAACTTCACCCGCCATGAATGGAAGCACCCCATAATGAAGAAGAAGCCCGATGCCATGGTCTTCATCGGCTACAGCCCCTCCCTGGCCGCCAGCCTGGCCTCCGCGGTCAAGGACGCCGAGACCGTTGTCCTGGGGAACACCTATGTCGCTGAGGCCACCTACTCCCTCCCCGATGTCACCAGCTACAAGGCCTGGCAGCAGGAGCTTTCGGAGTTCGTCCAGGCACTGGAGAAGTAGCGGCGCACCATGAACCGCAACACCCAGGAGTCCCTCAAGCGAGTCAGCGACGGCGAGTTCCGGCACTATGTGTTCGGCCTCTCCGAGCTTCAGGCCGAGACCCAGCGCTTCCTGGCTCAGGCGGGCTACGAGCTGAAGCCGGCCGGCTACATCGGACTGGTCCAGCCCGATTTCCGGGCGAAGCGCAAGGCGGATGGCCGCACCCATGAGATCGTCGGCTTGGTCCGCGAGGGTCTGGACCAGGCGGTTGACGCGCTGGTCAAGCTCGCTGCCATCAAGGCCGTCAGGCGGGACCTGGACTGCGTCCTGGTTCTGCCCCCGGCCAATGAGTATCTCTTGATTGAGTTTCTCATGGAGGAGAAGGGACGCTGGTACTTTGGCATGAAGGATGCCAGGCTCATGGCCTGGTTCTGCAACCCGGACAATCACACCACCATCTGCGTCATTGGAGCGCCATCGGACAAGGATTTCCAGAAGCACTTCTATCTGAGCCAAATGAGCTTTGACGACTACATGTCCATCAGGGCCTCTCACCTGATACAGGAGAGACTGCTGGCGGAAGAAGAGGAAGACTAGAGCCCTCGGGGCTCTGTTGAGTCGAGTGCAGAATACGCTTCAATAGGAAGGAGGTACAAGTGTCTCATCATCTGGAAGGCAAGAATGCAGTGGTCACTGGAGCGGGGCGGGGTATCGGTAGGGCGGTCTCTCTGGAGCTGGCCAAGCACGGGGCCAAGGTGGTGGTCTCTGACCTTGGCGGCAGCAAGGCTGGCGAGGGTGCCGATGTCCATCCGGCACAGCAGGTCGTGGACGAGATCAAGAAGGCTGGCGGGGTGGCCATCGCCAATACCGACGATGTCACCAACTTCGACGCCGCTGAGCGGATCATCAAGACCTGCGTGGAGAAGTACGGCCGGATAGACATCCTGGTCAATTGCGCCGGCATCCTCCGCGACCGCATGGTCTTCAACATGGCCGAGCAGGAGTGGGATTCGGTCATCGCCGTTCACCTCAAGGGGATGTTCAACATGGTCCGCCATGCCTCCCGTCTCATGAGGGAGCAGAAGTGGGGCCGCATCGTCACCACCACCTCGGATGCCTGGCGGGGCAGCCCTGGCCAGCCCAACTACAGCGCTGCCAAGGGTGGCATCGTCAGCCTGACATACACCCTGGCCGGCGAGCTGGGCAAGTACAACGTCACCGCCAATTGCATCGCTCCCATGGCCGCCACCCGCATGACCATGGACGAGGAAGTCAAGGCCCGGTTCACCAAGCTCTATGAAGCCGGCGCCATGACCAAGGACCAGTACGAGGAACTGGTCCACATGCCCGGCCCGGAGTTCGTGGCTCCCATAGTGGCCTACCTCTGCACCGAGGATGCCAAGATCATCAACGGCAAGGTCATTGGCGTCAGCGGCGGGCGTGTCGGCGTCTACGCCAAGCCGTTCGAGCTGGCCGGCCTCTACAAGGACCGGAAGGACGGCCCCTGGACTATGGACGATCTGATCCGGCTGGTGCCCAACACACTGATGTCTGCACCGCTGACCATAATGTAGTCGCGAGCTGAATTGCTCTCAACCTGGCGCACCGTGGTTCCTGAGTCACGGTGCGCTGGCAGTTGGCTGTCGCGCAGAACCTGTTTGAGAGGGCTTCTGCAGCCGCCTTCTCAGATGCGGTGCGCTATCGTATCTGTGGGACGACACGGAAGGAGGTCAAAGTGACTGTTGCGGAAGTCCCCGGGGTGAAGATTCCACCGGGAAGAGAGTATCAGTTGCCCACCGACCCGGATCATCTCTGGGATGGATTGAAGGAGATTGGCCTGGGCATCAGGTGGGTTGCCGAGGTGAAGAAGTCCGACATGCAGATCGAGCTGTCCGGCCCGAAGTGGGAGTACAAGAGCTATACCATCCTGGAGATCGTTGAGGAGCCGGGCAAGGTCAGGAATGGCATAGTCACTCTCGTCGGTCCCGACATCCACGAAGTGGAGCCCGGCAGCTCGTTCCCCAGCGCCTGGGATATCCAGGTCTATGGGAAGGGGATCACCCAGAGGCACCGCGAGTACATCGAGAGGCAGATGGCCATGGCCCTGCACGGCGTGGAAGGCTACATGGCCTTCGGCTCCTTCCAGTCACCCTGGATGCGCATCAGCAAGTCAGTGGCTGGCCGGCTGACCTTCTCCAAGCTCTGTCAGGTCATCCACGCCTACGTAAAGACCGTCGTTCCCCAGGTTGAGGCCATGGAGTTCCGCTGGATCGTCGCTTCCCCCGAAGTTGGCGGCCTGGCCCTGATCGAGCCCCTGTACAAAGTGGGCATCCAGAGGCTGAAGGCCCAGGAGTTGTCGGTGTCGCTGGAAGACGAGGACGTGGACATCTTCTATGGCTGCACCATCTGCAAGTCGCTGGCCCCGAATCACGTCTGCGTCATCACCCCCAGCCAGATACCCTACTGCGGCATCCTGTCCTACAACGGCGCTCAGGTCACCGTGGAGCTGGACCCCGAGGGGTATATCTTCCCCATGCAGAAAGGCTCGTGCAAGGACCAGACCATGGGCAGCTACGCCGGCGTGGATGAGGCTGTCTACGAGAGGTCCAATCATCAGATCAGGCACGCCAATGTGTTCAGCGCCATCAAGTACCCCACCACCAACTGCGGCTGCTTTGAAGGGGCGGCCTTTTACATCCCCGAGGTGGATGGACTGGGCCTGGCCATAAGGCGGTACATCGGTCTGACCCCGCTGGGCATCAAGTTCTCCCGCCTGGCCGGCATGATCTCGGGCGGATCGCAGAACCACGGCAACAAGGGGATCTCCCTGCGGTCCATACAGAGCAAGACCTTCCTCAAGGGTGACGGCGGCTGGAACAGGATAGTCTGGATGCCCGCCGATATGAAGAAGGAGCTCGCCGAGTACATACCGGAAGAGGTCTACGACAAGATTGCCACCGAGCAGGATACCGTCGACCCCATCGAACTGAAGAAGTTCCTCAAGGAGAAGAAGCACCCCATTGTGGAAAAATACTGGAAGAATGGTGAGCCTCAGCCGCTGAAGGTCCCCCTCCCCGGGGCGGACTGGCCGCGGGACTGAGCCTCTGGAGGTGGGTTATGGGAGACAAGAACTGTGGCGTCTGTCAGAAGAAGGTGGCCGAGTTCGACTGCAACGTGTGCCACGTGCCGCTCTGCGCTGAGTGCGTGCGTGAGGTGGCCATCGAGAACCCCGGTCAGAGGGTCCTGGGTGTGCTCACCAGCCCGCTGAAGTCGGGCATGAAGAAGCAGAAGGTATGTGAGAAATGCATGAAGGAAGTGGACTTCGTTGACTAGCGGACTGTCCGCTTCCTGTTCTTCTTCCGTCGGCTCCACGCCCGGCGCCGGGCCGTCTCCGCGGGCGCGCCAGGAGCGCGGCGGATATCCCCGCCCCTCCGATCGATGTCTGTGAAGGAGAAAGCTGTGAAAGAGAAGAGGATTGCCCACGTCGGATCCCTCGAAGTCGATATCCGTGACGTTGTCCGTGACCCGCGCGGCCACGAGGACGAGATCGTGGAGATCATGGAGAACGACTTCGTCGAAGGTCGCCACAGCAACTTCGGGGGCTGGATCACCCTGCTCCCCGACGCCGCCGATATCGCCGAGTTGGACTACGCCCTGCTCAGCCGCTATCCGCCCCTGTACACCGATCCTGCGGGCACATGCCGGGACTGCGGCCTGGGACCCTGCAGTCTGGGGGAGGGCCAGGGCAAGTGCGGACTCGGGCTGGAATCCTTCCAGGGCCGGCTCAGCTTGAGGAAGGCCTGCCGCGGCTGCATGACCCAGCTGGTGGCCAGCCGCCAGTTGCTCGACTATGCCCTCAAGCGCTGGCCGGAGGACACCCGGGTGAGCATGGGGGAGATCCTCAGCATCTCCGATCATGCCCCGGCCATCAGCGTTCTCTCGGGCATACACGTCAAGACCATCAACGACGTCAGCCGGGCTGTCAGCTACGCGGAGGGACAGCTGGCCAAGCTCTTCCAGGCCAGCTACTCGGGCACCGGCACGGCTGCGGATTTCGAGAGCATGGTCCTCCATGCTGGTTCCGTGCTGCTCCTGGCCATGGGCGCGGCCGAGATGCTCAAGGTAGCCTGCTACGGTTTCATCAGCGCCGCCAACCAGGAACTGGAGGGCATCGAGCAGTTCCCTCCCGCCACCCTGTCCTGCGGCTGGGCCTCCATCGAGTCCGGCAAGCCGGTGATCGCTTTCGCCGGCGACGACTTCCTGCCTGCCTGGTGCGCCATCGACCGGATGAAGCAGGAGGGGCTGACCGAGAAGGTGGAAGTGTGTGGACTGGGTGCCGTTGGCGACGATATCGTCCGTTTCTATGACCGGGGCCGCATCGTGGCGCCGGCCGTCAGGGCTCCCAAGGCCATCAGGAATGGGGTCTTCGACGTCATCGTCATCAGCCCCGGCTGCCTCCCCCAGGACCTCCTCGCTGAGGCAGAGCGTGCTGACAGCAAGGCCATCTGGGTGGGACACAATGGTGCCGGCGATCTGGCCGACAGCACCGACGAGACCGCGGAGAAGATCGTCAGCCGCCTGGCCGGCGGACAGAAGGCGGTCTGGATCAGGAATCCTGAGAAGGCGGCGGAGGTAGCTCTGAAGGCGGCCATGGGTGTCAAGAGGGGTGGGGCCCGGATCATCTCCGATGCCGAGGCCGTGAAACATGCTGGGGAGCACCGGAAGGACTGCGACCTCTGCACCATGGTGTGTCCGGTCGGCCTGCCCGTCTCCAGGGCCGTCAGTCAGTTGGGCCAGGGCGACTGGGCCGGGTTCTCGGAGGTGGAGAAGGGCTGCAATTTCTGCGGCAAGTGCGAGCAGGCCTGTCCCAGCCAGGTCCCCCTGCGCGACATCATCGTCGCCGCCGAGAGGAAGGGGGCCGGTGCCGACAGGTTCGTCATGAGGCCGGGCAGAGGGCCGATCTCCATCACCGAGCTTCTGCAGTCGGCCTTCGCCGTGGGCTGGGGCAGCATCCCGGCCATGGTCACCATCCTCGGCTGCGGCGATGCCCACAAGGATGAGATCGCCTGGATAGCCAGTGAGTTGCTCAACGGCGGCTGCATGGCCTTCGTGGCCGGCTGCGCCGGGTCGGAGGTGGCCCGCTCCTTCAACCAGGCCAAGAAGAAGCACCTCTTCCAGGAGTACAACGCCACCTGCGCTTCGCGCAACATCGTCAACTGCGGAAGTTGCTCCGCCATCTGCCACGCTGTGCCCATGTATCTGATGCTCCGGCCCTCGGGCGGCATCCCCCTCTTCGGCAATATACCGCCGCTGGGTGACTCCATCAGCCTCGGCGGTGCTCAGACCATCATCATCTGGGGCGCCCTGCCCGACAGGATGTACGCCGTGGCCGCCGCCTGGGCCCGGATGGGGTCGACGGTCATCGTCGGCCCGGCTTCTTCGCTGGGCTGGAAGCGCTATCTGCCCGGCAACAGGTACGACCGCAGCAAGTGGTGGGTCCGCCACGGCGAGACCGGCAAGAAGCGCGAGGTTGAGCCGGTGAAGGAGCACATGATCGTCCCCGTGGAAACCAAGGAAGAGGCTCTGACCATGCTGGCCCGCTCCGTCCTGAATGTGAGGGACTATCGTGAGAGCCGGCTGACCCACCTGGAGGTCCTCATAGACTACTATGAGCGTTTCTACCAGCAGTTGCCCGAGGACTGGCACCTTGCCGTCAGGTCGGACTTCGAGCTGCCCCCGCGGTACAGAAGGCGCATGGTCAGCCTGCTCCAGTCGGAACAGGGATGGGAGACCGAGGGCGTCAAGATCAACAAGGCTAAGCACCGCGACGGCAAGATGATGAACATGTCCGAGTTCGCCGCCAACTATGGGATGGAGCAGGGCATCTACTGCACCAGGCTTCGCAGTCTCTTGCCACTCCGACTCAGAGATGTCCCTGAAGATGGGCCCCGGTCCTGACCGGGCGCCATCCGTCGCTGTGGCCATGGTGTGACGCGCTTGAACGGCCGCTCCGCTGCGGGCGGGGCCGTTGCCTGCATGGCCCTTGAGAGACTTCACGAGAGAGGTAGACAAATGGCGCTTTCAGAAGAAGAGGCGGCAGCGAAACTCCCTGCGGGCAGGGTGTTCCAGCTGCCCACGGATCTCGAACATCTCTGGGATGGACTGGACGACATCGGACTGGGCCTGAGGTGGCTCAGCGAGGTGAAGAAGGCCGACATGCACCTCGAGCTGGGCGGGCCCAAGTGGGACTACAAGATGTTCTCCATCTTCTACATTGAGGAGGACCCGGAGAAGGTCAAGGACGGCGAGGTCAGGCTCATTGGCCCCGACATCCCCGAGGTCGCCCCGGGCACTTCGCTGCCCGGCGGCTTCACCATCAGGATCTACGGGAAGGAGCTCACCCCGGCCCACCAGGGCTACGTCTCCCGGCAGATAGGCACCGCCCTGCAGGGACTGGAGGGCTTCATGCTCTTCGGTACCCCCGACTCTCTCTGGATCAGGATCAGCAAGGACGTGGCCAGCCGGATGACCTTTGCCAAGATATCCCAGTTCTGCTATGCCACTGCCAAGACCCTGGTGCCGCAGATAGATGCCGTGGCCTTCTACTGGGCCGTGGGGTCGCCCGAGGTCGGCGGCGTTGAGGCCCTGTCTTCGCTCTACGCCTGGGCCGCCGAGAAGTACAAGATCGTCAGCGCCAAGGAGCTCTACGACGACGAGGATGTGGACACCTTCTACGGGTGCACCATCTGCAAGTCCCTGGCCCCCAACCATGCCTGCGTCCTCACCCCCAGCGCCCTGCCCTACTGCGGCATCATCGGCTATGATTCGGCCAAGGTCACCGCGGAGCTGGACCCCGAAGGCTATGTCTTCACCATCCCCAAGGGCGACTGTCTGGATCCCGAAGCCGGACACTACCGGGGCGTGGACGCGGCCATCTACGAGAAGAGCAATCACCTGGTCAAGCGGGTCAGCATCTACAGCAGCGTCAAGTACCCTACCACCAACTGCGGCTGCTTCGAAGCCGCCTCGTTCTATATCCCCGAGGTGGACGGCATCGGACTGGCCATGCGCCGCTACACCAAGATGACCCCCTTGGGCATCAAGTTCTCCTCCCTGGCCGGGATGATCTCCGGCGGCGCACAGAACCACGGCTTCAAGGGACTGTCCATCGCCGGCATGTCCAGCAAGAACTTCCTCCGGGGCGATGGCGGCTGGAACCGCATCGTCTGGATGCCCGCCGACCTGAAGAGGGACATCGCCGATGTTGTCCCGGAAGAGGTCTACGACAAGATAGTCACCGACGAGGAGACTGTGGATGCCCTGGAGCTGAAGGAGCTCCTCCGCAAGAAGGGCCATCCCATAGTCAAGATGTTCTGGAAGAACGGCGAGCCTCAGCCGATGAAGTTGCCTCTTCCCGGAGAGGACTGGCCCGAGGAATAGTCTGGAGGTTGACCATGGCAGAGAGCAACTGTAGCGTGTGTCAGAAGAAGGCCGCCCAGTGGACCTGCAGCGAATGCCACGTCGCCCTGTGCGATGAGTGCGTCCGTGAGGTCCGCATCGACTCCACCCGGCCGGGACAGCGGATGATGGGCCGGATCACCAGCCCCATGAAGTCCGGCGTCCAGAAGCTGAAGGTCTGTGAGAAGTGCTTCAAGGAGAAGGAGTTCCTGGGCTAGGGGGAGACCCTCCTTTTCTGGGACGGCGTCTGCCTGAGGAGAGAGGCATTATGGAGAAGAAGCGCGTTGCGCGCGTCGGACCCCACCAGGTGGATATCGGCCAGGTGGTCCGTGACCCCCGGGGCATCGAGGACGTGGTCACCGAGATCCTGGAACACGATTTCGTGGAGAGCCGCTACGCCCAGTTCGGCGCCTGGCTGAGCATCCTGCCCGATGCCGCGGACATCGGCGACTGGGACCGGGCCCTGCTGGAGAGGTATCCCCCGCTCTATGCCATGCCGCAGGAGGTCTGCTGCGACTGCGACCTGGGGCCGTGCCATCTGGAGAAGGCCGCCGGCAAGTGCGGACTGACCATGGCTGCCTTCCAGGGGCGGCTCAGCTTGCGCAAGGCCTGCCGCGGCTGCCTGGGCCAGATGGTCGCTTCGCGCCGCCTGCTCGATCACGCCCTGAAGGTCTGGGGGGAGAGCCATCCCGTCAGCATGGGAGAGGTACTCACCATGTCGGACGCCTGCCCTCCCGTGGGCACCCTCACCGGCGTCTATGTCAAGAACCTGAAGGACCTGAACAGGGTCCTCTCCTACGGCGAGGCCCAGCTGGCCAAGCTGGCCTCCGCCGGGTACTCGGGGACAGGGACCGTGGCCGACTTCGAGAGCATGGTGATGCACGCCGGGTCGGTCCTGCTCATGGCCATGGGCGTGGCCGAGATGATCAAGGTGGCCTGCTTCGGCTTCGCCTCCGCCGCCAACCAGAAGATCGATGAACTGGAGAACTTCCCCCCGGCCACGCTGGCCGGAGGCTGGGCCTCGATCGAGGCTGGCAAGCCGGTCATCGCCTTCATCGGCGACGATTTCCTGCCTGCCTGGTATGCTCTGGAGTCCCTGAAGCAGGGCGATGCCCTGGGCAAGGTGGAGCTCTGCGGGGCGGGCCCCGCCGGTGATGACGTGGCCCGGTTCCATGCCAGGTGCCGCATAGTCGCCCCCATGGTCAAGGCCGGCAAGGCCGTCAGAAACGGGGTCTTCGACGTCATCCTGGCCTCGGATGGCTGCATACCCCTGGACCTGGCCTCCGAGGCCGCCCGGGCCGGCAGCCGGTTCATCTGGGTCGGCTCCCAGAGTATTGCCGGCCTGCCCGATGCCACCAACCAGTCGATGGATGCCATCGTCGCTGGACTGCTCACCGGAGGCAGGGCTGTCTGGATCAGGGACGTGGAGAAGGCCGGCGAGGTGGCCGCCAGGGTGGTGCTTCAGGTTGACATAACGCAACGCCATCCCCCGAACGATGACGCTGCAGTCAGCCAGGCCCGAGAATGTCGGAGGGACTGCGACCTCTGCACCATGGCCTGCCCCAATGATCTGCCGCTGTCAGAGGCGGTCAGACAGCTCCGCGACGGCAACTGGGATGGCTTCTCCGCCGTCGAGAAGGGCTGCTACTTCTGCGGGAAGTGTGAGTCCGCCTGCCCCGCCGGGGTCGGCCTGCGCGACATCATCGTCGCCGCCGAGAGGCGGCAGGCAGGGAAGGACAAGTTCCTCATGAGGCCCGGCCGGGGGCCGCTGCCCCTGACCGAGATACTCCAGTCGGCCTTCTCCATGGTCTGGGGCAACGCCCCTGGCATCGTGGTCGTCGCCGGGTGCGGCGATGCCCCCAGAGAGGAGATCGGCTGGCTGGCCTATGAACTGACCCGGCGGAACTGCATCGTCTTCGTGGCCGGCTGCGCCGGGGCCGAGATCGCCCGCAACTACCATGAGCGGAAGGGCAAGTACATCTTCGAGCAGTACCTCGCCTCTGTTGAGCCGAGGTCTCTCATCAATTGCGGCGGCTGTGCGGCCATCTCCCTGGCCAACAACATGTACATGTACTCCCGGGCCGCCGGCGGCATCCCACTCTATGGGGGCATACCGGAGGTCGGCGAGGGTTCCTTCTACACCACCTTCTCGCTGGTCATCTGGGGCTCGTTGCCCGACCGGATGTACGCCGCCGCCGCCGCCTACGCCCGCCTGGGCATCCGGGTGGTTGTTGGCCCGGCGTCGGGATGGACCTGGGGCCGGTACCTGCCCGGGAACAGATATGATCGGAGCAAGTGGTGGGTCTACCACGGCGAGGACGGCCGCAAGAGGGAGACCGAGCCCATCCCCGAGCATCTCATTGTGCCCGTGGAGACCAAGGAGGAAGCGCTGACCATGGCGGCGCGGACCTTCTTCAGCACCTCGGAGATGAGGGAGGGCCGGGCCGCCCGGCTCGACCTGCTCATTGAGCTCTATCGCATCTTGTACGGACAGCTCCCCGAGGACTGGCACCTGCTGGTCAGGTCGCACCTGGATATCCCCACCCGGCACCGGATCAAGCTGATCAAGACGCTCCGGGATGAGCAGGGCTGGGAGGGGGAGGCCCTGAAGGTCACCAGGGCCAGGAACAGGGACGGCAAGCTGCTGACCCTCTCGGAGTTCAACACCAGCTATGGCATGGAGCTGGGCCGGTACCACTGCCGCCTGGCCAGGCTCCTTCCCCGGACCATCAGGGACAAGAAGGGCGACTAGCTGTCTTCCTGGTCCGGTTCTTCGGGCTTGACCAGGTCCAGAGCGCTGAAGGGACACTTCTCGGCGCAGAGGTTGCAGATGTCCAGTCCCGGCACGGCCCGCTTGCAGCTGGACCACTCCACCACCTGCAGTCGGCCGTCCATCACCTTGAGGGGTGGTGGCACCGCGGCCCGCTGGGCCAGCCTGCCGTTCTTGGTGATGGTGGTCAGCGCCCTGATGCATACCGCCACGCAGTCCCCGCAGCCGGTGCACCTCGATCTGTCCAGAACGTGATCGCTCCCGGCGATGCGCTCTCCCTCGCCGAGCATCTTCTTCAGGGCGCGGAATGACTCCCCGAACTCGTCCTTGAGCAGTTCGGGGCAGTCCTCCACCCGCCTGCTCCGGCTGATCAGGTTGAAGGCGAAGGCATAGCAGGTGGGACAGCCGCAGAGCTTGCAGTTCGTCCGCGGCAGCAGTCTGTAGATCTGCAGCGGCTGCAGGTCCTTCCTAGGCAACCGTCCTCCTCACCAGCAGGTCTTCGACAGGTGTCACTCCCTTCCCGGTCGGGGAGACCGTGGACTGGATCAGCCTCAGGGCCGGCAGCGGCCACCGGGATGGCCGGTATTCGGCCAGGCGGTTGGAGTACAGGCTGAGCGGCATGCGGCCCGCGCCCTCTTCAAGGTCGCCGTCCGCCTCCGCGGCCACAACCACGGAGCCGGATGCGGCGGTGAGCTCCACCCGGTCGCCATCCCTGATCTGCAGCCTCTTCATGTCGGCCGGAGACAGGTGTACCACTGCTGCCCTGTCCCGGTATGCCTGGCCCAGCCCCTCCCTCAGGGCGGCCAGGGATACGTAGATGCTCTCGCAGGTCACCAGGTTCACGTCGATGGCGTGGACTGCTTGCTCCATCTACAGGATCTCCAGCAGGCGACTCAGCACTGCCTCTTCGGTGGGGTATGCCCCCTTCTCCAGTTCGGCCAGCGCCACCTCCACCCCGTCCATCCTCAGTACCGAACCGCCGCACTCCACGCCGGGCAGCGCCGTGGGTATGACCACGTCGGCAGCCATGGTGCTGGCCGTGGCCAGGGGGGAGAGGCAGACGATCTTGGCGTCGCCCAGGTTCTCCATCACCGACTGAGGCAGGGCTGCGAAGGGGTCGGAGCCGACGATGAGGACGCAGTCTGCCGACCGCCTCCTGACCTGCTCCAGGAACGAGTGCTCCCGCCCTGCGGCGGTCCCGTCCTTGAAGCCCACGCTGCTTACCTGCCCCGCCGTCTGGTGGAGCAGCCGGCAGAAGCCCATCATGTTGACCTCCGAGATCATGGGGATCACCGCCATCCGGGTGGACCCGGCGAACAGGCGCGCCATTCTCACCAGCGGGCCGGGATCGCCGCCCAGGCTGTGCATCAGCCCCAGCCCGCAGAAGAGGACGCAGAAGTGCGATTTCCTGATCAGTTCGGCCAGGCCCTGGGCCGCCCCCACCTGGCTCTGTGCCTCCCCGGTGATGGCCTCGATTACCGCCCTGTCTTCACCGGGCTTGATCCTGATGGCCGGCTTGGACATGGAGCTCAGCTCCGTCCGCCTGACCTCAACGCAGACCAGGGTCACCCTGGGGTACCATCCGGCCGGATTGTACTCGCTGTAGGCGTAGTAGCTGTGCAGCGACAGGTGTCTGGGATGGGTGTTGGGCGGATCGGCCCCCCAGTACAGCAGCAGATCGGCCCTGTCCTTCACCTCCGCCAGTGAGCAGGCCGGCAGATCGCCGCCCAGCATCGCGGCCAGCAGCGGCCCGTACGAGAAAGAGGCGGCGCTGTCGATGGAGCCACCCAGCTTCCGGGCCAGTGCTATGGCCAGTGATTGAGCCGACAGGGTGGAGCTGTCCAGGCCGAAGATCAGCGGATTCCTGGAGTTGCCCAGGAGGCGTCTGGCCTCCGCCACCGCCTCGCCCGGACCGCACTGGCGCCCCCCGATGGTGCAGTGGGGACGCCTCTCCGGGTTGAAGCTGGCCTGGATATGGGCCGCCCCCTTGGCGCAGGCGTTCTCGATCAGGATGGGCCGGGAATCGTTAGTCTGGACCTGGATGTCGTCGCAGAGGCAGCCGCAGCCGGTGCAGACCAGGCTCCTGGACCTCAATGTCGGACCTCACCCGCCGTGTTCACGTCGTCATCAGTTCGAGATGCGCGCCATGGCCGCCTCTTCAAGCAGTGTGGAGGAGAGTCCCTCCGGCCCGATGAGGTGGATCCTTCCCTTTCCCGTCTTGGCGATCCGCCGCATCAGCTCCGGGTCGGCCGAGCGCTGGTTGATGCAGATGCAGGAGATGCTGATCCCCCTGCGGGCCACCCGGGCCGCCAGCCTCAGGGCATACTTCTGGGGGGACGGATGGGGCGCCGTGGCGTCCCCGTCGGAGACCAGGATGATGTGCTGCTTGGCCCTCCCTTTGGGATGGTGCTCCAGCAGCTCGCAGGCCTTGAGCAGGCCGTAGCCGATGTTGGTGAAGGCGTTCTCGTGCAGCTCCAGCTCCACCACCCGGCGGGTCACCTTGTGGGGGTTGCTGGTCAGGTCTACCAGGACGTCGGCCAGATTGGAGAAGGTGACCACCGCCACCCTGTCTTTGAAGGCCGTCGCCGCCAGCGAAAGGGCGATGGCGCTCTCCTTGGCGAACCAGAACTTCTCCAGTTGGAGCATGGTCCCCGATACATCGATGACCAGGACGATGTCCATTCTGGTGTGGATGTCCTTGATGCTCACCCTGATGTCTTCTCTGGTGATCTGCGTTCTGCGGTTCCGGATGGCCTCCCTCATGGTGTCCCGGATGGAGACATCCCGGTACTTGTCCCCGAAGCGGAAGTGGCGTGTGCCCACCACCTTGCCCTCGCCCAGACTGAGCTTCTTGCCCGAGCTGTGCCTGCCGTATCCGTAGAGGTACATCCCTTCGTCCAGCCGCGGCGTCAGCCTCTCCAGCAGCAGGTTGATGCCCCGCTGACTCAGCATCCAGCCGCTGCTGGTCCGCTCCAGGATATCCTCCTTCTCGAGGAACTCCAGGGTCTTGGCCAGCGCCTGCTGTTCCAGGATCTTGGCTATCCGCTCCTTCTCTTTGCGGTAGTCCTCCACCTCCCGGAGCAGTTCCTCGTCGAGGTTGTCGGCCTTGTACCGCTCCGGGTAGAGCTCCGGCAGGCGGGCGGCGATCTCCCGGTGAAGCTGGGCCAGCCTGGAATCGGGGAAGCGCTTGATCCTCCTCAACAGCAGATCGAAGGCCCCGTACTTCAGGGGCTTCCGGAACTTGTCCTCTCTGACGATCTCCTCCACCAGGGCCAGCACATCGTCGCGGGTGAGCGTGGCCAGCTCCTCTTTCTCCCTCGTCCGGCCCGAACCGGTGACCCTCTCCACGATCTCCTCAACGATGGCCTCCCTCTTGCCCGGCAGGTCCACTTCCGCGGCGAGCTTGAGGCGGTGGGGCAGCGACATGGCCGCTGCGGCCGAGAGCACCTCGTTCCCGTCCCCGTATCGCAATTGTGGGAGTTGGCCCAGAAGCTCGGCATTCCTGATCATCCCCCGCGTCCCCACCCCCCTCTCCACCTCTTCGTGCCGCCTAGTCTGGTTGACGATCTCGATGGCCTGCTCCACCAGCGGCCCGGCCAGCTTCTCGGCTTCGGCCCCCAGGTGGGACTGAACGATCTTCTTCTGCTTCTCCGGGTCATCCACGTAGCCCAGGTGAATGACGTCGAAGTTGTCCAGCAGGTCCAGGGGCAGGGACCTCAGGGCGTCGTCGCCGCCCGTGGCCACTATCAGCGTGTCCAGGGTCATCCTCTGCTCCAGGGCCCCGATGCTTATGGCATCACCCTGAACGGCGGACAGCATCACGTTGAGTACGTTCTCGGGCACCCTGTCTATGAAGTCCACCACCAGGATGCATCTGTTGGCCCTGGGCAGCTTCCCTGGAATGAAGGCGGTGGGGGAGTAGATGCCTTCCCTCAGAGCGGCTTCCGGGTCCAGGTCGCCGATGAGGTCCTCCGCCGTCAGTCCCCCGCTGCCCTGCACCCGGACCAGCCTCTCGCTCCTTCTGAGGACCGCCGGCTTCAGGGCTGTTCCCCGGGACCTCTTCTCTCTGCACCAGGGACAGTCGGCCTCCGCCGGCGGGCAGTGCAGCGGGCAGTCCGCCACAACCTCGATGTCATTCAGGATGTTCGAGAGGCTGCTGGCCAGACGGGTCTTGCCGCTACCCGGTGGACCGAGGAGGAGCAGATGATGGCCGCTGCAGATGCTGCTCAGCAGGGCCTGTTTCTGGGCCTCATCCAGCTGGAGATCGCCGAAGATGGCGGCGCTGAACGCCGCCGGGCCCAGCCTGTCCAGAGCGGTGATGATCTCTTCTCTGAGCAATTTCGCTTTCTGACTTCAGCCGTAGCTCAGGATTCTCCGGCAGATCTCATCTATGGCCTGGGAGGCCGGCGAGTCGTCCGGGATCTGGCTCACGGGCCTGCCCTGTGTGTCGAACTGGCCCACCAGCGGCTCAAAGGGGATGTACACCGCGATGCTCAGTCCGTTCTCCGCTGCCAGCCTGTCTGCCTGGGGCCGGTTCTCCGGTGTTACCCTGTTGGCTATGACCAGCATCTGCCCGAAGTCGATGCGCAGCTCCCTGGATAGATCGACGATCCTCCTGGCGCTCTGCATGGCGTTCTTCGTGGGGTCGGCCACAATGATCATGATGTCGACGTCCCTGGTGGTCCGCCGGCTGAGGTGCTCCAGCCCGGCGTGGCAGTCGATCACCGTGAAATCGTGTCCCTTGCCCCGGCTGTCCAGCACCTGGCGGATGACGTGGTTGACGGCGCAGTAGCAGCCCTCGCCCTCCGAACGTCCCATGACCAGCACGTCGAACTGGGGGAACTCCTCGATGGCCTCGTGGAGGGCCAGCTCCAGATACTCCTGTTTGGCGCTGGCCACCTTGCTCCGCGCCGGCGCGTTGAGAATGGCCTCACGGCTCTCCCCCACGTTCTTGGTCACTGACACGCCGAGGGCCTGGGGCAGGTTGGTGTCGGGATCGGCGTCTATGGCCAGCACGCTGCCGTGCTGGGAGAGCTTCTTCACCAGCATGCTGGACAGGAATGTCTTTCCCACCCCCCCCTTGCCCGAGACTGCTATGGCGATTCCCTTGCTCATCGTTTCCTGTTCTCCATGACGCTCTCCACCAGTTCCTTGATCAGGCCGGTAGGGTCGTCGTAGAACTTCGATTCCGGCGACGGCTTGATCCTGCTGCCCAGGGATGAAGGGGCCATCTCCCGGATGTCGTCCAGGGTCGGCTCCCGCCGGTCGTCCAGCTTGGCAAGGGCCTGGACCTTCTCGTAGAGGGACAGCGTGGCCCTCACGCTGGCTGCCTGGTCCATCTCCTTGTCCCAGGGCTCTTCGCGGGTGGCCCTGACCAGGGCCACGATAGTGTCTGTGATCTCGCTGGACACGTTGATGTCATCCATCTTCAGGCCGTGCCTCAGGAGGATGTCCCGCTCCCTCTCCGGGGACTCTGGATAGCCCATCTTGGCCACGTCGAATCTGTCCAGAAGCACGTCCGAGAGCTCCTCCACCCCGGCCCTCTCCCGGGGGTTCATGGTGGCGATCATGACGAAGTCGGCCGGGTAGTCCACGTCGTACGGTCCGATGGTGGCCAGGCCCTCTTCCAGGACCTGGAGCAGCGCATTCTGCAGCTTCTCAGTGACCCTGTTCAGCTCATCGAAGAAGACAATCCCCCGGTTGCCCTTGAGCAGCTTGCCGGGCATGAAGGCCCGGTAGTCCTGGGGACCATACTTGAAGGCCTGGGTGGGGTCGATGTCCCCCAGGAGGTCCTCCGCCGTCAGGTCGGGCGAGCCCTGCAGCCTGACGAACCTCTTCTCACCCGGGATGGTGATGCCCTGAAGCGCCTCGCCGGCGGATGCCCTGGCCTTGCACTGGGGACAGACCGGCTTCTCCGGGTGGCAGTGGTAGGGGCAGTCCTTCACCACTGTGATCGGGGGCAGGGCTGCGGCGATATGCCTGGCCAGCGTGGTCTTGCCCACGCCCGGCGGTCCTTCGATGAGCACATGGTGACTGGCCAGCAGCGAGGCCAGTATCCTCCGCTTGGCGCTCTCCTGTCCCACAATGACCGAGAGCATGTCAGTGCCATCGGCCACGAACTTCAGGATGGTCTCCCGCAGTCCCTCAATCATCGTTCCTCCTGTCAGGATGAGTATACTATGCAATGGTGGCCCGAGCCAATATGCTCAGCTGCGAGGTCCCGGGCCGGCCGCCCTCGTCCACCCCCCGTATGGCACGGCTTTGACCCTGCCGAAGAGCCGCTGCTATAATGGCCCCGCCGCGCCAGCGGAGAAGCGCACCATGTTGGGAAGACACCATGTTGACCGTTGACGACGTCAACAAGACCCTGGCCGAGAAGGGACTTCACATCACGCTGCCCTTGCCCTCCCATCTCCAGGTGAGGAACATGAAGATCCTGGAGAGGCGGAAGATCCCCGGCGGGGTGGGGGTTCTGCTCAGTGTGGACTTCGTCAATGAGAAGGGTGAGAGCGTCTCAGATCTGTTTCATTGCGAGGGACAGGTCGATGTGGACAGAGAGAAGAAGCTGCCGCCGACCGCTCCCCCTCCTCTCACGGACCTTCTGCCGCTCCGCACCCAGGAGGGCTTCCGCAGCGAAGAGGAGGCCAGGGAGTACCTGGGCGGGGCCATGGGCCACCTCCTGGAGGACAAGGGCTACCGCCCTGCTGAGAGCCCCGACGCCGACCTGTACTACGAATGGCAGGGGAGGGGCTTCTTCCTCGACCTGGCCCTGCGCTGTGATGATCTGGCCCTGGGCAGGGCCGGAGAGATGGTGGAGATGAGGGGCCGGCGGGGTGTTGATCACGAATACGGTCTGGTCATCCCCGCCTTCCAGGAGACCCTGGGCGTTTCCCTCCTCAGCGAGGAGCGGTGGATGCTGAGGCATCAGGAGCTGCTGGCGGCCAATCGCATCGGCGTCTATGCCGTGGACAACTGGAATCCCAACCTGATCTACGCTTTCGGCGTTCACCCTTCCCCGAGGGAGCTGAAGAAGTACTTCATGACCACTGGCCCGAAGTGGTCCCTGGTTCGGAGCCGCTACGTTCTGCGGCGGGACAAGAAGGCAAAGCCGGGGCAGCCGGGTTCGCCCGGCGACGCGGCCCAGGAATGAGGACGCCCCGCTGGGCAGTCCCTCCGGGTCCCAGGGCCGGCGCCCTGTACTCGCGGGGATCTGCTTCGGGGGCGGGCAACCGGGAATGAAGGCGCTGCTGCAGCGGGTGGTTCAGGCCTCGGTTGAGGTCGGCGGCGAGGAAGTCGGCCGCATCGGCCTGGGACTGGTCTGTCTGGTGGGGGTGGCTCAGGGCGATACAGAAGATGACGCCCGCCGTCTGGTGGACAAGACGGTGAACCTCCGCGTCTTTCCCGATCAGGCGGGCAGGTTCAACCTCTCCCTCCTCGACTGCGGTGGTCAGATCCTGGCCGTCAGCCAGTTCACCCTGCTGGCAGATACCCGCAAGGGACGGCGTCCCAGCTTCACCGAGGCGGCCTCCCCGGGCGACGCCGAAGCCCTGTTCAACCGCTTCGTGGAACTGGCCAGAGAGGCGGGGCTGAGGGTAGAGACGGGACGCTTCCAGCAGCACATGCTGGTCCACATTCACAACGACGGTCCGGTGACCATCCTTTTGGACAGCAGGGCATAGCGGGTGGGGATCGCCCTGTCGGCCGTTCCCCATGGGGTTGTGTTGGCCGCCGACAGGTGCTTCAGGACCCTGATTCAGGCTTCGGGAAGCAAACGGAGCCGCGGCCGGCGCCAGCCTGCCGCGGTGTCACCGGTCACGACTGGCTCTCTGCCAGTTGTTCCTCCTGCTGCTGGTCCACTTCTTGCTCCTGGAGGATCAACTGGGCCTGATCTTCGACGAGGGCCACGATCTCCGCAGGCCTCTCTTCCAGGCTCTCCATCGGCGTGGTCTCCATCAGCGACAGCGGCTGAACGGGCTGCAATTCCTCGGCGCTCAGGCAGCGGGCGGGGATCAGTCTGCCGATGATGACGTTCTCCTTCAGTCCCACCAACCGGTCCACCTTGCCGTTGATGGCCGCCTCCGTCAGCACCCGGGTGGTCTCCTGGAATGAAGCCGCCGCCAGCCAGCTCTCAGCGTTCAAAGCCGCCTTTGTGATGCCCAGGAGGGCGGGCTGGGCTGTGGCCGGTTCGCCGGCCTCCGCCACCACCCTGGCGTTGATGTCCTCGAAGGCGAAGCGACCCACCAGGTCGCCGGGGAGGAGCTCGGTATCGCCCGGGGAATCCACCCTCACCTTCTGCAGCATGCGGCGGACCATGATCTCGATGTGCTTCTCGTTTATGGTCACGCCCTGAGAGCGGTAGACCCTCTGTATCTCGTCCACAAGGTATCGCTGCACCGCTTCGCGGCCTCTGATGCGCAGGATGTCCTGCGGGTTGGCGTTGCCGTCGGTCAGCTGGTCACCGGCCTTCACGTGTGAGCCGTTGGCCACCCTGATGTTGGCGGTGAAGGGAATGGTGTAGTCGGCCTCCTCCTTCTCTTCGTAGCTTATGATTAGCGTGTCGCCTTCAATGCTCACCCTTCCGCTGATCGGAGCCACCAGCGTGGGGGCGGGCGTCACGTCCGTCGTTGCCCGCTTCGACTTGCCTGTCGAGACCTGCTTGGCCAGCACCGTGCCCACATCCACCCAGTCGCCGTCGCTTATCTGCGGCCGTGTGCCGGGCGGCAGGCGGTACTCGTTGCGGTACATCTCGGAGCTGGTGATCCGGATTCTGTAGCCGTCCTCGGTGGGGACGATCTCCGCGATGCCGTCGATCTCCGAAAGTGTGGCCTGTCCCTTGGGCACGCGGGCCTCAAAGAGCTCTTCGACACGGGGCAGACCGGTGGTGATATCCAGGCCCATCACACCGCCGGTGTGGAAGGTGCGCAGTGTCAGCTGCGTCCCCGGTTCACCGATGCTCTGGGCGGCGATGATACCCACGGTCGTGCCCAGCTCGACCAGCCTGCCCTTGGAGAGGTCCATCCCGTAGCAGTTCTGGCAGACGCCGTGCCTTGACTGACACCCAAGTGCGGACCTGACGTAGACCTGGGTGATCCCCGCCTGCACGATCCGCCTGGCCTTCTCCTCATCGATCTCTTCGTTGCGCTCAACTATGATCTCGCCGTCGGCGGGATCGACGACCCTGGCGGCGGCCAGACGGCCCACGATCCGCTCGGACAGCGAAGGCAGGAATCCATCCTTGGATTCCGTGTACCAGATGCCCAGCGTCGTGCCGCAGTCATCCTCACAGACGATCACGTCCTGGACAATGTCCACCAGACGTCTCGTCAGGTAGCCGGCATCCGAGGTTCTCAGGGCGGTGTCGGCCAAACCCTTGCGGGCACCGTGCGTGGAGATGAAGTACTCCAGAACGGACAGCCCTTCATAGAAGCTGGCCTTGATCGGGAAGTCGATGATCTTGCCGGAGGGATCGGTCATCAGGCCGCGCATGCCGGCCATCTGTCTGATCTGGGAGATGTTGCCCTTCGCTCCCGACGTGGCCATCATGTACACTCCGCCGTGCCGGTCGAGGGAGTCCGAGACCAGTCCCGCCACCTTGTCGGTGGTCTCGGTCCACTGGTCGACTATCCTGCTGTAGCGCTCATCTTCGGTGATCAACCCGTTCTCGTACTGATCTTCTATCTGAGAGACAACCCTCTCCGCCTCCTGCAGGATCTGGAACTTCGTCTGGGGCACCCTGATGTCGTTGGTGCTGATGGTTGTGCCGGACGTGGTGGCATACTTGAATCCCAGCTGCTTCACGCTGTCCGCCAGACGGGCGGCGCTCTTGGTTCCCGATGCCTTGATGCACTCGGCGAAGAGCTTCTTCAAGCGCGACTTGTCCATGGTCTCGTTGATGAACCCCAGGGTTTCGGGCACCACCCTGTTGAAGATGATCCGTCCCACGGTGGTGCTGATCCGCTGCCCGTCGCCGTTCGCGGACACCTGAATCTCGGCCCCCAGGTCGATAATGCCCAACTCGTAGGCCAGTTCCGCCTCCTCGAAGCTGCGGAACTGCTTGCCCTCTCCCCTTGAGCCTGGCCTGGGCGATGTCAGGTAGTAGCAGCCCAGGACCATGTCCAGGCTGGGCGCTATGGCGGGCTCGCCGTTGCTGGGCAGGATCATGTTGTGAATGCTGAGCATCGATTTCCGGGCTTCGAGGACCGCTGCTCTTGACAGTGGTACATGGACGGCCATCTGGTCGCCATCGAAGTCCGCGTTGAAGGCGGTGCATACCAGCGGGTGCAGCTGAATTGCGCTGCCCTCGATCAAGACCGGTTCAAACGCCTGGATGCTCAGCCGGTGCAGTGTGGGGGCGCGGTTGAGCAGAACAGGCCGCTCCTTGACCACCTCTTCCAGGATGGCCCAGATCTCCGGCTTGGTTCTCTCCACCATTCTCTTGGCGCTCTTGATGTTGGTGGCCAGGCCCTGCTGCACCAGGCGGGCCATCAGGAAAGGCTTGAACAGCTCCAGTGCCATGCGCTTGGGCAGCCCGCACTGATAGAGCTCCAGTTCCGGCCCCACCACGATCACCGAGCGTCCGCTGTAGTCCACCCTCTTGCCCAGCAGGTTCTGACGGAACCGACCCTGCTTGCCTCTAAGCACGTCTGACCGCGACTGGAGGGGACGGTTGCCGGCGCCGGTGATGGCCCTCCGCTGCCTGCCGTTGTCGATAAGGGAGTCCACCGCTTCCTGAAGCATTCGCTTCTCGTTGTGGATGATGATCTCCGGGGCGCCCACATCCAGGAGCCTCTTCAGCCGGTTGTTGCGGTTGATCACGCGGCGGTAGAGGTCATTCAGATCGCTGGTGGCGAAGCGCCTTCCGTCGAGCTGCACAATGGGCCGCAGGTCAGGCGGCAGGACGGGCAGGACGGTCAGGATCATCCACTCCGGCTTGTTGCCGCTCTTCCGGAAGGCCTCGACAACCTGCAGTCTCTTGATGGCCTTCTTGCGTCTCTGTCCCGAGGCCGAGTTGATCTCATCATGCAGCGCCGAATGGACTTCCTCCAGATCCAGCTTCTTCAGGATCGCCAGGATGGCCTGGGCCCCGGTGTCCGCCTCGAACATGGTGCCGTGCTTCTTCTTCAGCTCGCGGTATTTCGAGTCCGTCAGCAGCCTCAGAAGACGCAGCTCCTGTATCTCCTCGATCTTGGCCTCGATCTCGGCATCGATGCGCGCCCGCTCTTCGATGCTCAGCTCTTCTCTCTCGGATACTTCCTGTCTCTCTTCCTTCAGACCGCGGACCAACTCCTCTCTGGCGGCTTCGTCGATGCTGGTGATGATGTACTGGGCGAAATAGATCACGCGCTCCAGACTGCGAGGTGACAGGTCGAGGAGCAGCCCCAGCCGGCTGGGGATTCCCTTGACGAACCAGCTGTGCGCCACCGGCGCCGCCAACTCGATGTGGCCCATGCGCTCGCGGCGCACCTTGGACAGGGTCACCTCCACGCCGCACCTGTCGCAACGTATGCCCTTGTAGCGCACCTTCTTGTACTTCCCGCAATAGCATTCGAAGTCCTTGGTGGGTCCGAAGATCCTCTCACAGAAGAGGCCATCCCTCTCCGGCTTCAGGCTGCGGTAGTTGATGGTCTCCGGCTTGACCACCTCGCCCCAGGACCAGCTCTTGATGTGCTGCGGCGAAGCGAGTGAGATCCGTATTCCGGTCAGGCTGTCAGCACTAAGCAATGTCAATTCCTCCCTGGCTAAATCTTCTCACCGCTGGATAGCTCAACTGCCAGCCCCAGACTCTGCAGTTCGCGGACCAGGACGTTGAAGGACTCCGGCAGGCCCGGTGGGTGCACGTCATCGCCCTTGGTGATGGCTTCATAGGCCTTGGCTCTGCCCGCGATATCGTCCGACTTGATGGTCAGCAGTTCCTGGAGGGTGTAGGCCGCCCCGTAGGCTTCCAGGGCCCAGACCTCCATTTCCCCGAATCTCTGCCCGCCGAACTGCGCCTTGCCGCCCAGCGGCTGCTGCGTGATCAGGGTGTACGGGCCCGTTGACCGGGCGTGGACCTTGTCCTCCACTAGGTGGATGAGCTTCATCACGTAGACGTAGCCCACCGTCACCGGCTGATCGAACGGCCTGCCGGTCCGGCCGTCGTAGAGAGGGGTCTTGCCGTAGATTGGCGGAGAGAGCTGCTTCTCCCGGCTGACCTTCTCCACCTGGTGTTGCACCTGCTTGTTGGAGAGGCCCTTGACGGAGACGCCCTGCTCCTTCAGCCAGAGGCGGAGGCAGACCCACTTGGCATTCCCGTCGTGGTTCTGTCCGAACACCTCCCCGGGATTCTCTCCCTGCGCTTCCAGCCAGGATTCGGCCTGCCGCAGCCTCTCGCCGGGCTCCGATACCAGGCTGGTGCTGCCGGCATTGGCCTGCCGGACGATCCAGGCCTTGGCCAGCGCGTCCTCTATGATCGCCGTGTCGGGCCCTTCAAAGACGGGGCAATCGCACTTGAAACCTAGCTCGTTGGCCGCCCAGCCGAGATGGGCCTCGAAGATCTGCCCCAGATTCATTCTGGATGGCACCCCGATGGGATTGAGGATGATATCCAGGGGAGTGCCGTCGGGCAGGAAGGGCATGTCCTCCACCGGCAGTATCCGGGCGATGACTCCCTTGTTCCCGTGTCTTCCGGCCAGTTTGTCGCCCTCGGAGCCCTTGCGCTTCTGGGCGATCCATACCCTGACCAGCTTGCTCACACCTTCAGGCAGTTCATCGCGGTTGACGAAGGTCTTCACCGCAATGACCAGACCCTTTTCACCGTGGGGCACCCGGAGAGAGGTGTCCTTCACCTCCCTGGCTTTCTCCCCGAAGATGACCCGGAGCAGCTTCTCCTCGGCGGTCAGCTCCGTCTCGCCCTTGGGGGTGATCTTGCCCACCAGGATGTCCCCCGACTCAACCGTGGCGCCCACCTGAATGATGCCGTCATCGTCGAGCTTGCGCAGGCTCTCCTCGCCCACGTTGGGGATGTCTCTGGTTATCTCCTCGGCACCCAGCTTCGTCTCTCTGGCTTCAACCTCGTATCGCTCGATATGAATGGAAGTGAACTTGTCATCCCTGACGATCCTCTCGGAGACTATGATGGCGTCTTCGAAGTTGTAGCCTTCCCAGCTCATGAAGCCGCAGAGCACATTCTGGCCCAGGGACAGTATCCCCTCCTCGGTGGCAGAGCTGTCGGCCAGCACCTGCCCTTCATGCACCCGCTGGCCCTTCTGTACTATGGGGTGCTGGTTGATGCACGTGCCCTGGTTGGTGCGGACGAACTTCAGCAGCGGATAGACCTGTTCCTCACCGCTGTCGTTCCTGACTACAATCGCGCTGCCGGCAACGGACAGTACTTCGCCGTCAGCCTCGGCCAGGATCAACTGGCCGCTGTCCCGGGCCACCTGCCGCTCCATGCCTGTCCCCACAATCGGCGATTCAGGGCAGAGCAGAGGCACTGCCTGGCGTTCCATGTTGGAACCCATCAACGCCCGGTTGGCGTCATCGTGTTGCAGGAACGGGATCAGCGAGGCCGACACGCCCACAATCTGCTTCGGTGACACGTCCATGAAGTCGATGTGCTCGGGCGTCTCTCTGTAGAACCGGTGACCCTTCCTGACCTCAACTCTGCCTTCGCTGAAGTGGTCCTGCTCTGTCAGCGGGGCGCTGGCCTGGGCAATGACATAGTCCTCTTCCTTGTCAGCCGGAAGGTAGACGATCTGCTTGGAGACGAATGGCAGCACCTTCACTGTCTTGCGGGACACCTTGGCGATCTGCTTGGCCATGCTCTGGGTGACGGTTGTCCCCTGTTCGCCGATGACATGCCCTTCTGAGTCAGCCAGCGACTCCTTGAGTGTTCTGCCCACCAGTTGCTCCGGCTTGTTGGCCACCTCTCGGAGCACTCTTCTGTACGGGGTGGTTATGAACCCGTATTCGTCGACTGAGGCCCAGGTGGCCATGGAGCTGATCAGCCCGATGTTGGGGCCTTCTGGCGTCTCGATGGGACAGATGCGGCCGTAGTGCGAGTTGTGGATGTCGCGGACTTCAAAGCCGGCGCGTTCCCGTGACAGTCCGCCGGGACCAAGTGTCGACAGACGGCGCTTGTGGGTCAGCTCTGCCAGGGGATTGGTCTGGTCCATGAACTGACACAGCTGTGAACCGCTGAAGAAATCCCTTAAGGCCACGGTTATCGGCCTGGTGTTGATCAGAGCATTGGGCGTGACCGTCTCCGGGTCAACGATGCTCATCCGTTCCTTTATCATCCTCTCCAGGTTGAACAAGGCCACATGGCAGTGGTTCTGGATCAGCTCGCCGACGGTGCGCAGCCTCCGGTTGCTCAGATGGTCGATGTCGTCGGGCGCTTCCATGGCGTTATTGACCATGATGATGTGCCGCATTATCTCCACCAGGTCCTCGGAGGTGAGTGACAGGCTCTCCTGCCCGATGGTGGAGACGTCCCGTCCCAGCCTCTTGTTCAGCTTGTAGCGACCCACCCTGCCCAGGTTGTAGTGCCGGGGATTGAAGAAGAGGTTGTTCAGCAGCGTCTTGGCGTTCTCCAGGTTCGGCAGGTCTCCGGGACGCAGACGCCGGTAGATCTCCAGTATGGCCTCATTCTCGTTCTTGATGGCCGAATCCTGCTTGGCGCTGGCGGCCACGAACGAGTAGTCGGGGGACGTGTCCACATCTTCGAAGAGCTTGAAGATGTCCTCGTTCGCTGGGTAGCCCACCGCCCTCAGCAGGGTGGTTATGGGGAACCGCCTCTTGCCATTCACCTTGACCCAGATCACGTTCTTGCTGGTGGTCTCGAAATCAAGCCAGGACCCGTGCTCGGGTATCAGCTTGCCGTAGCAGAGCTCTCGGCCGCTGGCTATGTCGGCGTTGGTGGTCAGATACAGCCCGGGGGAACGGATGAGCTGACTGACGACCACGCGTTCCGCACCGTTGATGATGAAGGTGCCGTTGGGCGTCATCAGCGGGATGTCGGTGATGAAGATGTTCTGCTCTTTGATCTCGCCGGTCTCTTTGACTATCAGTTGCACCTTGGCGTAGAGAGGGGCGGCGTAGGTCAGATCCCGCTCGCGGCACTCCGGCATGGAGTTCTTCGGGGCTCCCAGTTCGCAGTTCAGGAAGCGCAGCTCAAGTCGCGCGTCCTGGATGGTCAGGTCCTGGAAAAGCTCCCGCAGACCCTCTTCCTGGAACCTGGAGAAGGAGTCGAACTGGACCTGAATGAGGCTGGGGATTTCTAGAACTTGGTGTGTCTTTGCGAAAGACTTTCTGGGGGTTGTCGGTGCTTCGGAGGCTTGCGTTGCAGAAATCAACTCCTGTCCTATGTCTGCTCTCCTTTACATGGGTGTGATGCGCCTGGAGCCTATGAGACAGCGAAAAGAGGAAATGTCAATGGCAGGTACACTTAAATGGGAACGACAGAGGGATCACACAACATGTGATGATTTACAATCCTCTATTATGAAACAAACGGTTGTTTCTTGTCAAGGGCATTTGCGGATCGCGCTCCGGAGGACGGGGCCTCCGGGAAGACAGAAGGGTTGCCCGGAAAGGTTGGCAGCCGGGAGAGCCCGGCCTAGGCCACTACGTTCTCCTGGCACAACTTCTCGATATCGGCCTTGGAGTAACCCAGGCCCGAGAGCACCTCCTGCGTGTGGCGGCCCAGGGGCACGGCCAGGCTCCGGATCGTCCCCGGGGTATCGGAGAGCTTGATGCTCACGCCGATCTGCTTGATCGCCCCGAACTTGGGATGGGGCACGTCAACCACCATCTGCCGCTGGATCACCTGAGGATCCTTGAATACCTCGTCTACATCCAGAACCTTCCCCACAGGGACATCCGCCTTCCCCAGAAAGTCGAACCACTCATCGCGGGTCTTGGTGAGGAAGATCTTCTGCAGGTCCTGCAGGATCTCCTCCTTCTTGGGGCTGGGCGCGAACTCATGAGGGACCAGGTCTTCGCGGCCCAGCGCCTTGCACATGTTGTGCCAGAACCGGGGTTCAATGGGGCATATGGTGACGTACTTCCCGTCCTTGGTCTGATAGGCGGTGTAGAAGGGACTGTTACCACTGGTCAGCGTGTCTCCCCGCCGCGGCAGCACCCCGCTGTAGAAGTACTCTGTTGCGCCCGGTATCCCGGCGAGCAGTCCCACCACGCCGTCGGCCATGGAGATGTCCACCATCTGGCCCTTGCCGGTCCTCTCCCTGGCACAGATGGCCAGCAGCACCCCCACGGTGGCATTCAGATAGGCCACGGCCAGATCGGCCACGACGTTGAGGGCCATCACCGGTCCGCCGTCCTTCTTGTCCCCCGTCAGGCCCAGAACGCCGCCGAAGCCGGCGTAGTTGGCATCGTGACCGGGCAGGCTTTTGTATGGCCCGGTCTGACCGTAGCCCGAGACAGCGCAGTAGATGATCTTCGGATTGGTCTTGGATAGGGCCTCGTAGCCCACATTCATCCGGTCCATAACGCCGGGACGGAAACTCTCGATGACGACATCGCACGTTGCCACCAGCTTGTGAAAGACCCTCTGCCCGGCTTCGGTGCGGAGATTGACCGCAATGCTCTTCTTGTTGCGGTTGATGGCCACGTAGGCGGTCATCCTCTCCGCTTCCTCCGCCTCTTGCGGGAAGTAGTCCAGACCGTCGCCGACTCCCCTGTGCCCGCCACCAGGCGGCATGTCCAGCTTTATCACTTCTGCTCCCATGTCCGCCATTGTCATCGAGACTAGGGATGATGGCCCCAGGCCGGTAAGGTCGATCACTCGAATTCCGCTCAGCGCCGTCGCCAACTCGAACCTCCTGTCTCGCACCGGACAGCCGCTGTATCATGGCACTAGCAGAGCTGTTCTGGTGTCGAGTTCCCGCGTTGTCCTTCGACTCGAAGGCGTGAATCAGATGTCAATGATACAGCATGCGTGCCTGCACCGGCAAACCGCTGATCGGGGGTTGGGCGCTGGTTCCTGGGGACTGTCGGCGGCGGTTGCCCTGCGCGGTCCCATCGGGGCGCTTGGGCTTCAGGCCCACCGCCAGATCTGGCCATCCCCGCCTTCCGTCCTGGCGGGAACGATGTTGCCGGCGGCCAGCAACCTGGCCATCTCTCGTTCCGCGGTGTCCGGAGGCACATCGATCATACGAGATACCCTCTCGGCCAGGTCTCCGGGGCAGTGTTTCCGGTGCCCCAGCTTCTCTATGGCATTGCTCTTCAGCAGCTTCCACACGAAGTCCTGAGTGGCCGTGGTGGACACCCTCTCCTGGCAGAGCGGGTCTCCCTTGCTGGCCTCCGCCTGGATGTTGTCCCACGCGGCGCTGATGGACCGCTCGTAGTCGGCCAGTATTCTTGTCATTCGGTCCCCGGAGAAGCCGGTGGGTTCGGACACCGGCCGGTTGGCGTCGTACTTGGCCCAGTCCTGGCTGAGGATCCTGATTCCGTATTCGTTGGCCTTCTCGCGGACCTCCGTGCCGGGCATCGGGGCCAGGATATGGAAGCCGTAGTAGACCCCGAATTCCCTGCGCAGCTCATCTGCCAGGCTGACCGACTGCCGAGCCGTCCTGCCGTTCTCGCCGGGGAGGCCCAGGAGGAAGGACACCATTACTTCCATGCCCGCCTCCTTGGCCATCTTCACCGCCTGCCTCGATTGAGCTACCGTGATCCTCTTCTTGATGTTCTCCAGGATCTTCTGCGATCCCGACTCCAGTCCGAAGCAGACCCACGAGCAGCCCGACCGCTTCATCAGCCGCAGCAGCCGTGGGCTGACCGTGTCCACCCGTGAGTAGACAGACCACTGGATGTTCAGGCCGCGGTCCATCAAACCCTCGCAGATGCCCTGGACGTGCCGGTCCTTGACCGTGAAGGTATCGTCCACGATGTTGATCTGCCGGAAGCCGAACTCCCGGTTGATCATCTCGATCTCGTCGACCACCGCCTCGGGGTCCCGGAACCGCACCCCGCGGCCGAACATCTTGGGGGCTGAACAGAAGATGCATCCAAAGGGACACCCTCGGCTGGTGATCACTGTGCACGGAGCCTTCAGGGCCCGGTACTTCGACAGGGGCAGGAGGTGGCGGGCAGGCAGGGGCAGTCGATCGAGCTCCTTGATCAAGGGCCGTGGTGGTGTCAGCGCGGCCTCCCCGTTCCTTCGGTAGGCGATTCCCGGCACGCTGGACAGATCCCTCCCCCCGGCCAGTGCGTTGAGCAGATCCACCAGGGTGTGCTCGCCCTCTCCCCTCACCACGATGTCGATCCATGGGGCTTGCGCAATCACGTCCGCCGCTGTGAAGCTCACATGTGGCCCGCCGATGAGGGTGGTCAGGCCGGGGTCATGGTTCTTGCACACCCGGAGGATTCTCGATGCGATGTGGTAGTTTAAGGTGGAGCAGGTGGCCGCCACGAAATGCGGCTGGTACTCCTTCAGCTTCCTCTTCAGTGCCCGGGGGGTGTACTGGGCCACCAGGAGATCGAGTACCTGCACATCGGCGCCCTCATTCTCCAGCGCGGCGGCGATGTATGCCAGGCCCAGTGGCGGCACGGGATGTTCGTCGAAAGGGAAGGGGGTGTTGATGAAGAGCACTCGGGTTTGCATCAGACAACAAGACATCGCCCGGTTGCCAGGCCCGGGAATCAGAGCATATTCTGGGCCAGCCATAACCTCCATGTCAAGCTGGCGCTGCGTGGCGTCCCCGCACTGACGCCTCTTGACAAGCAGCACGGCCTGTTCTAGACTTCTGCCTCAGAGCGAGAAGGGCTCTAGAAAGGAGGGTGAGATCGCCTAATGAGCAGAGATTCGACGTCGAGGACTCAGGGTGGCCTGATAGTGGCCCTCGGGGCCATTGCCTTCCTTGCAGGCATGCTCCTGGCCATTATTGCCGGCGGCGTGGAACGGGACAACGGTAGCATCCTGCTTGCCCTGGTGATCCTGGGCATCATCGTAGGCCTGTTCAACATCACCAGCAGGGAGATGATACCGTTCCTGGTGGCAGCGGTTGCCCTCGTGGTCGTGGGCAACACAGGCCGATTCGACTCGCTGGACAAGGTGATCGATGGCATGGGGGAAGTCCTCAATGGCATGGTGGACTACATCGCCGTGTTCATGACCCCTGCGGCCATCATCACTGCCATCAGGGTGGTCTGGTCGCTGGCCCGTCCTGGCGACTAGCGGCCAGTGGTGACGTCTGCATCCACAGAACATAGTTGACATAAGTACCTGAATGACAAGACCAAACCCCGCGTCCTGAGATCGCGGGGTTTGGCACATCTATCGCCTGAAGTCCGCTCCCCCGTTCCTCTGCACACGGGGATCCTGGCCGGTTCACTGGCCACCAGGAATCTGCTACCATGGAGCTGCGAAGCTGGTCTGGAACGGTGGTCCTGGATGGAAGTCGTCATCAGCAACGGAAGCAGGCTCCTCCTTGTTCAAGGGGATATCACTGAACAGACCACGGGGGCCCTAGTCAACGCGGCCAATTCCAGCCTGATGGGAGGGGGCGGCGTTGACGGTGCCATTCACCGCGCGGGCGGGCCGGTCATCCTCGAGGAGTGCAGGCAGATCGTCTCCCGGCAGGGCAGGCTGCCGGCGGGAAAGGCCGTGATCACCGGCGGAGGGAACCTCAAGGCGAGATACGTCATCCACACCGTCGGTCCCGTCTGGCGCGGTGGCCAGGCGGGCGAGCCAGAGCTTCTGGCCAGCGCCTACAGGGAGAGCCTGCACTTGGCGGCAGTCCGTGGCATAGAGAGCGTCTCATTCCCTTCGATAAGCACCGGCGCGTACGGCTACCCCACGGGACAGGCCGCGGTGATCGCTCTGCGGACGGTGCTCGACTTACTGGCTCAGCGGAGTTCGGTCAGAGAGGTCACCTTCGTGCTCTTCGATGCCAGGACTCTGCACATCTACCAGGACGCCCTCAAGGAGCTCACGGCCCTGGAAGAGCGCACCGCAGGCTAGACGGTGTCTCCGGGCGGCCCACTCATCGTCAAACGGGTGCGGCGCGAACGGCATGATGTGCTATAATTGCCTTCGTGGCAGGTACCGGCAAGGTGTTCAGGTTCTCCCATCCCCAACTGGGGGAGGACGTCAAAGGACGGGCGGGGTACTGCGTTGCCATGGAGGAAGGCAGCCTCTCGCACGAAGGGCGGGAGGTGCTCTACATCCTGGGGTATGCCTGCATCGACAACTCCTGTTGCAGCGCACCGCGGAACTGGGGCTATGTTCAGGTCCCCGGCTTCCTGCTCAGAAGGAACGTGGACCACGATGATGGCGGCAGACCTGTCTCGGAAGTGGAGACCATTGGGGACGAGAGGGACCGGAACCGCATCAGGCAGGCCCTCTTGGAGAGGTATCCTGGCATCCAGGTGGATATGTGGGAGTCGAGCTATGGAGAGGCACGGCCCTCGCCGTCTGCCCCGGGGACTGCCTGCAGCGCTGTTTGAATCGGGAGGGATCGCATAGAGGCCTAGTGCGGGCGCCTGCTAAGCGCTTACAGGGGCTTAAACCTCTGTCGTGGGTTCGAATCCCACTCCCTCCGCCAGGATAGAGAGACCTCCGCATCGGTGTGCCAGCAGCCTTCCTCCCGGATCCAGCACCCTTCCCAGCCGAGCCTGTGACTGACCTGCTCTGAGGTGACATCTCCCTATGTCCGGCTACTATATCTGGACCATCGGCTGTCAGATGAACAAGGCCGATTCGGAGCACATGGCCTGCACTCTGGAGCGGGCCGGGTACTCACCTGCGCCGCAGGCCGAGCAGGCGGATATAGTCGTCCTGAATAGCTGTGTGGTCCGGGGAAGCGCTGAGACCAGGGTGGTCAACAGGCTCAACTCCCTCAAAGGACTGAAGAAGAAGTGTCCTGCGGTGACCATCGCCCTGACCGGGTGCATGGTGGACTCCAGGGTGGATGATCTCAGGCGGCGCTTCCCCTGGGTGGACATCTTCTTCCAGCCCCAGCAATGGCAGGGTCTTGAGGACTGGATCAGTGAACGCGAGTCGTCGGACTCGGCCCAGAGAGGCGGTGCCGCGACCCCGCCGGGCGGCACGGTTGCCGCCTTCGTGCCGGTGATACACGGCTGCGACAACTTCTGTGCCTACTGCGTTGTCCCCTATCGGCGTGGCCGGGCCAGAAGCCGGCCCTTGACAGAGATCTGCTCCGAGGTGGAGGCACTGGTCGAGCGGGGCGTGAAGGAAGTCACCCTCCTGGGCCAGATCGTCGATCTCTATGGGAACGACTTGCCATCGGGGCCGGACCTGGCCGGTCTGCTGGCCGAGTTGAACAGGATGGCGGGTCTGGAGCGCATCCGATTCCTCACCAACCACCCCAACCACATGAGCCCGCGGCTGATAGGTGCCGTCGCCGATCTGGACAAGGTCTGCGAGCACATCAGTCTCCCCGTTCAGGCGGGGGACGACGCGATCCTCAGCCTGATGCGGCGGGGCTACACTGCAGACCAGTACCGCAGGCTGGTGACGGACATCCGGCGCCGTGTCCCCGGCATCTGCTTGAGCACGGACGTGATTGTGGGTTTCCCCGGGGAGACGGAGGAGCAGTTCGCCCGGACGGCGAACCTCCTCAGTGAGCTGAGATTCGACAAGGTTCACATCGCCGCCTATTCGCCCCGGCCCGACACCATCGCTTCACGAAAGATGGAGGACGACGTCTCCAGGGAGCAGAAGGAATCCCGCCGCGGGAGGCTGGAGGCCATGCAACTGCGCATCGCCGGCGAAATCAACGCTGGTCTGGTGTACGGGAAGGTGGAGGTGCTGGTGGAGGGTTTGAAGGGAGGCAGGTGGTGGGGCAGAACCAGGGGTGACAAGCTGGTCTTCTTCCCCGGCAACCCCGACCTGGTGGGGAGACTGGTGCCGGTCAGGGTGGACAAGAGCAGCCCGGTGGCCCTGCAGGGGATGCCTGTCTAGCCGGCCCCGGAGTTGGCCGGACCGCTGCCCATGAAGCCCTTCATGTGTTCGAACCACTTCAGCTTGAGCTCGTCCGGCCAGTCGGCGTTGAACTGAGGGAACTTGTCAATCAGGATCACCAGGGTCTGGAAACGGGCAAACCACTCCTCCCGGACCTCTTTGGGCCAACCCGGATCGAAATCGGGCAGTTTGCTGGCGAAGTGGTGTGGGCCGGCAGCCCTCGTGCTGGCCGGATGGTGCCTCGATGAAGATGATCCCCGCCTGGTCCGGGGCAGGGCGGGCACCGGATGGGCCACGCTCTGGGCCGCCCCCAGCCTGGACCTGGTCACCAGGTTGGGCGATAGCGCTATCCCTGCGTCCTTGGCCAGGGCCAAGAAGAAGGAAAGGCACTTGCTGCCCACGTTCTTCTCGGCGCCGTAGTGCTTGAAACGCTCCTCTATCTTCCCCAGGGTGGTCTGCCGCAGGTCGAGGTCTCCGAGCACGGGCTGATAGGCCGACTCAACCATGTCCTTCAGTTGGGCCTTGTAGTCCTCCCCCTTGGCTTCCAGCAGTGCCCTGAGCCGCACCGTCGGCTCCCCGGTATGCGGGTCGATCAGGCCCAGGAAGGACAGGGCCGACTTGATGGTCAGGGCGGTGCTCTGCGAGAACCCCAGGTACATCAGGTGGCTCCGGTCCAGGTGCGATGGCGTGTGCCGCCGCAGGGATTCCAGCAGCCTGTGCCAGGTGGCATAGGTCAGGTATGGGGGGAGGCGGATCCTTTCCTTCGGTTCCCTGGTCACCTCGGCAACTCCTTTGCAGTGTTTCAACAATATAGCCCCGGCGAGGAAGCATGTCAAGTCTGAGATTACCATGCAATTTCAATGCATCATGAAATATCTATTGAAATGAGATCATACTGTAATATTTGGGCAATGCAGTGCACATAATTACATAATGTAAACAATGTGTTTCATATCGAAAAACATCTTGACAAGGCATTTTTCTTTCGGCTTAAATATCAGGCGTCGTTTCATCTCTTGCTTTGGTCCATAGCGTCAGACAAAATATTCGAAAGGAGGGAGCAGTGGACGAAAGAACCATGAGAGTGCCCGCACCCATTAAGGTAATTGGCGTGGGCGGAGGAGGATGCAACGCCGTACGCCGGATGCTCAAGAAGCCGACCCCCGGAGTCCAGTACATCGTATGTAATACGGACATCAAGTCCCTTGATTCCTGCCCCACGGAGATACTCTCGGTCCAGATAGGAGAGCATCTGACCCGTGGCTTTGGGGCCGGCGGGGACATCAGGGTAGGGGAGAAGGCTGCAGAGGAGGGTCGCTTCTTGTTGAAGCGCGCTCTCAAGGATGCCGAACTTGTGTTCATCACGGCGGGCATGGGCGGTGGCACGGGCACGGGTGCTGCTCCCATCGTGGCCGAGATAGCCAAGGAGAGCCGGGCGCTGGTTATCGGCGTGGTGACCACACCGTTCTCCTTTGAGGGAAAGAGGCGCTTCTCTCTGGCTCTGACCGGCATCCGCCGATTGCGGCCGGCGGTGGACAATCTCATCATCATTCACAATGATCGCCTGCTTCAGTTCGTGGAGCAGAACAGCCCCACCGGCCATGCCTTCGCGGTCGCTGACGAAGCCGTTTCGGAAGGCATCCTGGCCGTTTCGCAGCTGATCAATGTGCCCGGAGAGATCAATGTAGACCTGGCCGACGTGAAGAGCGTCATGGGCATACCGGGCGGCGCCCTCATGGCCATCGGCAGAGCGGATTCCCAGGCTCGCTACCCGGCTCAGGAGGCTGCGGAGCAGGCCATCTCCAACCCCTTGCTGGACATCGACATCAAGGGTGCCCGGGGCATTCTGTTCAACTTCAGCGGCGGCCCGGATCTGACCCTCGGCGAGGTAAACGACGCGGCCAATCTCATCGCCAGGGAAGTCCATCCTGACTGCACCATGTTCTTCGGCATGTCCACCGCCAGCGAAGAGATGAGAAACCAGGTCAAGCTGACTCTGGTGGCCACCGGCATAAACCCGGCGCTCCCCACTAACTGGCTGGCTGAGATGGGCGAGACCATCAAGGAGGTGCTCACCGGGCAGCGGAGGGGCAGGGGCTAGAGGAGGGCGCCTGGAACCCTGTCGACAGCATGGGATGCAAGTGGCGGCTGAATCAAGCCGAAAAGGGGGTCAGGTAAGATGTCACGGTTGTTAGCATGGCTCAACACAGCAGCGGGATTGATCCTGTTCTTTGCCATGTCGGGCATAACCCAGTGGGTCATATTCTCCACACCCCAGGCCAAGGTGTTCCCCTTTCTCATCGGCATACTGCTACTGGTGAACGCGGTCTACCTTGCCGTGTCAGAGGCTGAGCCCTACGGCCATCGCAGTTAAGGAGGTCATGAGATGTCACGTTTGTTGAGTTGGGGCAACCTGCTGGTCGGCGGGCTGCTTCTGTTTGCCCTCTCGGACATAGCCTGGACCTGGTTCTCGTCCCCGACATCCAGACTGATCGTGTTCATCCTCTCGGTCTTGCTGATCGGGAATGCAGTGATGCTGGCCTTCTTCGGGGATGAGAGACCGGCTTGGCGGGAACGAGGGTAGGGTGATCCAGCCTCCTCTCGCTCAGGCTAGGGCAGGAGGCTGGCCACGGTCTTCGGACACATGGAGGAGAGGAATTCCCTCTCCTCCGGTCAGAACAACAGAGCCAATCGCAATAATTAAGTGAAGGGGGAGTCATATGATCGATTCGATGCGGGGAGGAATGAGATCAATGGATCGGGCCAGGGCGCCGGCACTGATCAAGGTCATAGGTGTCGGCGGTGGTGGCTGCAACACCGTCCGCCGCATGATGCGAAACCAGCGGATCCCTGGCGTGGAGTACATAGTAGCCAACACGGATGTGAAATCCCTGGATCTGGTGGATGGGGCCCTCTCACTGCAGATCGGTGAGCACCTCACTCACGGATTCGGCGCCGGCGGCGATCCCAAGGTGGGTTGCCGGGCGGCGGAGGAAGCCGACTTCCTTCTCAAGCGGGCCCTCAAGGATGCCGAGCTGGTCTTTGTGACCGTGGGTATGGGCGGGGGTACGGGGACTGGTGCGGCTCCGGTGGTGGCCGCAACCGCCAGAGAGAGCGGGGCTCTCGTTCTCGCAG
>Ga0194125_10000179_pt1 | contig 97738 bp, 86 predicted proteins | sample TA2KigC250mmetaG_FD_148626 | JGI IMG/M metagenome (GOLD analysis project Ga0194125, IMG submission 148626) | Freshwater microbial communities from Lake Tanganyika, Tanzania - TA2015034 Kigoma Deep Cast 250m | ecosystem: Environmental > Aquatic > Freshwater > Lake | place: Tanzania: Lake...
TTAAGATGGCTTTAAATTTGGCTGGGGGTGGGGAGGAAAGTTTGAGGGGAGGGCGGGGGACTTGTTGTCCCCCGGCCCTCCCCTCAATTGCCTCAACTCACTCCAACCCGAACCGCTTCATTTTACGCCAGAGCGATACCCGGTCGATGCCCAGGATTTCTGCGGCCCGGGTCTTGTTGCCCCGGGCCTGTTTCACCACCCAGGAAATGTATTCCTTTTCGTTGGCTTCCAGGGTGAGGAATTCCCGTTTCTGGTGGCGTTGCATCTGGAACTGGGGTTTTTGAAAATCCAGGGGCAGGTGCTTGATCTCAATGACGGAGCCGTTGCACAAGGTCACGGCCCGTTCCATGATGTTTTCCAGTTCCCGGACGTTCCCCGGAAATTCGTAGTTGGTGAGAATATCCATGACGTTGTCGGCAATGGCGTCGATGTGCTTTCCCTGAGCCTGGGCGAACTTTTGCAGGAAGTGATGGCACAGGAGCTGGATGTCGTCCTTGCGGGCCGCCAGGGGGGGCACTTCCAGGGTGACCACGTTGATGCGGTAGTAAAGGTCCTGGCGGAAGGCGCCCCGCTCCACTTCGGCCTTCAGTTCCTTGTTGGTCGCGGCCAGGACCCGGATGTTCACCGGAATCTCGGTGGTCCCCCCCACCCGGATGAGGGTGCGGTCCTGCAGCACCCGAAGCAGTTTCACCTGCATGGCCAGGGGCATATCGCCGATTTCATCCAGAAAAATGGTGCCGCCGGGGGCTGACTCCAAGAGACCCTTTTTCACCCCCCGGGCGCCGGTGAAGGCCTCCCGTTCATGGCCGAAAAGCTCGTTGGCCAGCAGTTCCTCGCTGAAGGCCCCGCAGTTGATGGCCAGGAAGCGCTTGTCGGCCCGGGGGCTGAGCCGGTGGATGGCCTTGGCCACCAGTTCCTTGCCGGTTCCCGTTTCTCCCAGGATGAGGACCGTGGCCTCGGTGGGGGCCACCTGGGAGATGGCCTCTTTCAGGGCTTCGACCTGCGGGCTCTTGCCGATAATCAGGGGCACGCCCTTCTGGCTCTGCACCTGGCGCTTCAAATCCCGCACTTCCAGGGCCAGGCGCCGCTTCTCCAGAGCCTTGCGCACCAGAATCCGCACTTCTTCAATGTTATAGGGCTTGGGAAGGTAGTGGTAGGCGCCCTTTTGCATGGCCTCCACCGCGGAGGGCACTGTGGCGTAGCCGGTAATCATGATCACTTCGGTGTCCGGGTTTAGTTCCTTGGTGCGTTCCAGGACCTGGAGGCCGTCCACCTGCTGCATGCGCAAATCCGTCAGGACCAGGTCGAACTCCCCTTTTTCCAGTTTCTGGAAGGCTGCCTGGCCGCCGTCCACCGCCACCGTGTAGTAGCCTTCCTTGCGCAGGATGTGGTCCAGGTTTTCCCGGGCAATGAGCTCGTCTTCCACGATTAAGATGCGCGCCGCGTTCATGATGCCGAACTCTCCTCTCCCCGGGGTGGATGAATGGGGAGCCGGATGGTGAACCGGGTCCCCTCCCCTTCTTTGCTCTCCACCATGATGGCCCCGTGGTGCTTCTCAATGATGCCGTAGGCGATGGACAGCCCCAAACCGGTGCCCACGCCGATTTCCTTGGTGGTGAAGAAGGGGTCGAAGATGTGGTCGAGTTCCTCCTTGGGGATGCCCACCCCGGTGTCTTCCACGGTAATCACCACTTCCTGGCGGCCGTCATCCCGGCGGGCGGCGATGCGGATCTGGCCGGGAGGCTCCTTGATGGCCTGGGCCGCGTTCATCAGCAGGTTGAGCAGGACTTCCTGAATCCGCTGGCTGTCAATGTCCAGGATCAAATCCCAGGGCACTTCTTCCACAATATCGATGCCCGGCGGAACCTGGCTGGAGATGAGGCGGATGGCGCGGCGCACCACGTCTTCCAGGGGGATGGGCTTTAAAGAAAAGTCCCGGACCCGGGAAAACTCCAGCAGGCCCTTGACGATGTCCCGGGCCCGGTGAACTTCCTGCTCCACGCTGGTGAGCAGCCTCCGGATAAATTCCACGTCCCCCTGGCCCAGCTCCTCCAACACGATCTGGCAGGAAGTGGAGATGTTGTTCAGGGGATTGTTGAGCTGGTGGGCGATGCCCGCGGTGAGGACCCCCAAAGACGACATTTTCTTGGCCTGCACCAATTGGTCCTGGCGCTTTTCCAGCTCCGCCACCATGCGGTTGAAGGCTTCCACCAGACTCTGGGTTTCATCCCGGGTGTCCAGAACCGGCAGGGGCTTGAAGTTGCCGCCGGCGATGCGCCTGGTGGTGTTTTCAATGACTCTTAAGGGACGGATGATCTTGCGGCTGACAATAAAGCCCAAGAATCCCCCGAAGGCCAGGACCACCACCAGGGAGATTAAAAGCTGGGCCTTCAGGGTGGTGAGGATCTCCAGGATGCGCTGGCGCTCAAAAGCCACCAACTGCTCGGCCAATTCCACCAAGGTCTTGCCGTGTCCTCGCAACTGCTCTTCCAGGCCGCGATGGCTCAATTGGCCTTTCGCCTCCGTCCGGCTGGCCAACTCATCCATCACCTGGCGGTAGGCCAGGAGTTCTTCCTTGAAGGTGGCCATCTGCGAAGCCACTTTCAGGTTTTTGACTTCCGGGACGATCTTGGCCAGGACTTCCAGCCCCCGGCGGGTATAGCGCTGGTTCTCCTTTAAATCTTCCCGGGAGCCGTAAAGCAGATAGTTCTTCTCATAGCGCCGGGCCTCTAAAATGGTCTCCCGCAAATCATCGGCGATCTGGACCACATTTTGTTTAACTTCAATAGTGCCCAGGTAGTGGTATGAAATTCCGCCTATGAAGCCGATGGCCAACAAGCAGGCCGAAAGGCCCGCGATCACTTTCTGGCGGATGTTGAGGTGCAAGAAAACCCCCTAAAAAACTTGTACTTAACCAAAATGTTGCTTACAATCTATTTTATTCCGTCCTGCTGCATATTGCAACATCAGGAAAATCTGTAAAATGTCTTGACAGCTTGTGACTTTCTGTACATACTTGTTCGCATTTTGAAGCCATACAAGGGGAGGGCGTTATCGGGATGGAAATTTATCTTCCCATTGCCGGCATGAGCATTAATTTATTCCTGGTGGTAGGAATCGGGGGGATGGTGGGCTTCCTCTCCGGTCTCTTCGGAGTGGGGGGCGGCTTCCTCCTCACCCCCCTGATGATGATGATCGGCATCCCGCCCGCGGTGGCCGCGGCCTCGGACTCCAACCAGATCTGCGCCGCGGCAGCCTCCGGCGCTTATGCCCACTGGCGCCTGGGCAACGTGGACTTTAAGATGGGCGGGGTCATCCTGGCCGGAGGCATCTTAGGCGGCACCATCGGCGTGCAGTTGGTCAAAGTGCTGCGGGCCATCGGCAACTTCGAGTTTGTCATGAAGGTGGTGTACGTCCTCATGCTGGGCCTGGTGGGCAGCGCCATGTTCATCGAAAGCCTGCGCACCATCCGGGCCAGCCGGGGCCAGGACCCGGAGGCTGCAGTGGCGGCCGGTGAGCCCAAACTGGCCCGGCTCTTCGCCAAGCTGCCTTTGAAGATGCACTTTCACCGTTCTGGGCTTCACACTTCCGCCATCTTTCCCTTTTCCATCGGCACCATTGTGGGCATCATGGCGGCCCTCCTGGGGGTGGGGGGCGGTTTCATCATGGTGCCGGCCATGATCTATATCATCGGCATGCCCACCATCGCCGCCATCGGCACCGACCTTTTCCAGATCGTCCTCACCTCCGCCAACGTCACCCTGCAGCAGGCATTTGTCAACAAAACCGTGGACCTGATGCTGGCCCTCATCCTCCTGGCCGGCTCCACCATCGGGGCCCAATTCGGCGCGGCCTTCGGCAAGCGCCTCAAAGGCGAGCAAATCCGCATCCTGCTGGCCATCATCGTGCTGAGCCTGACGGTCAAGCTCTTCCTGGACCTGGTCATCACCCCCAGCGATCTGGTGAGCCTGGCCCCGGCCAAGGGGGGAGGGCACTAGGATGAGACGCCGCGCCATTCTTCTCCTAACAACAAGTCTGGTGATGCTCTGGGGGTCCGCCGCCCTGGCGGCGATTTCTCCCGAGGCCAAACAAAAGGTGCTCACCGCGGCCTCCAAAAACCTCATAGAAATCGGGGTATCCTACCGGGGCGACCAGATTCATTTCTTCGGGGTCAACCCCGCGCCCGGAACCGACCTGGTTATCAAACTCACCGCCGAGAAAGACGAAGATATCAAACTCTCCGTCAAAGGCAAGGTGGGACCTTTATGGATGACGGTGAAGCAGTACGACGTCACCGGCGCGCCCTTCATGTACAAAATTCATACCGGCAAACCCCTGGACCAGATCGTTTCCAAAGAGACCGCCCAGGAACTGGAGTTAGGTTACGAAGCCATCCGCCACAAGATGAGGATGCACCTAGCCCGGGGCGAAGCGGCCCCCGATGATGCCGAAAAAGTCTTCAAGGGCATGATTAAGATCAAGGAAGAGGCCAACCTTTTCAACATCGTCGAAGACCCCAAGCGCCTGGAAGTGGCCGAAGGGAAGCTCTTTAAACATTATTTCCGCTTCCCTCCCGCAGCCACCGAAGGCCGCTATCAGGTGGAGTCCTTTTGCTTCGATAAAGGGCAACTGGTGGGATACGGCAAGGATATCATTGAAATCAAGAAGGTGGGCCTGGAGCACTGGCTCACTTACACCTCCCAGGAACACCCCGTGTTTTTCGGCATCTTAGCCGTAGTGGTGGCCGTGGCCGCGGGCCTGGGCGTGGGTTTAATCTTCGGGAAAGGAGGACACCATTGATGGCCGAAGCCAACGGCAAGCCCATTGTGGTAGCAATTGACGGTTCTGAGGCCGCCTGGGAGGCCATGGATACGGCCCTGTACCTGGCGGGCCTCATCGGCCGGCCGGTGGATGTCCTCACCGTGGTGCAACTGCGCAAAGCCGGATATTTCGCCTTTATCGACCGCCACCTCAAGGTGGAGGCGGAAACCTATTCCCGGAAGCTTTTCGAGGAAGCCTACGAAAGGGGCCGCAAAGCCGGAGTGGTGGTGCGCACCCACCTCCTGGAAAGCGAAAAGGATATCTCCGAAGCCATCATCTCCTACCTGGAAGCCGCGGGGCCGGTAAAATTCCTGGTCCTGGGCAGCCACGGCCACAGCTTCGTGAGCCGCCACTTGCTGGGGTCCACCACGGAACGGGTTATTCGGGAGGTGACTTACCGGGCCTTACCGGTGCCGGTGCTGGTAGTCCCGGCCTCCGCCGGGGTGGAAGAGAAGTAGGGGCAGGTTTCAGAGGTCAGGGGTCAGGGATTAGGGAGTGTCAGTGGCACAGGCTTCCCAGCCTGTGCTACTAATCTTCAATTTCTTGTTTTTTGACAAAGATTTTGCATGTATCCCATTGATCTGATTAAGTAATCAGTTCAATTTTTGAGTTTGGTTGCGGCCTTAGGCCGCGATGTGGAACTCTTGCTCCCCTCCAACCCTTAATCAAACAATTTCTTATGGTAGGGGCGGCCCGGTGGGCCGCCCTTCTTCGCGTCAGACATGTCTCTTCTCGTTTCCCCAACTCCTGCCTTGAAAATGTAGCCGCAGGCTTCATCCTGCGCCGGGCGCCCTGCCGGGGCGCCCCTACTGGGTGGGGTGGGCCTCCGTGCCCACCCAAACTTGCCGCCCGGAAAAAGTTGCCATACCAGGCATCAAACTGCGCCACCCAAGAACAGCCGGGGGCGGCTGTTTCACATTTTCATGGTTTATGGGTGAGCCCAAGGCTCATGTTCAACTGCTTGGGAACGCTATTTTTTGCCGAAGCCTGCTTCGACGCCTCTTGCCACCGCAAAAAAAACGGAGCCTCAGCCCCGCCTTTTCTTTGCTTCGATTCCTTCTTTCCTTTAATCCGGGCTTAACCTAAGCCCGCCTCACCTCCCTCAGCACCCACCTTTGGCGACAAGGAAAATGATTACCCCCAAAATAGCAAGAAAAATAGCGACTTCCATGGATTCAGTCCTTATTAGTGGATTCGGGCAAGCCAACAGCTTCATGTAGCTTCTAAGTCCTTCAATTTAATTAATATAACACTTTTTCCCACCCTTTTCCCCTTTCCCCTTTTAACCTTTTAACCTTTTCCCCAACCCTCTATACCCTATTCCCTTCATCTCTTTAAAGTGTACCCCCCCGTGACAAACTCCTGGTAAAACTGGTCCACCGCCTCATCCGCCAGCATCACCATGTCCAGCTGCTTGCTGGCCATCATCAGGCGGCCCAGGACTTCCAGCTTCTCTTCCAGGACCGAGGCGTCGTAGCCGTCGATGCGGGCGGTGATGGAGTCTTCCTTCATGTCCACCCGGAAGTCCAGGTGTTGCAGGACCCGTCCCAAAAACCGCACCCGCCGCATGCGCCGGGTGATCTCCGCCCCCCCTCCGTGGAATACCAGGCTCACGTAACTCGCCTCCGGCGCTCCCAGGAAGGCTTCAATGGTGGCAAAGTGAAACCCTAGTCGGTTGGAGAGATTCATGTAATCATGCGAAATGATGGCGAAATTCTTTTCGTGCAGCCGATCCAGCATGCTTTTGTCCGTGGCGGCGCTCATCACCACGGAAAGAAACCCGGTGAGGTCCAGGGGCTTGGCCCCGGTCCAGCCCACGCTCATCACCCCCCGCCAGTAAGCCAGGAAGGGCCGGGATCGCAGGTCTTCGGGTTTTACTGTGGGGCTTTCCTCGGCCTCGGGGGCCAAGCCGCCCCCCAGATCGATGACCCGGATCTCCAGGGGCAACTCGCTCACCAGACGCCGGGCGCCGTCCTCCTCCAGCTTGCCGGCGGAGATTTGGAACAGCTCCTGCATGGCCATTTCATGGGCGAACCGGGTGATGTCGTGGTAGGTGCGGCAGGATTCGGGACGAAAATTTTCCGCCCGGGGATCCAAGAGATTCAATGGGGTAATGTGCTTCAAGGTCCGCTCCAGGACCCGGAAGGCCCGGCTCTGGCGGAGCGCCGCGTCGCCGCCTTTGGGGGCCTTGAGCAACTCGGAGATGCGGCCGGCATAGATGTTGCCGTAGTAGGCGTCCACTGTGACCAGGTCCCCGGGCTTCAACATTCTCATAGCGCCTTTGGCCCCGAAAACGGCCGGCACCTTGGCCTCCCGGAGCACCGTGGCCAGGTGGCTGGTGGCGCTGCCGGTCTCGCAAACCACCGCCGCCACCCGGCCCACCGCCACGCCGTATTCCGGCAAAGCCCGGTGGGTCACCAGCACCGCGCCCGGAGGCGCCTGGTCCAGGTTGTCGTCCTTAAGGATGAAGACCGGGCCCGCGGCCGCGCCCCGGGACGCGATGACCCCGTTTTCCAGCAGCAGTCTCTCTTTTTTCAGGCGGGGGGGCAAATATTCGGTCTTGAGCTTTCGGGTCACCCTCAGGGGCCGGGCCTGGAGGAGGAAAAACCGGCCCTCTTCGGTCAAGGCCCATTCGAGGTCCTGTGGACCTTCGAAGTGTCGCTCCACCGCATGTCCCAGGGCGGAAAGCTCCAGAACCTGGTCCCGGGCCAAACAGGCCCCCCGGCGCTCCGGAGGAATTTCGCCCTCCAGGATGCCGCCTTCCGGGGCTGGCAGATGCATAACGGACTTCTCCCCCACATGGGGAGCCGCCACCTCTCCGTTCTCCACCCGGTAGATGTCCGGCTCCACTGCGCCCCCCACCGCCAGGGACCCCAGGCCGCACACCGCGTTGATAATGACGGCCTCGCTGCCCGTGCGGGGGTCCGCGGTGTAAAGCACCCCCGCGGTAAAGGCCGGCACCATCTCCATGACCACCACCCCCATGGCCAGCTCCTCATAAGAGAAGCCGCTGGTGTGGCAATAGTACAAGGCCCGGGGAGTGAATTGGGAAGCCACCACTTCCTTGTATTTAAGTTCCACCTGGTCCCGGGGCACGTTGAGAAAAGTCTCGAATTGGCCGGCAAAGCTGAATTGACTGTCTTCCTGCAGGGCCGAACTGCGCACCGCCATCCTATCCGAGTTCAGGTCGGCCAGACGCTGCGCCAGGGCCTGGGACAGCTCTTCCGGCAGGGGCAAAGACACGATTTTCTCCCGGATGGCCTCCCCCGCTTCCCGCATGCTCTCCAGGTCCCGGATATGGGAGTGGCTGATCTGCTGGCGGATGTAATCTTCCAATCCGGTCTGCTGGAAGAACAGTTTCTGGGCATAGGCGCTCACTGCGAACCCCGGCGGCGTCGACAGGCCCAGGCGGGTAAGCTCCCCGATTTTTTCGGCCTTGCCGCCGAAAAACATGCCTTCCCGCACCTCGGCCAGGGGCAGGGTCAGGGGCGCGGGGTGCATGCGGGGCCCGGCCAACTCTGCGGCGAGGAGGTCTGCCACCTGCCGGCGCACCTCCTCCAACCCCCGGTAGCGGCCCCCGGACATGGTAATGAGGGCCGTCACCCCGGCCTCCACCTCTTTGTCCAGCCGCTGGCAGGCCTGGCGCACGTAGTGCATGTCAAAAAGGTAGCCTTCGTTCATCTTCACTTGCAGGTCGGTGACCAGGGTCAGGATGGCGCTGTTGGCCGCCAGGAGTCGCTTGTATTGGAAGTAGCGCTCCAGCAGCGCCGGGGGCGGGGCCAGGGATACCCGGAGTTTTTCCGGCTCACGCCGCCGGGAGAACCATTGTTTTAAGCGCTGGAACGGGGCCACTAAAGGCTTCCTTTAAAACCGCGATTTAGCGGTTTGGCGATTTAGCGGTTTGGCAGTTAGCCTAATCCGCTAACCCGCTTCCCCGCCTCTTCCGTTTATTCCCCCCCTTTTTTAAGGGGGGCCAGGGGGAATTTCCTGGCCGGGGAGAACTGCCATCGGCTCATGCTGATTTTCATTATAGTTTATACCAGGTTCCTTTTCAAACGCGGCCAACTCAAATTGCAAGACCCTGATAAAACCCATTTTTTAAACAGTCATTCATGAGCCGTTGGCTCACTCGTAAATGAGAAAAAGTATTGGTGGCACAGGCTTTCCAGCCTGTGTGGACAAAACTTCTCCGAACAGAAAACGGAAGAGCACATGATCAATTATTGCCTTTGCTTCGGAAAGGCAATCAAGGCAGGGCATCTTAGAAACTCAGGTTTCGCACCCCAATTTTAGGAAAGCACTCGTAGTTCCCGCCGATGCGCTTCAGCTATTACTGAAACGCCAAAAGAGAAACCAACCACCAAAAAATTTTAGTGGCACAGGCCTCTGGCCTGTGGCCGCCGTCTGTTCTGTCAAGAAACCTTCCCACAGGCTGGAAGCCTGTGCCACTCATGTCTATGAAAACCGAAAGCTGAAAACCGAAAACTTTATTAAATGCAGGGCGCGTTTTACCCGGCAAACTTAATCCACAACCCGCCAAATGGCCGAAAAAACCATTGACAGTCAAAGGCTTTTGCGGTCTTATGAGCTTGCCTCCTGTTTTTCTTCGGCTTCAACACTTTCCGGAGGTCCGCCATGGCTCAATGCCCCCATTGCAAGACGCCTTACGAAAAAGGCGAGCGGTTCTGCGCTAAATGCGGCAGTTTCCTGCTCCATCCCGAACGGGGTGACTTCTTCTGTCCGGAGTGCGGCATCAGGGTTTCTCCCAAGCAAGAGTTCTGTCACGAATGCGACGCCCCCTTGACCGCAGAAGCCGCCCCGGCTCCGTCCCCTCCCTCCCGCCCCGCCATGCCGACCTGGGGCATGGGACTGCTCATCGGCGCCGGAGCGCTAATCGTTGTTTTACTGGCCTTGTTGATGACCCGGACCGCGGCGCCGCCGCCTCCGCCGCCCCCACCGCCACCCGCGGTGGTAGCTCCCGCGCCCCCGGCGCCGCCTCCGGCCCCGGTCAAGGCCGCGCCCGCGCCCCCTCCCAAGGAGGCGGCCCCGGTCCCGGTTCCGGACCTGCGGGGCGAACTGCTCAATGTGCTGCACAGCATGAAAGACGGACACGTGCGCAAGGACATCGTCCTTTATATGAGCGCTTACTCCCTCACCTTCCCTGAGCTGGAGGAAAAGCGCCGCAGCACCTTAAATGCCTGGGATAACTACGATTATCTCAACCTAGTTTACACCCTGAATGACATTCAACCCCTGGATAGCGACAACGTGGTGGCTAAGGCCACCTGGTACATCGACGCCCGAAACCGCCGCACCCAGGAACTGTCCAGCGCCAAGCAGATTTATGAAATCCGCTTTGCCAAAGAGCAAGGCAAGTGGCGCATCAGGTCCTTGAAAGAACTGGAGGAGGAGGAAAAATAATTATGAAGCCTCGGAATGCCATTGCCGCTATCGTCCTGGCTCTTGCGGTGTTGAGCCTGATTTGCTCCTGTGAGCCGCCCCGCACCTACCCGGTAGCCCCCACCTATTATTACGTGCTGCCCACCACCACATACTTAAGAGACTGTCCCAGCTACGACTGCGGCATCATCGCCCAGGTGTTCAGCGGTGACCGCATGGAAGTGATTGACCGCAACGACTACGGGTGGGCCCGGGGCCGTTTGGACCGCACCGGCGCCATCGGCTGGATCCCCGGGGACCTGCTGAGCCTGGCTCCCTTGCCGGCCACCTACTATGTGGCGGCCACCACCATTTACTTGCGGGAATGCGCCGACTATAACTGCCGGGCCTTGGAACTCCTGTACCGGGGCGACCGGGTGGAGAAGATCGACCAGGATTACCGGGGCTGGTGGCGGGTGAATTCCTTTAAGTCCCGGAATGTTGGCTGGATTCCGGCTTCCGCGGTATCCCCCCAGCCGGGGCCGCCTTTCTATTACGTGGCCATCAGCAGCCTGGCCCTGCGCTCCGGGCCCAGCACTGCCAACAAAATGGTCACCAGTTTATCTCTCAACACCCAGGTGGAACTGCTGGGCATGGGCCCCAGCGGCTGGGCCCAGGTAAGAGTGGTGCCTTCGGGCCTCATCGGCTGGGTGTCCTTCCGTTATCTGGAGACCTTCCCGGTGCCCTATCCCAAAGCCGCGCCGGCCAAACGCAAATCCCCCAAGGCCGCGCCGGAAAAGGAGGAGGCCCCCAAAACCGCGCCCAAGGCCATGTAATACTGCTCCCAATTATTTTCCTAAAACCCGGATGCAAGGGTGTCTATCCTTGCATCCTTTTTTTCTAGAGGAAATTATGGTATAAACACGATAGGCTTTCCCCTAGGGGAGCTTGAGATGCCCGAATGTCCCGTTTGCCATCAGCCCTATCAGGAAGGGCTGCCCATTTGTGAAATGTGCGGCGCCATCACCGTTAGCCCGCCGGATGTTTGCCCCCGGTGCGGCGTCCGGGTCGCGCCCGCCCAGATGTTCTGTGCCAATTGCCATGCACCTCTGGAGACGGCAAACCCTTTAGCCTCCTCCACCCTTCGCCTGCCGGAACCACCCGGACGCTCCCGGGCCATTATGGCGCACCATCTTTGGATCCACGGGTTTTTGGTGGCCTTGGTGCTGGTTACCCTCATTTCCGTGGGCGTGAGCCTCTTGCGGCGGCCCTCCCCCCCTCCAGGGGGGTCCCCCGAGGAGACCAAACCCGCGCTGGCGGTGAGCCCCTCGGCCCCGAGCCTATCCCCCTCGGCTACGGAAAAGCCTTCGGCCACCATCCCCTCCGGAACCCGGGAAACCGGGCCAAATCTGAAAGCCCAATTGGAGGAAACGCTGACGGAACTGCGGGAAGCGAGCCTCCACCAGGATCTGAACCGGTTTATGGGGTTATATGCACCCACCTTTCCCCGGCGAGAACATAAGCGCCAGGAAACTCTGAAGATTTGGGAGGCTTATCAGCATATCGGCCTTGACTACCAAATAAACCAGATTAAGGTCCTGGACCCGAGCCGGGCTTGGGCCCGGATCACCTGGACCGTCATATCCAGGGAGAAAAACACCGGAACCATCCAGAATGTCGCCAGGGCATATGAGGTGGTATTCGTGCGAGACCTGGGAAAATGGCGCATCCAATCTTCCGAAAGAGCCGGATGATCTCCGGTTTCCACGATAATAATCGCCCGGGAACCCCGGCCATGCTGGGATACCTACTGCTGGCGGCGCTGATGTTTGCCCTGTTGCCCGCCTGCGCCGCGTCCAAGCCCCAGGGGACGGTGAGTTATTTCCTGACTTCGGAGATCGCTTATCTCCGGGACACCCCCACGTATGACGGCAATGTGGTGGCCCAGGTTTTCAAGGGCGACCAGGTGGAAAGGCAGAATGGGGGAGAATCAGACTGGTGGCAGGTAAGTTCCGCCCGTACCGGCCAGGCCGGGTGGATTCAGCGGGAATTGCTCAGCCCCCGACCGGTGCCGGTGGTTTATTCCATCGCCTCCCGGACTGCGCCCTTACGGGAGTGCCCCGGCGATGACTGCCCCTCCTTGCAGTTGTTGTTCAAAGGAGACCAGGTGCAGAAAGTGGAGGAAAACGACCGGGGTTGGTGGCGCGTCCTGGTTAAAGACGGCCGGACCCTGGGCTGGGTGACGGCCGCGGCGGTGGGAGAGCGTTCGGCGGAGCCGGTGGCGGCCCCGGAAAAAACTCCTAAAAAAACCTATTATTATGTGGCGGTATCCCGGCTGAAGCTGCGGCAGGAACCCCGGACCGCAGCCTCGGCGGTCAGGGACCTGAAGTTCAATGAGCAACTGGAAAAACTGGAGCAAAATCTCCAGGGATGGCTGAAAGTGCGCCATCCGGCCAGCGGCGCCCTGGGATGGGTGGCCAGCCGCTATTTAACCGCCATGCCGGTAACCGCCCCCCGCCGCCTCAAGCCGGCGAAAAAATCCGCCCCCCCACCCCCGAAGCACAAAGCCGAACCCCTCCCCGAACTTGAGGTGATGTAATACAATTTTCGGTTTTCTGTTAAAAAGAATGCGATATCAATAAGTTAACTTGCCTGGGGGAAAAGTGGCGGCCAGGCGCTCTTCCAGTTCCTTCTTCAAGTCAATCATCTTGGCGTCGCCGCTGGCAATATACTCGGTGGCGCTGATTTGAACCAGGTTCTGGAGAGAATCCACCACTGCCTCAATCTCCCGTGATGCCCTGTGAATAAGCTGCAGGCGGTCCTTATGGTTCTGGTCTGACTCGTGCCGCATCAAATGGTCGCTGAAACCGCCAATCACCATATTGGCGTTGCGGATGTAATGGGCCAGGGTAACCATCAATGCCTTCAAGGTCTCCAGAGCCGCCAACCGCCGGGCGGACTCCATTTGCTCGGCGACGAGTCGATCTCTTTGATAAAGCCATGAGCCAAAATAGAACCCGGTGATACCGGCTAGCAGCGAGAACGCCAGGCCCATAAATATGCTGGTGGAGTCTGTGGTCATTTCAAGCAGGCGCATCCAGAAATCTATATCTCGAAATTCCAACCGGGTCTGGGGAGCGAGGTTGTAAACCAATACGATGAGGGGTTGGATGACAAAGAAGCCTAATGCCATCCCAACCAGAGTGGGCCATCCGATGCGGCGGAAATATGACATGACGTCTTCCCCCCTCGCTATGGCATATTCCATGAGCTTCCGGGTTCCTTCGGATTGGTGCTGCCAACCTTTGCCCTGGCCTTTGGCAACTAACCCCTAACCCCAATGCTGTTCACTTAAGCACCAGAGATGAAGCGATTTCATTTCTCTTGTCATTCTGAGGGAGCCGAAGGCTACCGAAGAATCTCTAAATACGAGATGCTTCGCTTCGCTCAGCATGACAAGAAGACAATAAAATGTAGAGTGGGCACTGCCCACCAATTCCTTAGAATCGCTTAAGTGAACCGTATTGCCCCTAACCCCTTAAAAAAACTGGACACATGCCATGTTCTATGCTATCAGTTACGATATCCGGGATGACCGCCGCCGCCTGAAGGTGGCCAAGACCCTGCAGGACTTCGGCCAAAGAGTGCAACTGTCGGTTTTTGAGGCTCGCCTGGAGTCGTCGGAATTGGCCCGTCTCAAAAAACGCCTCAGCCCCATCCTGGATCAGGACCAGGACAGCGTGCGCCTCTATCCCCTATGCGCCGCCTGCCTGACCGGAGTGGAGATCCTGGGACAGGGGCTGGTAACCCAAGAGCCTGATTTTATTATAATTTAACGAACATCGGCCCCGACTTGAAAAATGCCGGAGGTTACCATCCAGGGTTATGTTATTGAATAACATAGGCTTTCGCCAAAAGAGGGCTGAGGCGCCGGGGTTGATTCTGCACCTTGGTGCCATTCGCCGGGACCTTACCCTTTCAGGGGTCCCCAACCCGCATCATCACTGCCCCGGAAATTGCCGGGGTTGAAGTTCTACTCAGAGCCTTCGGGCGATTGCGACGAATCGAGGCTGGCAAACTTGGGAACCATCCACAGGTTCCGTTGAAGTTCTACTCAGAGCCTTCGGGCGATTGCGACTTCAACCGCCGCCTGCCGCTTGGCCTCGGCCGTTTCCTTGTGTTGAAGTTCTACTCAGAGCCTTCGGGCGATTGCGACCTTGTTAATAGTTCCGCCACGGCGTATTCGGCGTATGGCGGTTGAAGTTCTACTCAGAGCCTTCGGGCGATTGCGACTTTGGTTGTTGCTGAAAAATCAGCGCAACCAGCCAGCAAAATGGGTTGAAGTTCTACTCAGAGCCTTCGGGCGATTGCGACTTCTGTCAGAATCTCCGGCAGAGGGTCAACCGCGATTTTTGTTGAAGTTCTACTCAGAGCCTTCGGGCGATTGCGACTTATAGGAGAAGACAAGTTCATCAGCAACGACTCAATCCGTTGAAGTTCTACTCAGAGCCTTCGGGCGATTGCGACGCTGAATAATATCCAAGATGAACATCGTCGACTGCAAGTGGGTTGAAGTTCTACTCAGAGCCTTCGGGCGATTGCGACTCCCTGACGTAATGGAGGGCATGGCCGTTCTGCTCCACTGTTGAAGTTCTACTCAGAGCCTTCGGGCGATTGCGACGTTATAAGCCGCTTCCGCGCAGGTGGCCGCCTTGTTGTTGAAGTTCTACTCAGAGCCTTCGGGCGATTGCGACTTATCTTGAGCCACAACATGCAATTCGTACTCCTGGCGTTGAAGTTCTACTCAGAGCCTTCGGGCGATTGCGACTTAAGTGGCTGCCAGAGCGCCTTGCCGATCATCTGATTGGTTGAAGTTCTACTCAGAGCCTTCGGGCGATTGCGACTTCTATACTGCTCATGCCAAGAGGGATTTCGTTATGCATAGTTGAAGTTCTACTCAGAGCCTTCGGGCGATTGCGACCACGTGGCGGGCGGGGCCGGGGAATAGCAGGTCACTCTGTTGAAGTTCTACTCAGAGCCTTCGGGCGATTGCGACTTCCGCATCCGGCAGGGCGTCCGGCCGAAGTAGTCCGTAGTTGAAGTTCTACTCAGAGCCTTCGGGCGATTGCGACACACTTCGGTGACCTTGGCGTCGTATTTCGTAATTGGGTCGGTTGAAGTTCTACTCAGAGCCTTCGGGCGATTGCGACATTGAATAGTTAGTCCTCTTCATCTCCTATGGAATCCAGTTGAAGTTCTACTCAGAGCCTTCGGGCGATTGCGACATTTTCCAGTTGAGAAACCCATAGACAATCACAGTTAGCGTTGAAGTTCTACTCAGAGCCTTCGGGCGATTGCGACCGAGACATGGTGGTTACTCCTATGCAAGAGCCACAGCCAGAGAGCCAGAGTTGAAGTTCTACTCAGAGCCTTCGGGCGATTGCGACCTCCAATTTTCTTGGTCTTGTTCAGGCGGTGGTTCATAATGTTGAAGTTCTACTCAGAGCCTTCGGGCGATTGCGACCTTGCCATCTCTTGTTACGCGAACATTAATCCGATTTAGGTTGAAGTTCTACTCAGAGCCTTCGGGCGATTGCGACTGACTTTGCTCAAAAGCTCCTGGCCCACTCCGATACGGCCATCCAGAGTTGAAGTTCTACTCAGAGCCTTCGGGCGATTGCGACCTTTTCCTTCACCTTCAGGACCAGCTATTTCGAGAATTTTGGTTGAAGTTCTACTCAGAGCCTTCGGGCGATTGCGACGTATGGCTGGTGGTGCCGGCCCCAGGGGCGATGCTCATAATGTTGAAGTTCTACTCAGAGCCTTCGGGCGATTGCGACGGCCATCAGGGCGCGATTGATCGAATCATTGTGTTTGCGTTGAAGTTCTACTCAGAGCCTTCGGGCGATTGCGACCAGGCGTGTTAACCTCATCATCCCGCGTCTGCCATAACTTCGTTGAAGTTCTACTCAGAGCCTTCGGGCGATTGCGACGACGACTAAGAGATATCTTTGCGTCCGTTTCCATGAAGGTTGAAGTTCTACTCAGAGCCTTCGGGCGATTGCGACTCAATGGAGTTAAAAACGGTTTTGGTGCAGCCCCAAATGGAAGTTGAAGTTCTACTCAGAGCCTTCGGGCGATTGCGACTGACAGGTAGCAATGAACAGCCCGTTGGTGGTTTGTCTTAGTTGAAGTTCTACTCAGAGCCTTCGGGCGATTGCGACCCAAGGTTGTTCAAGTCGCTCCGGATGGAAAGTTGGCTCAGTTGAAGTTCTACTCAGAGCCTTCGGGCGATTGCGACGGAGCGGGGCGGGGAACGCACATATCGAATAGTACTGGCGTTGAAGTTCTACTCAGAGCCTTCGGGCGATTGCGACTCCTGTTCGGGGTAGTGTTCCTCAGCATAATCCTCAGCCGTTGAAGTTCTACTCAGAGCCTTCGGGCGATTGCGACCCACCAGAGGCAGGGGAGAGGGTATAGACAACCAGATACTTAGGTTGAAGTTCTACTCAGAGCCTTCGGGCGATTGCGACACTCAAGGATGGGTTTGCAGGCATCATTACCGTTGCGTTGAAGTTCTACTCAGAGCCTTCGGGCGATTGCGACTATTTCCCCAGGATAGGAAAATTTAGGACCATTATACGTTCCGTTGAAGTTCTACTCAGAGCCTTCGGGCGATTGCGACGCCTCCAGGCCGCCATTGATGGTCAGGGTTTTAGTGGTGGGTTGAAGTTCTACTCAGAGCCTTCGGGCGATTGCGACGGCCTACACCATTTGCGCTGAAATTGTCGCCATTCTCTGTTGAAGTTCTACTCAGAGCCTTCGGGCGATTGCGACGAATTTCTGACATGGCTTTTTCTCCTTTTCTTTTCCAGAAGTTGAAGTTCTACTCAGAGCCTTCGGGCGATTGCGACTTTGCCGGAGTTGCTGATGTTTCCGTTCCCCCAGCTTAATGTTGAAGTTCTACTCAGAGCCTTCGGGCGATTGCGACTCATCGCTGGGTTTTATTTTGACTTTTAAAGTGACGGAAGTTGAAGTTCTACTCAGAGCCTTCGGGCGATTGCGACCGAAAATGGTCCGGCCCCAGCCGCACGTATACGTAACGTTGAAGTTCTACTCAGAGCCTTCGGGCGATTGGTTGATAGACAGGGGACGGGGGACGGGAGACAGGTAAAACCTATAAGCGCCATTGTCAAGATTGAGGCTCCGGTCATCGGTCTCCGGTCCCCGGTCCTTCGGGAGACGGGAAAAATATTCCCGGTCATCGGTCTCCGGTCCCCGGTCCTTCCCTTATAGCCTTCGGGCGATTCTGAATTAAGTGGGCAACTTTGGCCGGTTGACGCCAGAGGCAATGGGCCATACAATTAATTATGCGGTTCGAGTGGGATGAGGCGAAGCGGCTGGCCAACCTGGAAAAACATGGCATAGACTTCGCCGACGCTCCGGAACTGTTCCAGGGACAGATGGTAATCGCCCTGGACCGGCGGATTGGTTACGGAGAAGAGAGGTATACCGGGTTCGGCGTTCTTAAGCAGCGGGTGATGGCCGTGGTTTTCAGCAGGCGAGAGCCCGACCTCATCCGCCTGATCTCCCTGAGGAAAGCCAACCGGAGGGAGCGGAGGAGATATGAACAAGCAGTCGCAGACCGATTGGGACAGGATTGACGCCCTCAAAGACGAGGAGATCGATTACTCCGAGATCCCCGATTTGGGGGAGGATGAAGCTTTTTGGTCCCGGGCCGAGGTAGTGGTGCCGGTGACCATTTGGGTCGATCCCGAGGTGCTGGCCTGGTTTAAGGCCCAGGGGGAAGGGTACGAGGAGCGCATCAGCAAAGCGCTGCAAACCTACAAAGAGACCCACGAAAAATAACCCCAGTTAATAAGAGCCTTCGGGCGATTGCGACGGACTTCGGCCATCATTGCTCATCCTCCCGCCCTCCTTTTTGTTGAAGTTCCAATAAGAGCCTTCGGGCGATTGCTTTTCAGACGGGAGACGGGGGACTGGAGACGAGGAAAAACATTCCCGGTCATCGGTCTCCGGTCCCCGGTTTTTTTGGCACAGGAACGACGCCGGGCCGGGAATCCCCTTCTACGGCCCCTTTCTTTTCTCCTACCCTTTTCCCCAGAATGCCTCTAAAAAAGCGCTAGCCGTTTTTTCAGCCACGTTGGGGAGCAGGGCAAGGGTTTGATAAGGGGAAGCGCTAGGGCAGGTAAGGCGCCTCCTCAGCCTCAAAAAAGACTTAACCAAACCCCTCCACCCATGGCATAATGTCCTGGTGAGGGCTGGATGAACCCCCTGGAAACCTACCTCAAGGAGCTATCTGAAATCCGCGTGTCCGGTGCCGGGGTCAAGGAGACCTCCTATTACGGCCCCCTGGCCCTGCTCCTGAACGAGATCGGCAAGACTCTCAAGCCCAGGGTCAAGTGCATCATCAACTTGCAGAACGTGGGGGCCGGTCTGCCCGACGGCGGGTTCTTCACCCAAGAGCAATTTCAGAAATTCGCGGACGCCGCCCCCCTCCCCGGCCAGACCCCCGCCCGCGGCGTCATGGAAGTCAAATCCACCCAGGATGACGCCTGGGTCACCGCGGCCGGCGCCCAGGTCACCAGGTATTGGGGCCGCTACCGGCAAGTCCTGGTGACCAACTACCGGGATTTCGTGTTGGTGGGCCAGGACCCCTCCGGCCAGCCCGCCAAGCTGGAAACCTACCGCCTGGCCGACAGTGAAGCCGCATTTTGGGATGCAGCCCGGCACTACCGGCGCACCGCCCAGGAGCACGGCGAACGCTTCATTGAATACCTGAAGCGGGTGATGCTCCATGCCGCGCCCTTGGCCCGCCCGGAAGACGCGGCCTGGTTCCTGGCCTCCTATGCCCGGGACGCCAAGGCCCGCCTGGAAGGAAAGGACCTGCCGGCCCTGTCCGGGCTGCGGGGCGCCCTGGAAGAAGCCCTGGGGTTGCGATTCGAGGGCGACAAGGGCGATCACTTCTTCCGCTCCACCCTGGTCCAGACCCTCTTTTACGGCGTCTTCGCCGCCTGGGTCCTGTGGCACAAGAAAAACCCCCTCCCGGACCCCAGGAAACTCTTTGACTGGCGCCTCACCCCTTGGTTCCTCCACGTCCCCATGATCCGGGTGCTCTATGAGCAGGTGGCCACCCCCACCAAGTTAGGCCCCCTGGGACTGGAAGAAGTCTTGGACTGGACCGCCGCGGTCCTCAACCGGGTGGACCGGCCGTCCTTCTTCTCCCAATTCGATGAAGGCCACGCGGTGCAGTATTTCTACGAACCCTTCCTCAAAGCCTTTGACCCCCACCTGCGCAAGGATTTGGGCATCTGGTACACCCCGCCGGAAATCGTCCAGTACATGGTGGCCCGGGTGGACACCGTGCTCCGGCAGGAGCTTGGCATTGCCGACGGCCTGGCCGACCCCCGGGTTTACGTCCTCGACCCCTGCTGCGGCACCGGCGCTTACCTGGTGGAAGTCTTGAAACACATCCACGCTACGTTGAAGGAGAAAGAGGACGCCTTAACTGCCCAGGACCTTAAAAGCGCGGCCCGGAACCGGGTCTTCGGCTTCGAGATTCTGCCCGCTCCCTTCGTGGTCTCCCACCTGCAACTGGGCCTGCTCCTGCAAAACCTGGGCGCGCCCTTGTCCGAGGAGAAGGCAGAACGGGTGGGGGTCTTCCTCACCAATGCCCTGACCGGCTGGGAGCCCCCGGAAGGCCCCAAGAAGCAGCTGATGCTGCCGGAGTTTGCGGAGGAACGGGACGCCGCGGAAGAAGTGAAGCGGGACAAGCCCATCCTGGTGATCCTGGGCAATCCCCCGTACAACGCCTTTGCCGGGGTGAGCGCCGAGGCGGAAAAGGCCCTGGTGGAGCCTTACAAGGAGGGGTTGATTTCCCGGTGGGGCATCAAGAAATTCAACCTGGACGATCTCTATGTCCGGTTCTTCGGCCTGGCGGAACGGCGCATTGCCGGGATGACCGGCAAGGGCGTGGTCTGCTACATCTCCAACTTCTCCTACCTGGGCGATCCCTCCTTTGTGGTCCTGCGGGAACGGTTCCTCTCCGGGTTTGACGCCCTGTGGTTCGACTGCCTGAACGGGGACAGCCGGGAGACCGGCAAGCTCACCCCGAACGGCCAGCCGGACCCCAGCGTCTTTTCCACGGAATACAACCGGGAAGGCATCCGGGTGGGCACAGCCATTGCCCTGATGGTGCGGAAGGCCAGCCGGGATGAGAAACCCGCGGTTCGCTTCCGGCAGTTTTGGGGAATTACCAAGAGGGCTGACTTGGTGGAAAGTCTCAAGGCCCCGGATTTTGAGGGTCAATATGAGGCCGTCTACCCAGATGGAACTAACTGGTTATCATTCCGGGCCATGGAGGTAGCAGCCCATTATCTGGGATGGCCTAAAATAGTGGATTTGTGTTCAGAGTTACCGATAAGCGGTCTACAAGAGATGCGCCATAGTGCGCTCATTGACATTGACAGAGATTCCCTCAAGAAAAGGATGCAGTTGTATTATGACCCTGAAGTGTCTTGGGAGACACTAAAAGCTCTGGGCACAGGGTTAACTCAAAAGGCAGGAGGGTTTGACCCTAAACCATGCAGAGAACGAGTGCAAAAGTCAGAACAATTTGATGACAAGAGGATCATGCGTTACGCTCTTTATCCTCTTGACTTGCGCTGGTGCTACTACAGTCAAATTCAGCCGCTTTGGAATAGACCGCGGCCCACCCTTGTGGCTCAAAAATGGCTTGGCAACAAGTTTATCATTACCCGAATGATGGCTGAAAGACCTAAAGAGCAGATCGCCATCACCATAACATCAGAGTTGCCCGATTACCATTTGCTCAGACCGAACGCTATCGCCATTCCCATCTATCTCCGTCAGCCGCATACAGAAAAAGGGAGCAGAGGTTTTAACCATCCCAGCCTTATTGGAGAACCAGAACAAGGGGAACAAACCCCCACAGCCAACCTTGCCCCCCTGGCCCGGTCTTACCTGGCCGCCCTGGGGCTCCCGGACCCGGGCGCCAACCCGGAAACCGCCGCCCTCATCTGGCTGCACGCCCTGGCCATCGGCTACGCCCCGGCCTATCTCGCGGAAAACGCCGACGGCATCCGCCAGGACTGGCCCCGGATTCCTCTGCCGGACAGCCGGGAAGCCCTGGAACATTCCGCAGAGTTGGGTCGGCAACTGGCAGCGCTGCTGGACCCGGAAACCTCGGTTCCGGGTGTGACCGCCGGAGCCATCCGGTCTGAACTGAAATCACTGGCCGTGATCTCCAAAGCAGGAGGTGGAGTCCTGAACCCCGACGCCGGGGACCTGGCCGTAACCGCAGGATGGGGCCATGGCGGGAAAGACGGCGTGACCATGCCGGGCAAGGGCAAGGTGGAGAGGCGGGAATATACTGCCGCAGAATTGACTTCCATCCGGGAAGGCGCCCAGGCCCAGGGCCTCACCCTGAAAGAGGCCCTGGACCACCTGGGCGAGACCACCTGTGACATCTACCTGAACAAGTCGGCCTATTGGCGCAACGTCCCGGCCAAGGTCTGGGGCTACTACATCGGCGGCTACCAGGTCATCAAGAAGTGGCTCAGCTACCGGGAACGCGACCTCCTGGGCCGCTCCCTCCACATGGAAGAAGTCCGGGAAGTCACCCACATGGCCCGCCGCCTGGCCGCGATTGTTCTGATGGAGCCCGCCCTTAATCTAAACTACCAGTTGGATAAAGAACACCCTTTTGCCTGGCCCAAGAGCCAAGGAGGACCACGATGCTAAAATGGTTAAGGAGGAAGGAAGCAAAGGAACTTAATAAGCAAATAGACTTTAAAACCTTTAAACCTCCAGATGACCCTGTTTTTGGAAATCTTTTGGAAGAAGCTGTAAAGGGCCGGGTGCCAGTTTATTTCGCTGCCGTGCCCTTGACCCTTGTCCGCCCATATGACCCGGAGTTTCACCCGGAAAATATGCCAGAAGGTGAAAAAATCGTGGAAGCTATCATGGCAGATTGGCGAGCCGGTAGATTCCGTCACCTTTGGGTATATCCCCAGCAAGATTATTTTGTCATGGCAGATGACTATCTCACTTATGCAGCGGCTCTAAAGGGCCAACCCGATTTTTTCCCGTGCTGGGTGCTCGGCGAACCAAGGTTGCCCGGAGTGAAAGACATTCAAGGGCCAATAAGGATAGAGGATGTTCGCCGATTACTTTTTGGAGATTGATCATTAGCTGCATATGGTAAGTTTTCTGATACCATTTCAGTGCCAATATGACCGGACCCTGGTTTTTATATCTGGATGAGAGTGGGGATCTAGGCTTTAATCCCGACAAGCCGGGTCGGTCCCGGCACTTTACCATCTGCATCCTGGCAGTAAGCACCACCACCAGAAACCGGACGGTGGCCTCCGCGGTGAAAAAGACCCTGGCCCGGAAACTCAACCCCAAAGGCAAGCGCCGCCGGATGGTGAAGGAGCTTAAAGCCAACGCCACCAATTTTGAGGTGAAGGAATATTTTTTCCGCCAACTCTCGGGAGTGCGTTTCGGCCTCTATTCCCTGACCTTGAATAAGGACCGGCTCTTTCCCGAACTTCAAAGGCAAAAGGACCGCACCTATAACTACCTGGCCCGCCTGATCCTGGACCAGCTTCCCCTGGAGAATGCCACGGACGCGGTCAACCTGGTCCTGGACAAGCGGAAAAATCGGAAGGAGCGCCGGGAGTTCAACTCCTATATCCAACGGGAATTAGCCAGCCGTATCCCCCCAAATGTAAGATTGCGAATCACTCACGAAGATTCCGTCAACAATCACTGCCTACAGGCCGCGGACTTGTTCTGCTGGGGGATTTTTCGGAAATACGAGCGAGGGGATGCCGCCTGGTATGAGATTTTTCAGGGCAAAGTCCGCTATGACCGCGTTTATCTGCCCCCGAAATAAAAAAGAGCGCGCCTTGGAGGCCATCGTCCCAGGGTTTGTGCCACCAGATGGAGGGACCATGCCCCGGGGACCTACAGAGGACTCACCGCTCATGTATAAGATAATACACCGCGTGGTAATGTCAAGAAAAATTGTCCCTATCACTCCCTTTAAGTCCTTGAAATTACAAGCTCCGGGTACTGGATTTGAACCCACGACCTTATGATCAATAAGGGGAATCATGGTCAACGTCAACCCCTGTCAACCCCGTTTTTCTTTGAAAGAATTTCCCGGAAATGAAGGCAACCACTGGATAATGCTGAATAATTGGCAATTTATCAGGAATTTTTTATTGTCGGACCGGTGGAAATTGAATTTTATGGATTTTCTTTCGGGAGAGGAATAATGAGGCAATTTACTATTGATTTCAGTTAATTATAATGGGGGAGACAAGAAAAAGAGGATAGAAGAGGTGTGCAAAATCATGGCAAATATGGCAGGGAGGTGCCAAATCTATCTTGGAAAATGATACTGGAAAACCTCAATTATCTGAAAATACTGATGATATTTGACTAATACAAAAATCACCCAAAAATATTTATTCGTCTGTAGGGATGCAAGAGGTATCAATGAGCAAAGGGAAAATGAATCTTGCATATTCGGGGTGGCGTTCGACTTGGGCTTGGACATCAGGCCGATCTGTGATAAGAAAGCCGCCAACAAAGGAGGCCAAGCCAACATTTAAGTTGGGGAATCTTACACAGACATAGGCCCGGTATCCTCGGAGAGGGTGAGCTAATTCTGCTCGGCGCCGCCGTTTATATTGTCTCTGGAAATTTCTTCTCACTGTTGGATCTTTATAAGGCATCGAAGCCCCCTCCTCGTGATCTGGAGTTATATTATTATTTTTTCCCTTGCCCATCGCGGTGGGAGTGCCCTGACCGGCCATTTCTTCAGGCGCACTTACTACCGGGGGCCGTTGGCCGGTAGCGGCTGTAGCGGGTTCGCTCCGCTTCCGAAGCAGCCCGAGGACCGTGGTACGTCTCGGACGTGAGAGAGGGGAGACTTCGCGATGCGTTTCAGAACATCAGGAAGGTACATTGCTCGCAGCGGCCCTCATTTTCCCCCACAAATACGCCCGCAGCCGCAGTACTCCTTGTCTTTATCCTCCTTCAAAGCCAGGATCGCTAGCACCGAATAATTGGCCAGGTCTAGCAAGCTGTCCTCCAAAGCCTCACCCTCTACCTGGGGGGTCTGGCCCCGGGCCAGCCGACAAGCACGGGCTAATTTGTCAGTCATTCGCACCAGTAGGCCAACATAAGCTGGGATGCCCAAGAGAGATGGCGCTAGGTTATAGGACGCGCCATAATCAGCGTTTTTGGCCCGGTGTATGGCCGCCATGCGTTCAAAGATGGTCTCAAAGGTTGTATGCCCTTGTTCCATAATCATCATGCTCCCCCATAGACCCGGCTTCGCCCTCGGGCCGCGTTCTCCACAAATTTCGCATCAACATCATAGTAATCCAAAACTCTATACGAGTCCTTCCCCGGCGCTTGTCGGATCGCTCCCCGACCAAAAATTTATGGGTATTTCTGCCGCGAAAATTTTGGGCTTCGCCATCTCTGGTACCACATGTCGTGATTATCCCTCTCCTTCCAGTTCATCTGCCAACCTTCCCCTCTTCATTAAGGAGTTTGTAATTTTCAACGGTGGGCACTTTCCGTCTCCCGAAGGTCTTGTAAGCCACATCCACCCAACAAACCATACCCTCTAGATGTTTCCAATTTACTTGAATAGTTTCCTTATTCCCCCATGGGATAAGTCCCAAACGACAAGCAATGCGCAGCCGGCGTTGGAGCATTCCCTGTGATTCTTTGGAGTGCGGTAGACTGATGTTGTCAAAGAGGGGCCTACGGGCAGCGGGTCCCTCTAAAATTTCCATTCGCAACCTGGCCCTCGGCCCCCGATATTCCTCGAAGTTATGCAGGTAGCCTCTTACCTGTTTAATTTGTACTAGATGCCGCCCTTCCCCCGGTGGCCCTCCATGGGAGGCGTCTCCACGATCTTGATAGGTCTCTTTCCCTTTAAGGGTTTGGGAGTATTCTAGACCAGCCAACCCATAAGGCGAGGCAGCTGCTAAATCCGTTAAAGTTGTCACGGGCTCTGTTGGAATCAGGCTTTCTTGAAGGAGTCGGCAGATGGGGTTGTCGATCAGGAGCCCCTCCCCCCAGTAGAGACAAAAAGCAGGCAAACCAGGCTCAATCTCTTTGGCCACATACTGAGGGCATGCGGCACAAGACATAATCTCCGCTACATGGTCACTGTGGGAGGTTGAAGGATCGCTCTGTGGTTCGGGTTGTTCATCCCAATTGGAGCTTATATTAGAAGAATTATCTGGTCTTGAATCTGTCCGGTCTGTCCACTCCCCTAGTTCCAAATACCTATTAGCAGCCCATGCTTCGCTTAAATCCTTATAGCCGGCGTAGGTTACCCGAGACAGAAAATATACCTCTATTCCCAATAGCATGGCGTGGCAGGCTAATTCTCTCCAACTTTCGCCAGCTTGGTCCCGGTCAAACCCAAAGACGACGGTGGCTGCCTTGACCCATGGCCACCGCAATCCATTTAATCCAAAAATCGCACAAGCCTCATGGCCCGCAGCCAACAAAGAAACCGCGTCAAATGGGCCTTCAGTAATAAATGCCCTATCTTTAGTTAAAGCCTGGGCATTAAAGATCCCTTTAGGTCCTTCCAGATGGGCATGACGATGCTGCTTTAGCAGATCACCATTCAAATCAACACCCCGCCCATAAAGATTTACTATTTCCCCGGCAGGGTTAGTGTGAGGGAAGACTATGCACCCCTGAAGAAAGTACTTCTTTGGGTTCGGCCACAACCCCGGGGCTGCGTAACCCAAACCATATTTCTGGGCCACTTCAAGGGAAATTCCCCGTTGTTTAAGATATTCTTCCCCTGGGCCCCCAGGCAAGGCCTCTTGGAACTTTCGGAGCGGCTCAACCAGCTCAGGCCGGGCAGGGGGTTCGTCTGCCTTCGGAAACGTGTATGTCGATGTAGCCTGGTTCAAGGGCGTCGGATTGTGATGAATGTCTGCTTTCCAAGACGGACCTGACAGATTTGTCCGGCGCCTTTCCTGCCGCTTCTCCGCCAGATACCCCCAGGCACCGCAGGAGAAACATTTGAACCGGCCAGTCTCCGAATCCAGAGATAAAGACCTCTGGTTGTCGCCTCCATGAATTGGACAGTAGTATCGTAAATATTTTCCGGAAGGCTTCCCAGAACCCTGATCACGGTAGCTTTCAATCTCCTGCAGGGTAAGGGTGAGGTTCTCGTTGGGGCAGTACTGATTCAAAATTTTGCCTCCTCGCGAAATATCCCGATAGTAGGGCGAAAAATCAGTGGGATTATCCCCGTATCTCCAAAGCGATTTTTGCTAACATGCAGGTCGACTGCTCTGGCTGGAGGGTTGGCTGGCCTTTTGCTTTTCACCAAGAAAAGAATAGAATCGGCGGCGTATTCCAGATCCCCGGATTCTTTGAGACTAGTCATAAATGAACTCCCCTGGCCGCCGCGGTTTTGAGAAGAGATCACTAAAATTGGAGAGTTCAACCTATTGGCAACGTCGCGAAGTTCCGCAACTAAGGCCCCAACAATGTGCCGGAACTCTGAAAATTCCCTGCGACTGGAGGCCCACTTCTGCAAATAGTCAATAATGACAAGGCATTGATTTGTCTTATGCCGCGCTAAAATCTGAAGTGCCTTCGCCTTGAGCTGGGGGACCGTCAGGCGGGAACTTCCTTCTATTAGATAGAATGCCTTGAGCCTGGAGCCGTACTCTTTTATCGCCGTATTCAATTGTGCAAGATCACCGTTGCCATCAAAAAAGCGCTTCATCTCTAAATTAGCTTGCTGGCAGACAGATTTAAGGCAAAGGCGGGTTAAAGACTCTTCAAAAGAAACGAAAAGTGCAGGCGCCTGGGCCGCCACCTTCGCTGCAATTTGAAGGGCCAGAGAAGTTTTTCCTTCACCAGGTTCGGCTGCCAAGATGTGTAGGCCGGTTTGTAGGCCGCCGATCATTTTGTCCAATCTCGATATTCCGGTTGGCAGTCCCACGGCGACGGTGCCGGTTTCCATGACCGCCTGCTGGCGGCTGGCCATTTCTTTTAGAACCTCAGGGAGCAAGTCGGCGACGGACATCGCCTGACCGGAGCGCATCTCCCGAATAGCCGTCTGGATTCGAGTAAGTTCTACTTCAGTCTGTGCAATCAACTCATCTGCTTTGATTTCCCCTCGGAGTTTTTCGGTAAAAGGTTGGATCATCTGGGCGAGAAGACGTTTTTGATAGAGATTAGCCAATTCCCGGGCGGCCAGAGAAGGGTCTGGGGTGGGCGACACTGTGTTGAGGGTGTCGATGGGTGGAATGGGTTTTTCTGCCTCAACCGCCGCGGCGATGATTTCGTATGCTGCCTGCCCCACTGTCAGTACCCCCGGGGGGAGCGAGTCGAGGGTCTCCCAATACTTCGGGGGATCAGAGATTATTGCAGCCAGCAAGGCCCATTCCAGGTCGGGGTTTACGAACTGACCGGCAAAGGAAAATTTCTGGGGCATGGGCTCGGTCCTTTCAGAAACACGCCGGCCCGCCGTCAGGCGGGGCCTGGCGTGCCGTTATTCTAGTTAATATAGTTAAGATTAAAAAATCCTTAAAATCGTCCATATATAGCCCACTTACAAATATCGTTCGCACCGGATGATGCCGACATTCGCACCAGATAATGCCGACATTCGCACCGGATAATGCCGACTCTTTCTCCATGTTCCCCACCCTTATTTTCCAGATGCCAGCGGCGCTTTTTTGCCAGTCAGGGTATGGTTCATCTTGCGGTATTGCTCCATAATCTCCTGGGGCGGCTCGATTTGAATCCTCGACGAAACCCAGTTTTCCAACCAGCCCTTTCGACCTGCTGGCCTCTCTGTTACTTGCTGCACATAGCGCCAATATCTGATCACGCCGTCCTGGCTCAGTAGATCGAGTGCCTTTTCCATGCGGGCCCGGGTTTTCTTGGGATTCCGCTTGCACACCTGCAGACCCGCCCCTTGAAGTAATGCCCCCACCGAAATCGGGGCCAAGTAGTCGTTCCGGGCCCGCCGGATGCGCCAGATGTAGGCCAGGAAGCGCGTTATTCGTTTTTCCCATTGTTGGCGGTATGGATCATAGTGAAGGGCCTTCTGGCTGATTAAAGCGGTCTGCCTCCCAGGACCAAAAAGAAATCGGGCAAAAACATCGCCTGGACGTATCTTCCATGCCCGCGGCTCCACGTCGCCTGAGGGGGTGACTGGTCCAACCCGGCTGGAGACGACGATGGCGCGGGACTCACCGGCCCACTTCGTTCTTTTGCGATAGGCGCCCTTCTTCCCCTCTGCTATTTCCGTAATTGTTCGTTCAAAAACCCGAATCCAGGTGCTCGCCAGGACATCTATGTGCCGGGCTACTTCCTGGCGCAGGTGATTATGGTAACCACCGCGGCGACCTGTCCCACCTTTCTTGGGGTTTATGCCCCGGTGCCGTAAGAAGTCATCCGCAGTCAAGACCACCATGGATTCCGGGTGGGAAACCTGCTTCAGCCATTCCGCGGAGATAACGTCCAACACATCCGCAGTCAGGTCATCCATAACGCAGACATATTCATGAGCTCGTTCCTGCCATTCAGCAATCCCATGTTCGGGCAGAAAAGGTTCTATCTCTGTGGGGTCTGGCATCAATCGGGCGATGGCCTTGAGTTTGTTAGTAGGGTTTTTCAGATCGGCTGCCGGCCAACGAGCATCTTCCGGGACAGAGAAATTTCTCGTGGCCATGGAGCGGCGTAATGTATGATAGAGGTCGGAGTTGTCAATATTGAGAAACCGGGGTTCTCGTCCTGCCAACGGCGGGGCACATTGTCCGTGAGGATGCTCAAAGGTGGCGTTCTTTTCATCGCAGCGGACACTATCCTGTTCGCCGCTGCCGTTGGCCACCAAGCTTTTTTGCTGACCCCGGTCGCTCATTAGCTTTTCCTGTTCCCCCATTTAAAGGCGCCATCAAATTTCGTTTACCAAGCTGCCCGAACCTCAACCTGTTCCCTGTTCACGCTTGCAAAAGTTTTGGCAGAAGTGGAGACTGTCAGGTTCCTGGAACAACTCGCCGTTCCAAGATGATGTTTGAGACTGGCAGGTGCCGGTCATCTCTTTATTCTTTAGCTTCAAGCCAGGAGAGTATCGGCGGCAACTTCTGCATCGGATATGGGAGGCTGCCAGTTAATTCTTTCCGTTTATTAACTTGCGCCACCGCATCCATCTTACAAGTATCAGTCCATGCCATTCTCGTTCTCCTTTCTATAGGTCAAGAATTCCGTCCAAGGTTAGTTATGACCGTTCTTCAGACCCTTAGCCGGCGACCAAAGGCTTTTTCTTTCGGGGTAGCGGCGTCTTCCGTTGGCCCCGGGAAGCGTCAATGAGTTGCTCCAGCCGTTCTAGGTCCAGAAATAATGCACCAGAAATTTTTACGAAAATTTCGAGATGCTTGCCCGTATGGAACCACTTATAAAAAGTTTGCGCCTTGAAAGGCAACTTTGTTGGTAAGCGTGGTATCTCTGATATTCTCACTAAGTTTTTCATAACATCACCTCTTGTTTGGAATAAAAAAGGCAAGGCCATTACAGCCTTGCCCAAAATTGTAAAAAATAACCACAGACGAAGTCAAATAGTACTTATGCTTCCTATAGTATTTAAAGTAACCATTTTTGCCCTTAGTAATTAAATCAAAAGGTTAGAAGATTTTAGAAGAAAATGGCAGGAAGAGAATAGGTTATTTTTGAGATAACTTATTGAATTTGTTTATAAGGGCAAAAAAGCTTACTTAAGGGGAGTAAGTTGAATCAAACTTTGCCCCAAGGCCAGGAAGGATAACGCTGCTTAAGCATTTCCTTAAAAGCTTGGGGGGATATTTTCTTTGGTAACCATCTCTCATTCACCAATATTTTGATGACCTTATGCCAAGGATTTCTCTCTTTTCGGGTTCTTTTTTTTTCTCTGGCGTTGCCCTCCTGTCGTTTCACATTTTCGAGCATTTCATCAGTCACTACCATTCGCGACCTTTCTAAAATATCTTTCAAAGTGTTAAGGGAGGGTTCGTCCTCCATGGCAGCCGCTAATTGATCGTCTTCGATCACGAATCCCCGGAGTTCCAAGACTCTAATGAGAAAGGCCATATCCCATGGCCGCTTCATGCCAGTTTCAAGGCCCTCTACTTTAGTTTTGCGTAATGTCTTCCTCCCTTCCTTTCCCCGTAAGCGTTGGCGCTGAATCCAGTCTTCTAGGTGACTTATGGCCCAAGTCGGTAATTCAGGGTGGTAATAGTGTTGTATTTGGGGCTTATCCAAACCTTTCTTTTTGGCCCAGGCATGGGCCTCTGGAGGGAAGGAGAAAGACTTATCAGGTCCCCGTAAAATTGCACCAGACCTTGTTAGACTGACTGTAAATTTATCTATTGCATTGAGAATTTTTTCAAGTTCGGATATCCCCTGGTCGGATTCTGGAGTATTTAGATTTGTGAGCTTTTCTTTTTCCGACTTGATTTTTTCGAGGAGGTCCCATTGCCTTGGGGAGAGTGGGGGAAAGTCAGGGATGGGGGTTTTCATCTTGCCGCCTCCTGCCGGGGTCTAATCTTGGAGTAACGCCATCTCGGGTTTTGGGAGGTTTATGTGATGGTCAGGACCGGTTCAGTGTAAGCTCACCTGGCTGGCCTGTTATTCGTAGGCCCTATAGGCCCTGTGGCTGGATAGCCGTTTAATCTGTTAATGCGATAAAATTACTCTCCGCCTTTTTGAGGATCAGCAACTCCCCGCTTTTAAGGGCCGCATCCCGGATAGCTCCGGGGGCTAGGTGAGCATAGCGGGCGGTTGTCTTGCTGTCCTTGTGGGTCAAGAGCCGTTGCACCACCAGCAAGTCAACCCCGTTGCTCACTAGGGTAGAGGCGAAGTGGTGCCTCAGGCCGTGGAACCGGAAATTGCTGGGCAGCCCTGCGGCTTGGCGGATTTTTTGCCAGGGGCCGTTAAACTCCACTCTCTGCTTGCCGCCCTTGCCGGGAAAGACAAAGGGTGAGGTTACTTCCAAAGATTTGAGCACGTCCAGAGCTTGCAGGCTCACCGGGACACTTTCGGTCTTGCCGCTCTTGGGGTCCTTGAGGGTGATGAGGCCTCGTTCAAAATCCACGTCATCCCAGCGCAGCTTGAAGATTTCACCGCGGCGCAGCCCGGTGAACAAGGCGAATTTCACCAGAGCAGCGCTTTCGGCAAAGGGCCAGTTGTCCAAGGTGTCCAGGAGCCTTGTCAATTCCTCATTGGTGAGAAATTCGGTCTGCTGATTGTCCAGCTTGGGCATGGTGACTGATTCAATGGGGCTTTTCCCCTGGTAGAGGCCCCACTTTCGGGCCAGGTTGTAAAGCCGCCTCAGTATCACGATCTGGTGTTTGATGGTGGCCGCCGCGAAGGGTTTTCCCCGCTTGTTCAGCCCCTTTTTCATCTCGGTTTTCATCCGCTCCACGTCAATGGGGGAGATGGCGTCCAGGCCCTTCTTGCCGAAGCGGGGTTCCAGGTGGAGCCGGTAATATCTCAGGTCATTGAGCCATGATTTCTTGTGCACCTTGGCCCAGGATAAGTATTTATTCCACAGTTCACCTAGGGTAATGGTCTTCTTTTTCTTTTTCCCCCGGTTGATGCCAAACTCGCCCCTTACCGCGTCGCCTTTAAGGGCGGATTCTACCTCTTGGGCCAGGGTGAGGTTGTCCACCACTCGGGTTTGGCGCTCCCCCTTCTCAGAGACGCAGACCCGGTATCTCCGGCTTCTACCGAAGACCGCCCCGCAGTTGGAGCACGATTTAGCGTCTTTGCTGTTGCTGGTATAGCACTTTTCGCAATAGCTGTGGATCGCCATGTCAACCCCTCCCGCCGAATCTCCTGTGCACCTCCTGTGCACCTGTGCATGAAAAGCAATTCGTAAGTAGATAAAATTATCTCAATCTTTGAGCTTATAATAGGCAGGAATACAAGTGGTTGTCAAGAAATATCTTAAAGGAGGAAAAACGAGAATAGACTTTCTAAACGGACTACGAATCCGTGTGTCGGGGGTTCAAATCCCTCCGGGCGCGCCATTGATTTCAGGAGGTTAGGCTTAATAAGCCTAACCTTTTTTTTTGACTGTCAACACATTATCAACAGATGAGGCGGGGTCACTGTCAGAGGATTCAGATATTCCTCAATGGTCAATGTCCGGCTCGGGCATTGGCTGCCTTCCTCAGTTTTCGCTTGATGGCAGGCCTTCCCGTTATGCCTCTCCGGGTGGAAACTGATGGAGCTGAGAGAGGGTGAATCCCTGAACCGGTCCGGTCTTTTGCAGCCAGGTCAGGAAAGTGCGGATTTTGTGAAGGAGTCGATGGACGGCTGCCGGGGTGGGGAATTGGGGACTGGCCCCGGGGTGGAGTTCGGAGGAGTGGAAAAACAGGTTAATCACCCTGCCGCGCCGGCGGCGGTGCAAAGACGCGGCCAACCGCATGGAGGTTAGGGGAAACCAGGCCGGCTGGGTACCGGCCGCCCCCAGATAACGGAAGGCCCAGAGAAGAAGTTCGCCCCCCTTTCTGGGAAGGGCGCGAGAAAGACGGTAAACCAGGGATGGGGCCAAGGCAAAGACCGGCACCAGGGTCAAGGGCGCCTCCCACAACTGGGGTTCAAGACCCGGCAAGGGGAAGGGGTCAGAGGGCCAGAGCAATTGCTCCAGGCCGCCCAGGTGGGGCATAAGCGGCACCATGCTGGAGTCCACCTTGAAGCCCAATTCAGGCAACAGGGACAAAACCTGGTCACTTAAATCAAACCGCCCCATCCGGAAAGAGGTGGGAGTTACCCCCAGATTATTCTTAAGGCTGGAAAGTAAAGTGACCATCTTCTTCCGCAGCAGATCCCGGGGAAGATTCTTGGACCTCACCGGCTCCGGATAGGGCAGGTGGGCATATGGCGGGGTACTCCAGGGGTGCAGGTGAGCCCCCACCTCCGCCCCCCACCGCTCCCGCCAGTGGGCCAGAACCCGGCAGGCTTCCGGATCCCGGGATACCTGGTAGGTAACCAGAAAGGTTAGAGGAAAACCGAATTCCCGGGGGATGAACTCCAGATGCCGCAGCGCCGCCACGTTGCTCACCCCTGGCGGCGTCCTGGGGTACCTTCCCGCGAAAAGGCCCTCTTCTTCCACATCGACGCTGATTACCAGTTTCACCGTTGGTCCCGTTTCCCGTTGCCAGGTTTCAGGTTCAAGGTCCAAAGTTCAAAGTTCAAAGCAATTGCCCGAAAACCGAAGAGCTTGGCTTTCCGATATTTGCCGCCCAAACTCACCAAGTGTCAAGGGGTTTTTCTGGGAAAAGGGTTGGGGGCTTTCCTGACATTGAGGTATAATTGATCTCTCGGGATACCGCGATATTTCGAGAAAGGTGAGAATGGCCCATGAGGCATGGGGTTTCTGCCCATCACGCTTGGCCCAGACCGGCCCGGTTGGTGTTCCTGCTCCAGGATTTGCGGTTTGGGGGGACCCAACGGCAGGTTTTAGAGTTGGCCCGGGCCCTGGATGCCGCCCGGTTCCGGGTGGAGGTCTGGGTGATGATGGCGGGAGCGGACCTGGAGCCCCTGGCCCGGACCTGGCAAATTTCGGTGGTCCGGCTGGCCCGGCAGTCCTGGGTGGGCCCCCCGGCGCTGTTCAACTTGTGGCGCCGCCTCAAGAGCCATCCCCCGGACCTGTTCCTCTTGTTCACCGTGGTTCCCAACATTTGGGGACGAATTCTGGGCCGGCTGGTCCGGGTGCCCCTAATTGTCGGCAATTGCCGGGGCGGGGCCGCTCCCTGGCGCCAACATGAGCACTGGCTCTGGCCCCTGTCCGATCATCTCATCTGCAACTGCCAGGCTCTCAAACAAGTCCTGACACGCCGACATGGGGTGCCTGCCGACCGGGTCACGGTAGTACTTAATGGGGTGGATACGGCATTTTTCCGCCCCCCTCCCGGGGCTGGGGGGAATGGCCCCCTACGGGTGTTGTCTCTGGCCCGGTTTGCTCCGGACAAGGACCATGAGACGCTGCTCCGGGCCTTCGCCCTGGTGGCCCAAGACTTACCGCAAACGGAATTGTGGCTGGTGGGAGAGGGCGACCAACAGGCAGTTTTGGAAAAAATGGCCTCATTGCTCTGTCCGCCCAAGTCGGTGCGGTTTTTCCCCGGACGGCCAGATGTGCGGCCGCTCCTGGAGCAGGCCAGCCTCCTGGCGCTGAGTTCCATCCACGAAGCCCTGCCCAATGTCCTCCTGGAGGCTATGGCCGCGGGGTTGCCGGTGGTGGCGACCAAGGTGGGAGGGGTGCCTGAGGCAGTAGGGCATGGCCAAACCGGCTGGCTGGTGCCGCCCCGGGACCCGCCCGCCCTGGCCGCGGCCCTGCGGCAGTTGCTGGCCAGTCCGGAAACCCAGCAGACCTTCGGGGAGGCGGGACGGCGCAAGGCCATGGAGGTTTTTTCCCTGGAGGGCATGAGGCGCGGCTACGAAGCAGTCTTGCAACGGTTGCTACACAGCAAGTCGGGGCCTCAGCATGGTTGAGGTGAATAGTTGAGCCATAACCCCCTTACCGGCGCGCTGGCGCTTTTGAAGCAGGTTAATCCCGGAGCCTACCTCAATGCCTTTTTGGCTTATGCCAGCGGGCGGCTCCGGGTGACCAAACCGCGCAGTCTGCCGCTGAAGCTGGACATCATCTTGACCAAGGCCTGCAACCTGCGGTGCACCTTCTGCATCTCCTATGGTTCTCTCACCGGGGAGAGGTGGATGGATTTTGGGCTTTATGAACGCATCGCCCGCCGCTTATTCCCCACCGCCTTCTCAGTGCTGTTCTGTTCCGGCGGGGAACCGTTGCTCTATCCCCGGTTGCGCGAGGCTCTAAAGTTGGCCCAAACCCATCGCACCGCCACCATAATGGTGAGCAACGGCATGCTTTTGGACCGGGAAACGGCCCGGTGGCTTGTCGCCGATCAGAGTCTGCACGATTTAAGAATTTCATTTGACGGGGCCAGCAAAGAAACGCTGGAAAGGATCCGGCGGGGCGCCCGGTATGAGACGATTCTGGAAAACCTGGCCTACCTCACCCACCTGAAACGGCGACAGGGGCGCGTCTTTCCCCGATTATCCCTCCGGTATGTGGTGATGAAATCCAACGCCCCGGAGCTGCCGGAAATCTTCCGGGTCGTGGCGCCGCAGGGGGTGGAGAGAGTGGAGGCGGTCTCTCTCATTGTGGCCAATGACCTGGATTTTCAGGAGTCTCTGTTTAACCATCGGCAGTTGGCGGCGGAGGTTTTTGCCCAGGCCCGATGCCAGGCCCGGCAATATGGCATTGCCTTGAAGCTGCCGCCATTGCCCGGGTCTGATGCCGGCAGGCGTAGATGCCGGCAGCTCTGGGAATTTTGTCAGATAGACACCGACGGTTCCATCAGGATCTGTTACCCTTCCTGGCGGCAGCGGCTGGGCTTTTTTGACGACGGGTTTGAGCGCGTCTGGCGGGGTCTGCATTATCAGCGGCTGCGGCAAACCGTGGACAGCAGCATCCCCTATTTTCCTTATTGCCGCCACTGTTACGTACACCAGGGTTTTAATCAGAAAAGCTCCCACCACCAGGAGCTCCAGCCGGAAGCATACACCATTCCCGGCCTGGAAGACCTCCAGGTCCCCTTCAATGAACGGCGGCAGGAAAACCTGGACGCCTGGCGGTCCCGAGAAAGGCTCCACTGACGTCGCCGTGCCGGCGCGTTATAACGGCAACTATCCGCGGGTTGGCACGGTCAGGAGCCTCCTTGGAGAAGGGAAGGCGGCCTGCCGCAGATGGCAGTGATCAGGCCCCAATGCCAGCCAGCCACGGTTACCAAGAGGAAAAGCAGCCAGCGCCAGCCCCGGCGGCGGTCTCCGGTCTTGATCCAAAACCACAGGAAAGCCGCCATCCCCGGCAGGAGGAGAACCGGCCAGGTATGCGGGTTCCGGAGCAGTAAACCCAAAAGCAAAAAGGCCCCGGCCAACAGGCCCGCGGACAGGTAGTGAATCTTGCGAAAAAGACCGTATTTGCGGATGAGCGGCCACTGGCAGGCGCCGTAACGCCTGACCATCCGGGCCAGGCCCCCGTAGTTCCGGGGGCGGTAGTGGGCCACCCGGGCGGCGGGGTTGTAAAGGAGCCGATACCCCCGGCGCCGGATTCTCAGATCCAGATCCACATCCTCTCCGGGCCACAGAGACTCATCGAAGCCCCCGACTTCCTCCAGGACCTGCTTCCGGTAGGCGGCGTTGCAACTGGGGTTATGCTCCGTTTCTTCCAGGCCGGAAGAAGTCTTGATGTAGTCGGTGACAAAGCCGATGGCCTTAAAAAAAGCCTGAACCTCCTTTCCGAAATCGGTGTCGTCCGGAGGGCTGATCTGGTCGCCGCCCACGCCAGCCACCTGGGGCGTGAGGAACCCCTTTTCCAGCTCCCTTAGCCAGGCCCTATCCACCACGCAGTCGCTGTCGGTGAAGGCGACGATGGCGCCCCGGGCCGCCTGCATGCCCAAATTACGAGCCCGGGAAGGGCCGCCCGGGGGTACCTTGATGAGCCTAACTCTGGAGTATGCGGCACAGATTTCCGAGGTGGCGTCGGTGGAGCCGTCGTCCACCACGATAACTTCGTAGGAAGGATGCTCCAGGGCGGTGGCGGCCTCCAAGCAGCAAGCCATGGTAGCCTGGGCGTTGCGGGCGGCGATAACGATGGAGAAGACGGGGTCCGGCGCCATCACTTGCCCCGCTGGGCAGCCCACTGCTGGGTCCGGTTAAACCAGGGGAGATAAGGCTCGTTGATCAGGATAATCTTCATGGACCTCAAAGGAGAGCTTAACTCTGTCTCTTGCTATTCATACCAATTCGAGAACTCTGCGAAACTTGCGCGAAGGCCAAAATCTTCGGCTTTTATCCCCCCTCCCCTCGCAGCTTGTTTGGACCGGAGAGATGGGTAACAAACGTTCGGGGACATAGGTAACACATTTTTGGTTAAGTTTGTAAACTCATGCGGCCACAAAATTTTTTTATAAAAAAAGCCTGCCGTTCCATGATAAACTGGCCTTCCCCGGCGGAGGATAGGGTCTCGCTGTTACAAAAGTGATTTTGGGGGGAGGGCCGGGGGACATTTTCCGTAAGTGCCCCCCGCCCTCCCTCAAGCTCCCCTCCCAACCCCCGGCCCCCTCTCCCAATGGCTTTTCTCAAAAGTCTCAAACTAACGCCGTTCCAGCCGCAGCAGCACCGAAGCGCCCTGGTCGTCCAGGACGGTGGCTTTCAGGCCGTCCAGGGGCGGCGGCAGCAGATGAGCTGAATCAAAGGAAAAGGCCACCCGGCCGGTAACTGGGTCTTTGGCCATCACGGTCACCACTGCTTTGTGGGCCCAGGGCCAGCGATGAGTCGAATCTCCCAGGTTGATTCCGCCGATGGCCAGCCGGTGGGGTGTCTGGGGAAAGATGACCCGGTATCCCAGGATATGGTGGGCCTGGCTCCACGGGAACTCCACCCAGCCGCTCCAGTTCGCTGCCACCGAGGTTTTCGCCGCGGCCGCATGGGGAGCCGGATGGGGACCGGTGAGGGGGCGGCATTGGAGTTCGGCGGGGCCGCCGGGATTACTTACCCATACCCTCAAAAAGGCAGGCCGCGGTCCCTCTTGGGGTTCCACTTGCAGCCACCGGAAGTCCGCGGCTTCTAAAGATCCGCTCCGGCCCAGAGGCTCGTAATTTCTACCCCGGTGCAGGGGGGAATAGTGAAACTGGGGGCCGGTGACGCACCGATCCTTTTCGTCCAACCCTGCCAGGGCGGGATGGAAAACTATCGGGTTATAGGCCACCGCAAAGCGGATATCCGGCCGGGAGAGCCATTTCCCAACCCCTTCCGTATCTTGGAAGGCCGGATGGGAATACACCGCGCCCCGTTGCATGGCCCCGTGGGCAAAATAATAGCCCATGGGTAGCAAGGCGGTGTAAAGCACCCGGTCCCCGGGCCGGGATTCTTCCAGCAACCGCCGGGGCTGCCGGGAGGCGAAAGTCAGAGACTGCCGGAGGCTCATATGCTCCCGGGTGGCATAAAGCTGTTCGCCTCCGGCCAGGACCATATTCCCCATATACCCCACCATTACGGCCAGGGCCAGGACAGGCCAGTAGGCCGCCAGTCCCTTGGCCCCTGTAGAATCGGGGTCCTCATGGCGGGCTGCCCAAAGAGCCAGGCAGCCGCGCCCGGCATAAGCCACCGTCTGCCCCACTGCGCCGAAAAGGGCCGCTGCCAGGGGGATCCACATGCGGAAGAACAGGTCTCCCGGACCGGAAAACAGGTCGCGGTGAAAGAGAGTTGCCAGCAGAACCAGGGGATAAAACGTCAGGAACCGGCGGATCACCAAGCGCCGCTCCTCCGGGGCGGTGAGGTATCCCAAGGCGGAGGCCAGGCAAAACAGCGGCAAAGAGCCGAAGAAACCATCCTTCAGCCGGACTATCTCCGGGAAGAGGCCCATGAGGTTGGCCAGGAAGGCGGCGCCCAGGCCGCGGCCCAGGAGGATGATCCGGAGAAAAGCCAAGGAGTCGAATATAGGAGGCTTCTTCAAGATTGCCGCCAAGACCAGGATGGCGCCGAGAAGGGCGGCGGCCGCGGCCATAGCCCATTTCATGCGGCGGGGGGTCTGCCCTGGCGCGGCCAGCCAGGCCATGATGATGCTGATGAGGGCATAGACACCCCCCAGAGGATGGATGGCGGCCAGGGGGAGGGTGCTCAGCACCAGGACCCAGGGGGCATTGCCCCGGCGGACGATAAGCCGGGCCCACACCAACAAAGCCAAGCCCAGGGCCAGGTTAGAGGGAGTGCAATAAAGCAAACCGGAATCCGGAAAGACCTTGAAGGCCAGGAGCGCCAGGCCGATACCGGCTGCGCTACGGCCCCAGAGGCTGGCCAGGAAGCAACTGAAGGACAATCCGAAGAAAATCGGACTGCCCCCCCATACCACCTTGTAGGCAGAAAACAAATCGCCGGTCAAGCGGCTGACGCCCAGCAGAAGTAAAGAGAACAGGGGATGGTAAAAGGCGAAAGGAAAACTGGCCAGTTGGCGTTGCCGCAGGGCTTCCGGGTCGGCCACCGGCTCGGAGAATTGCTCCCGTAAATCTATAAGTGCTGGACAATCCTGAAAGAAACACTCCTTTAGCTGGGCGGTGCGCACCAGGTAGGCCAGGCTGTCGTCCGCCTCGGGGGGCAAGGCCCGGTTCCACAAGGGAGGCAGAATGACCAGGCTCTGCACCGTCACATAGAGGAGCAGGCCCAGAAGGAGAACCCACCAGGACAGGGTCTGCCTGGCCCGGGGCGAGGTGTCCAGGGTTATAAGCAGTCGCGTGCCGGAGTCTCGGGCCCGGTTAAGGAACGCGGACAAGAAATTCATGGGATTCGGGTCGAATGCCCCCAGCCTTATTCATAGCGGATGGCATCCACCACTTCCATGCGGCTGGCATGCAGAGAAGGGTAAAATCCGGCGCCCAGCCCCAGGATCAGGGCGAAGAGGAAGGTCAATCCCAGACAGCCCCAAAACACCTCGGCGGGAGGGGGGGAGTCGATGACCCATCCCATGACCGCCACGATCAACCGGGCCAGGACCGCCCCGGCCACGAAGGCGACGCAGCTCAACAGGATGGCCTCCGTGAGAAATTGTGCCAGAATATCCTTGTCTTCGGCTCCCAGAGCCTTTTTCAGGCCAATTTCCCTGGTCCGGCTCCGCACGGCCGCCATCATGACATTCCAGATGCCCGCTCCCCCTAGGATAAAAGTGGCGCCGATGGCCAGATAGATAAAGAATTCGGTCCACCAGAACACCCGCTGCACCCGCCTTAACCCCTCCCAGGGGACATGGACCCGCAGATACTGGGCGGACTGGTATTGCTGCACCACTTCGGGCACCGCGGCGGCAACCGCGGGCACATCATCTGAGGTTATGCAGCGGAGATAAAGCCGGTCCGTCAGGACGACCCCTGGAAACCTGTCCAGGACGGTGGTCAAGGGGAGGAAGGCGCAGTCGGACAAACCCAGGTCCGTAATGCCTCCCAGTACCCCGGTGACCTCGTAGCCTTCTTTATAAATTTCCAGGGTCTGGCCCTTTAGTTGGTAGTTTCCGAAAATCCTATCGGCCAGGGTGGCTCCCAGGACACATTCCCGCTTCCGGGCGGCTACGGTTTCGGAGGTGAACAGGCTTCCGGTCAGGGCCCAGAAACTGCGCACCGCCCAGAAATGTTCATCCACGCCCACCACTGGGAAGCGATATTCCCGGCCCCCGGAGAGATTGGTTTTTCCTCCCGTGGAGGCCACCAGGCTGACTCGCATCACTCCCGGCAATTGGCGCAGGGCGTCCACCGCCGCGGCCTGGAAAGATTGGGGCCAGGGGGCCAGGGCGTTGTCAAAATAGACCCGCATCACCGTGACCCCCCCGATGAGGTTCAGGTCTTTATGCAGGTTCCGCTTGAAGTCCCGGCTCATGGTGATCATGGTAATGAGCCCGGCAGTGCCCAGGGCGATGGCCAGGACTACTCCCAGATAGCGCCGTTGGCGCAGGAGCTGGCGGGTACTGACGTAAAGCAGGTCAACAAAATGCACGGTCTTATAATCCCGTCTGGTTGCGCCCTTTAGAAAGGCTGATTCCTTAGGTCGTCCAGCAGCACGGAAAACAGGAAGCCGGCAAAAAAGGTTTGTACGCCAACAACCAGGAAAATAGTGCCAATCACCACCATACGGTATTCAAACAAAGGACCGAATGCAGCAATAATCCATTTGGTGCCGACATATCCCAAAACGAGAATACCGCAGGCAATTAATAACGCGCTCAATAACAAAGCATTCTCCAAGGTAAAATATTTGACGAATTTATCCATGAGGGAGTAATGATTCTGTTGGGAGTGATGATATAGGGCGGAAATGATCCCCAAAACAAACACCTGATAGCCGATGATGAAGATGCCGCCGGCCAGGATCATCCAATGGTCCCCCAAGCGGAGGGCCCCCAGGGTGAACATGTGTTGGGCGGGGGTTAACAGCAGGACCAAGAAGATGAGCAAGCTGAAGGACATCATCGCCAGTGCGGGAATGAAAAACAGCCATAAGGGGCTGTGCCGCAAAATCAGCTTGAGGCCGCACCAACCGTCCCGCCAGGGTTTCAGATAGGACCGGTGGCTTCGCCGGTCCGGGGACAGGGTAATGGGCACTTCCGTCCGTTTCAATTGCAAAAGGGAGGCCTTCACCACCATTTCACTGGCGAACTCCATCCCCGAGGAGTTCAGTTTCATGCGGTCGTACGCCTCCCGGGTGAAAGCCCGGAGTCCGCAATAGACGTCGCTCATCCCTGACCGAAACAAGAGGTTCACGATCTTGGTCAAGAGGGGATTGCCGATAAAGCGGTTTTTCCAGGGCATGGCGCCGGGCAGAATGGTCCCTTTATACCGGGACCCCATGCAAAGGTCGTAACCCTCCTGAAGTTTTTCCACCATGGACACGGATTGGGTGAAGTCATATGAGGCATCGGCATCGCCCATGACGATGTACCGGCCCCGGGCATGGTTGATGCCGTAGATCAGGGCATTGCCGTATCCCCGGGAGGGGCAGTGCACCGCCCGACAGCCCGCCTGGCGGGCAATGTCCTGGCTGCCGTCGGTGCTGCCGTTGTCGACCACCACGATCTCTCCTGTCAGGTTTCGCTTCTTTAGCCCGGCAAGGGCTTGTTTGGCGGAAAGAATGGCGAAGGATATGGATTCCGCTTCGTTCAAACACGGCATGACGATGGAGACATCGGGTCTCATGCTGGATATCCGATCAAGAGCCAAATCACTTTTCCGGCGGGACCGGCGGCATCATTACCTGGCGGCGCCCACCACTATCCGACCTTTCAAACCTTCCCGCAGGGACAGGTCAGTATTGGCCACGGTGAATTCCACTTCATAGTAGGAAGGTTGGTCCGGCGCGGCCGACAGGGGGGTCCAGGACAGGCGGCTGACCGCGGCGGCAAATTTGCGTTCCGGCAGGGTTTCCAGAGTTAAGTCCCCCCGGCTTCCCAAGGAGAGGTGGACCGCTTCCATCTCGTGCACCTGGGCCCGGATGATCATGGGGTCCATGACCCCCACCTGGAAGACCGGCTCCATCGCTTTTAATTCCGCCCCTTCCCGCAGTTCCGGATGGAGCCAGATCACCTGTCCCCCCAGAGGAGCCTTCAGCACCCCTTCCACCGGGAGGCGGGAGGAGTTGACCGGAACCCCCAGTTGCTTGTTCAGGAGCGCCAGGTAATCCTGGTGAAGCTGCCGCTCGCCCTGAAGCCGGTCCTGCACTGCTTTTTGCTCCTGGGAGAGGTTCTGGAGCTCCCGTTCCACCTGGGCGAGGCTTTGCCGGGAAGCCAGGTTTTCCTGGGCCAATTTTTTTAAGGTTTTGACCTTGGACTCCAGCTCTCCCCGCTTCCTTTGCAGCCCCGCTTGCCGGGCCTCCAGTTCCTTGATATGGCTGGCCACCAGGCGCTGACGGATCTGCCAAACCGCTTCCGGGGTCAGCCGGTAGCGAGCCAGCACCTCCCCCTGGGCCACCCGTTGACCGGGTTGGACCGTGAGGCTGGTGATCAACGCCTGGAAAGGCAAAATCACCGGCTGTTTCAGGGAGCAGGCCAGCTTACCGGTTAAGGTAAACTGGATGCTTTTATTTTGGGGCCGGTCACTAGGGTTCGCCTGGGTCATTCCGTGGGTTGGCGCCAGCAGCAGACCCAGTAGAAGCCCGACGGCGGTGGCCCTCCGGCGGCTATTTTTGCCAGGAAAGTTCATCCACATAACGGGACACCAGTTCTCCGGATAGATGGCGGACAGCCAGTTGGGCCAAATCATGTTCCAGGGACTTGAGGGCCGCGTTCTTTTGGGCTTCCCACAGGCCCTTCTTCCCTTCCAGGAAAACACTGAAAGGCTCTCCGCCTTGGTAATAGCGGATCTCGCTTTGCCGGTCTTTCAACCGGGCCAGTTCCACCTGGGCCAGGGCGGCTTTATGGGCCGCGGCGGCGGTCTGTAGCTGCTCCAGGGCTTCCCGCCGTTTCTGGCTGAATTCCATCTCTTTTTCTTGGTACTCAGCCTCATATTGTCTCAAGACGATTTTTTGCCGGGAGACGTTCCGGACTCTTTTAAAACCATCCCATACCGGGAACGTAAAACCCAGGGACACGAAGTAGCCGCTGGAATCCAGGTTGCTCAACGGGTCAGGATTTTGGACCCCCATGTACAGGGTGGGCAGGAGTTGGGCCTTGGCCAGCATGATATTGTAGGCTTGGAGTTCCTTTTTCAAGGTTTGCATTTTTAAGTCCAGAGAGCGCCCCTGGGCCTCCTCCATCCGCCCGGGAGAACCGTCCCCGGGCCCCAGGACCTGCGAACGGCTGGGCTTCAAAGAAAAATGGAGTTTATGGGCCGGGGGCAGGCCCAACCAGGATTTCACCGCCTCCCGGATCCGGCCCTGGGCGCCGGCCAGACGGTCCTTTTCCGCCCTGGCCACCTCCAGTTCCTGCCGGCTCAGGTTCACTTCCAGGGTGGTGCCCTCTCCCTGACTCTGGCGCTGTTCCGTATAGACCAGATTTTTCCGGCCCAGCTCCAGGATTTCTTCCTGGCAGTCCGCTATCTTTTTCAGGGTGTCCAACTCCAGAAAAGAACGCCCCAGGCGGTGCAACCCCTCCGCAATAACCTTCATGTGGCTGAGAACCGCCACCCGGGTGATGAGTTTTTGGGCCTGCAAGGAAAAGTAGGCAGCTACCGGATTGTAATTTTCGGAAATAAAATCCAGGGCATACGTCCGGTTGCTCCGGCCAGATTGAGTGGGTTCATTGACAAAAAACCGGGTGCGCAGGGTTACGGAGGGCGCGAAATCGGAGAGCGCGTCCGTCTCATTTAACCGTCGGAGCTGAATTTCCAGGCCGCTTTTGATCAGGAAAGGGGATTGTTTGAGGGCCAGCCTGACGCCCTGGTCAAAATCCACCGTAGTCTCCCCCGGGATGGCGCCGCGCTCAGGGGGGTGATCGGTGGGGAAACCGGCCGATGGCGCTCCTATTAGCAAGACCCATATCGTCAGCAGGATCACCCCTGACCGGAGTAGGGGCGCGCCACCATTACGTAATCCAGAGATGCACATAAATGAGCCACAGAAATTATTCAACCGGTGGAGAACCGCCGCCCCGCCAAAGATGGTTCGATGGTGGACCGGGGATGTTCATAAAGGACGCCGTCTTTTAAAATGCAGATGCGGCGGCACCGGGAGGCGATCTCAGGGTCATGGGTAACCACGATGACTGCCTTTTCCCCGGCCGCGGCGATTTCCGCGAAGTAGTCCAGGATGAGGTGGCTGTTAGCCCGGTCCAGTTGACCGGTGGGCTCATCCGCCAGGATAATGCGGGGGCGGTTCACCAAGGCCCGGGCTACTGCCACCCGCTGCCGTTCGCCTCCCGACAGCCGGTTGGCCGGGTGGTGCACCCGGTGATCCAGGCTCACCTTCCCCAAGGCTTCCATAATGCGTTCTGGCCGCTCCCTCCGGGGAACCCCGGCGTAAATCAACGGGAACTCCAGGTTTTCATACACCAGAGAATTTTCCAACAGGTCCCCGTTCTGAAAGACGAACCCCAGGAGCTGGCGGCGATGCTCCGCCTGTTGGCGCCGGCCAAAAGAAAGGGTGTCTTCCCCGCCCAGGAGATAGGTTCCCTGGGTGGGTTTGAGGAGCAGGCCCAGGATATACAACAGGGTGGACTTGCCGGAACCCGAAGGTCCCATGACGGCCACCAAATGTCCCGGGGCCACCTGGAAGTTGAGATTGTCCAACACCGGCAGGCGTGCGTTGCCGAGGGTATACTCGTGGGTCAGCCCTCTCAATTCAATGAGATGATCCGCCGCCTGGTTCGAGGTTTCCCCGCGGTTCATTATTACTGCTCTCTGCCGTTGAATTAAGTGAGGCCTACGTTTTATCTAAAGACGGGCACGTTTTCTTTTTTCCGCCCGGGTTTCCGCATATCCTGGTCCCCGATCCGAATGCGGTGCTTAACCGCCAGGTTAGCCAGAACCTCCAAGACATGGTCCACCTGGGAATCCTGGTGAGTGCTCATATAGGCGGTGCGGATGACCGCCTTCCCCTTGGGGACCGCCGGGTAGATGGAAGGAAGGGCGAAAACCCCATGGTCGTAAAGGTCCTTGGAAAAAAGAACGGTTTTCATCTCCGAGCCGATGTGAATAGGAATAATATGGCTGGGCGCGTCGCTGTAAATCAGCCCGATTTCCTGGTAGCCCCTTTTAACCCGACGGGTAATTTCCCACAGGCGGTGAAGGCGCTCCGGCTCCCGCTCCAGAATATCCAGGCACGCCAACACCGTGGCGGTGTTGCTGGCGGGCAGCGCCGCTGAAAAAATCAGGGGAGTGGAATGATGACGCAGGTACTCCAACGCTTCCGTGTCGTCACCGGCTATGAAACCGCCGATGGAGGCCAGGGCCTTGCTGAAGGTGCCCATGATAAAATCCACGCGGTCCGTCAGGCCGAAATGGGCGGCGGTGCCCCTCCCGTTGGGGCCCAGGACTCCGAGACCATGGGCGTCATCCAGGTAAAATGATAGGTTGGGATAATGATCTTTCAACCGCATCAGGTCCGGCAGGGCCCCTATATCCCCTGACATGCTGAAGACGCCTTCAGTAATCAAGAGGATGGTGGCGGAGTTTTGCCGGGGCAAAGCCGCGGTGAGCTTCTTTAAGGCCCCCTGGGCGTCGTTATGAGAGAAAGTTACCAGCCGGGCCTGGGAAGCCTTCCAACCCTGAAAGATGCTGGCATGACTCTCCCGGTCCACCAGCAAGATGTCGTTAGGGGTCAGCAGGCAAGGAATGGCCCCCAGGTTGGTGCTGAACCCGGTGACATGCACCACCGCTTTCTTCTTGCCCACAAATGCGGCCAGGCGCTCTTCCAGCTTTTCCAGCAGGGTAGTGTTGCCGCAAAGAAACCGGGAGCCTCCCGGACCGGTTCCCAAGCATCGCGAGGCTGCGGCCGCGGCTTCGTGCACCCGGGGGTCATGGCTGAGACCCAGATAGTCGTTGGACCCCACCATGACCAAGCGCCGGCCGTCCACCTCCACCTCGGTACCCCACGAACGGGAAATGGGCCGGAAGTAGGGGTATATTTCCTGGCTTCGGGCTCCCGCAATATACTCGAAAAATGCCTTACAACGGTTTTTGAGCATAGGAGTCACAGAGGGTTGAGGGGAGGTCTTACGCCCGTCTTATTTCATCTTCCCCTTCAAGTTAAGCAGACTAACCTGTTAATATCGTTACTATTTTTAACAGAAAACGCTATTATATAACCTACCAAACTTTCCCAACCTCAGCCGGGAAGAAGGATGGGGGTCAATTAAAATGATAGGCTACTCCAAATATTATATCGTACAGATTATACTTGGTCCGCATCACCACATAACGCCATGATTGATCAAATATGGTATCATCAACGTCAAGATGATTGGGGATATATCGGTATCGAAAGGCCATATTGAGGGAAACGTTCTTTCGAAGCATATAGCGTATGCCGCTTTCAATCCCAAGGCCAACATCAGCCTCCGTAGATTTAAATTCTCGCCCTATATTTAATTTTTGACTCGAGAAAAAAACAATCGGACCAATGCCTATGTAAGGTTGAATGCGGCCAAACGGGACTTCCGAGTCCTTGCGGAATCCATAACGCGCCATTAATAGGAATGTAAGGGTAACCGCCGAACCACTATTCTCAAGAACAAAATTACGACTTAACGGGTCGACCCTGACACTTTGGCTGGGCCAGCTCAAACTATGATAGCTAATATCGAGTTCAAAGCCAAAATACTTTAACCATTTAGGCATGTTTAACCCGAAAACGCGTTCCCGGGTAAACCAATGTCCGATTTTACCCCCGACGATTAGTGCCGGGTCCATAGATATATCTCTGGCAGTACGGTTGGCAATAATAACTCTACGGTGGTCAAATTTTTCGTGAAAATCGAATTCAGAGTCAAAATTACTGGAAAAATTGCCCCCGAAGTAGACGCCAAGATATGTTTCGGACCGGGATGATGTTGGGGTAAGCACCAGACAGAACAGCATTGCCAGCAAAAATATTTTCCCATTCTTCATGGCTGCACCACCTTTATCATGATCAGAGATTATACCGCAACCTTGGCCGCTCCGGTCCCAAAATAGTTTTGAGGACCTCTTTTCCCGAGTTTGCTCCAAAGAGGTTTTCATCCTCTAGCCAAATTGTCTTTTGGGGGCATGTTAGCACAAAATTAACTGAAAAAGGTTTTTTTCTAGTTTTGAGTATATAGGTACTTGATGACCGGACTCTTCTTTGCTCGACAGCCTTCTTCGCATGGGGCTTAACCCGTTGGTGAATCCTCTTGTTGGCTTTCCCCACTGCAAGCATCTTGAAGGCCCTGGATTAAGCCAATTACTTCTTCATGTTGCAAATAATTAATCAAATTTCTAACTTATTTGCGGGATAACTCAGGTTAGTAGCCAACTACTATTAGCAGAATCCTCTTAAAAAAGCAACGCTTGAAAATGTTGTTAGCTGCTTCGAAATGTTTTTTGTAGGCTGGGCACGCTCGCCATAACTATTCGCAACTTTTTATGATTTACAGTTGACCCAAAAGCTCATGAGCCACTGTTCTCAAAGTTCAAATCCACCAGCCCGAGTTCCTGAAAAACCCGATTTTTCGGAAACAACGGCAAACTTAGAAAAATGGTGCGAATCAGCTCCAAGGCAGCATGGGATTTTTTTACCGGCTCGGCCTCCACGGTTGGGAACCTCCCCGGGGTGTGCTATAATCCCGCCCATGAACCTTGCCGTTTCCCGGGGGCGCCTGTGGCAGAGGGTGGTGGCCAAACTTTTCCGGGGCATCGCCAGGCATCCCTGGATCGGCGTCAGAGTGGCCGCCTTGGAGGCGGAAAAATGGTTGTTCCCTATCCTCTGGCCCCGCCCCCAAGAGGGGTTCGGTCATAGTATCCGCCAGGTGAGCTTCCGCATCACCGACCTGTGCAACCTGCGCTGCCACACCTGCGGCCAATGGGGGGACCAGGGGTTTTTGCGCGGCCGCGACCTCCGAGACCTCAAGAAAAACGAGGTGCCTCTTCTCAGATACCTGGAAGTGCTCACCGATTTGCGGCGGCAAGGCCACCGTCCCCTGGTGTACCTTTGGGGAGGCGAACCCATGTTATATGAAGGGGTGGTTGACCTGATGGAGACCGCCACCCGCCTGGGGATGCCGGTGTCGGTGGCCACCAACGGCACCATGGTTGCCTCCGTGGCCCCCCGTCTGGTGGAGGCGCCGCTTTTCCTGTTGCAGCTTTCCATTGACGGCCACCACGCCGGGCTGCACAATCAACTGCGGCCTGGGGTGGGGGGAGTGGATAATTTCGCCCAGATCCAGGCCGGTCTGGCCGCGGTGCAGGAAGCCCGCCGCTCCCGGGGGAGCACCCTGCCCCTCATTGCCTCTCTCACTGTCATTTCCCGAGCCAACTTCCGGCATCTGGTGGATATCTATGACACCTTCCGGGAGCAGGTGGACCTGTTGGTGTTCTACCTGTCCTGGTGGATTGACCCAAAGAATGCCCAGGCCCACGCCGACGATTTCCAGCGCCGGTTCGGCTTTCTGCCCACCCGGCAGTGGGGCTGGGTGGGGGACTGGAAACCGGACGACTTTGGAGAGTTGTCCCGCCAGCTCCGCCTCTTGCAGGACCGGAGCCGCGCCTGGTCGGCGCCGCCGGTGATCGTCCTCCCCCCTCTCACGGCCAAGGCCGATCTTGAGACTTACTACACCCGGCACCAGGCGACCTTTGGCCTCCGCCGGTGCCTCTCTATCTTTCAGGTGGTGGAAGTCAACAGCAACGGCGATCTCTCCCCCTGCCGGGACTACCACGATTACGTGGTGGGCAACCTCAAAGAGCACACCATCTCGGAACTGTGGAATTCCCCGGCGTATCGGAAATTTCGCCGGAGCCTGGCCACCGCTGGCCTCATGCCGGTATGCTCCCGCTGCTGCGGCCTCATGGGGTACTGAGGGATAGGGCCTGAGGGAAAAAACATGTCCAGGGCGAAGGTGGCCTATATTCTCCTGTTTTTTCCCGAACCCACCGAGACCTTTGTACTGGATGAGGTCAATACCTTAATAGGGCTGGGTCTGGAAGTGGAGGTTTACAGTCTATACGGCCCCCGGTCTCCGGCCAGGCTAGCCGGGCTGGCGAGGCCGGCGGCGCCGGTGTTCCATCTGGGGCTGGCCTCTCTGGGGAGCCTGCTGCAAGACTTATGGCGAACCGGTAGAAATGATCGCCCCACCATTTCCTTTCTCCTCCGGGTTCTGGCCCGGAGGTGGCGCACTCTGGAAACCGCGGGGGAAGCCGCCTGGTCCGCCTTGGCCGGGGTGCATCTGGCCCGGCGCTTTAAGGCCCGGGGGGTGACGCACATTCACGCCTCCTGGGCCAATGGGCCGGCCACCGCCGCCTGGGTAGCCTCCCGGATAAGCGGCATCCCCTTCAGCTTCTGCGCCCGGGCCCATGACATTTATCCCCCCGACGGCGCCCTCGAGGAGAAGCTGGCCGCGGCCAGGTGGGTGAGGACGGAAAACCGGGCCAATCTCCGCTACCTGGCCCAATTGTGCCCTTCCCAGGCCCGCAAATTGAACAGTATTTACAATGGGGTCCCTTTGGAAGCCCCCACCGATTCTTCCCCCCCAGCGGCGCCTCCTTTCCGCCTCCTGGCCCTGGGCCGCCTGGTGGTGAAAAAGGGATTTGCCGTGTTGCTGGAGGCCTGCCGCCTCTTGGCCCATCAGGGGCTGGAGTTCCAGCTTACCCTGGCGGGGGCCGGCCCCCAGGAACGCGCCCTGCGGAGAATGATAGAGATTTATGGATTGGAGTCCCGGGTATCCCTCCCGGGCTTCGCGCCCCACCGGGAAGTGCCCCGTCTCTTGGCCCAGGCCCATCTATTCGTGATGCCCAGCATCATCGCCCCTTCCGGGAACCGGGACGGCACCCCCACCGTCATCCTGGAAGCCCTGCAGCACGGGGTGCCGGTGGTGGCTACCGATATTTGCGGGATCAGCGAAATGGTGCGCCCCGGGGAGACCGGCTGGCTGGTGCGACCCGGGGATGCCCCGGCCCTGGCTGCGGCCATCCAGGTGGCTCTCAGCCACCCCCAGGAGGCCCAGCGCCGGGCCCAATGGGGGCGAAGGCTGGTTCAGCAGGAGTTTGACTCCCGGAAGAATTACGCCTGGGTGAAAGACTGTCTGGAAAAGTTTTCGGTAAGCTGAGGGAGGGATGCAGTGCTTAGGCGCTCTGCCCGCCTCCCCCGATAAACTCCTCCACCAGAGTGAAGACCGCCTCATTGCCGCAGAAACTTCCTTGCCCCACGGCCCGGCGGTAGTGCTCCAGCCCCGATTCAAAAGACTTGAGCAGCCCGGCCCCGGCGCGGAAATCCTCCGCATAGGCCCCGTAACCCAGGCGGGCCAGGTAAAAGGCGTTCAAATATTGCTCAAAATCGCCCCTGAAGGGGAAAGCCAGGATCGGCTTGCCGTAAAACAGGGCCTCGGACATAAGGGTGTGCCCCCCTCCGGCAATTACATAGGAGCACGAGGCCAGGTCATCCAGAAAGCCTTCTTCGGAGTGGGGTTTGAAGGTCAGGTTACCTTCCCGGCGGTCCTCGTGGGCACCGTACACCACCACCGGTCGGGGGATTCGACGCAGGAAATCCAGAAATTCCGGCAAACTGCGGGAGCGCTGATAGGCCAGCACATGGTCGCCTTCCCGGGGCCGGCGCGCCAACACCGTGTCCCGAAGCAGGGGAGGCAGGAGCCGGGCCGGCAAATGGCCCCGCAGGGGCGGCCGGTAAAAAGAAATTATCCCAAACTCATCCGCCCTGTTATATAAAGCCTGTATCAGCAGACGCGCTAGAAAATATTGGGGGAGCCGGCGCACCGGCACCGGGTGGGAGCAGCAGGTGATCACGTGCTGGTGGTCCAGGGAGAGGCAGGGCAGCCCCACGCTCCGGCACACCCAGGGTATAAAGGCTTCAAAGTCGGTGATGGCCAGGTCCGGCCGGAACCGGTCCATGAGGTCCAGGATCTGACGGCGAATGTTCCGGGCCTGGATCAGGGGCCGGAGATTCGCGCCGATGGTGGCAGCTATGGCCACCCGGTGCCGCCGAAACACGGTCTCCAGGCCGGGTAATGCCACCATCGGAAATTCCCACTTCAGGATGGCGGCTCCCGCATCCTGGCTGACGAACAGAAATTCGTGATGGGAAAAACGGCGGGCAATGGTCAAGGCCCGAATGGCATGCCCATGATTGGTGCCGTGAACGCCATATAAAATTTTGGCCATGATGACCCCACTATTTAAGACAACCGATGCCAGTTGTCAAGAACGGCAAGTTGAAAGGCTCTAGGTGGAGTGGTCCATTAACCTGGCCTACCTGGCCTTGATTCTGCTCCTGGCGGGTTTGATCCGTCAAGGGGGCCGGTCCCTGGGGGGAAGGGGGGGCGAACCCGTCCGGAATCCGCCGCAATGGCCCGTCGCGACCCTGATCATCCCCTTAGCCGGAGCCTCCCCCCGCCTGGCCGACAACCTCCGGTCCCGGGTGGTCCAGGATTATCCGGATTACCAGGTAATCCTGGTGACGGCCGGGGTGGAAGACCCCGCAGTCCCGGTTATCCATGGCTTGATGGCGGATCATTCTCGGCTGCGGCACGTGGTGAGCGGCCCCGCCCAACAGTGCAGCCAGAAGAACCACAATTTGCTGGCGGGCCTGCAGATGATCGGGAACCCGGTGGAGGTCTTGGTATTTGCCGACGCCAATCAGGAAGCGCCCCCGGACTGGCTCCGGGAACTGGTGCGCCCCCTGGCCCTGGGGGAAGCCGAAGTGGCCAGCGGCTACCATCAGGTCCGGCCGGAGACTTTCACCTTGGCCGCGGTGGGCCGCAGCGTCACCGTCCTCCTGCTCTCCATCCTCCGCACCATCCCCGGGTTGGGGCAGCCCTGGGGCGGCGCCACCGCCATCACCCGGGAATGTTTTACTCGTCTGGAGCTGGACCGATGGTGGGGACATCAGATCGTGGACGACGTCTCCTTAGCCCGGCGCCTCACGGAAAGAGAGGCCAGGCTGGCCATCACCCACCGGGTCCTCCTCACCACCCCCCTCGATGATTGCACCATATCCGGCTGGGTGTCCTGGCACATCCGCCAATGGATCTATTTGAAATTTTGTCTTTGGGGGCACTGGGCCGTCAGCGGTTTAATGGTGTTGGGGATCGCCGGAATGCTCCTGGGGGCGGGGGCCCGGCTGCTTCTGGCCCTGGGGGGCTGGGTCCCTCTGGCGGAGGGCGCCGCCCCGGCCTTGTTCCTGGCCCTGATGACGGTACTGGCCGCTTCCCTCCGGAGGCTCCATCCCTGGCCCGGGCCGGCGCTTAAGTGGGTGGCCGCGGTCTATCTGGCCATTTTCATGGGGGCCTGGTGCCATATCCGCACCTGGTTTCCCCAAACCCTGCAATGGCGCGGCCTGTCCTACCGCGTCGGTCCCCAGGGGAGAGTCACCGGCATCCGGCGGCAGGGCTGAAGAGCGATGTTAAAGGCTTATGGGGGAGGGGAGTTTGAGGGGAGGGCGGGGGATTGGTTATCCCCCCTGGCCCTCCCCTCAAGGTTTAATTGGTCATTGGCGCTTATCCAGGCGCCGCCAGCGCCACCCGGCCCAGAGAAAAGGCGCCAGAGCCAGAGACTCGGCCAACAACCGGGGCAGATGGATTTTCCCCACTCCATAAAGAATAAGGGCCACCAGGCTAATGACGGCCATATCCCGGAGCAGCGCCAGGGTGATAATCTGCAGGCGGCGCTGGACATAAAGAACCGTCATCAACGCCACCACCCCTTTAGTCAGGACAATGGCCGCCGCGGCCCCCGGCAAGGGAGCCAGGGGAATCACCCAGGAGCATAATCCCAGATTTGCCAGGAGGCCGCCCAGGTAAAACAGCAGTAACAGGCGCTGGCGATCCATGCTCATCATGAGAAACCCGGCCAGGTTGTGCAAAAATGCGATGATGATGGCTGGGGCCAGATACTTCAGCAGCCAAACCGCGTCCTGAAACCGAGGGCCAAAAATTAGAGGGATAATCCGGTCGCTTTCGACAAACAGGAAAAACATTAGGGGAAACGCGGCCAGGGTCAACCAGCGGGCGGTGGCCCGGGCCAGGCGGCTAATTTCCTCCTGATCCGTTCCCCAAAGCCGGACAAAGATGGGAAACATGACCTGGTGCAGCAGGAGGTTGGATACCAGAGCGGTCAGGCCCTCCACGATCTGCCAGGGGGCGCTGTACTGGGCCACGGCGTTGACGCCCCCATGGTTTTGCAGGAAGAAAATGTTGGCTTTGTTGTAAATAGCCGCGACGAGTTCGATGATGGCAAAGATCGAGGCGGTCCAGAGGAGGCGCCTCATGCTCTCCAGGTTAGGGCGCCGCCAGGAGAACCCCTGTAGCCGCCGGACGGTGAGCGCGCCTCCCACCAGGTTGGTTAGAGCCTCCACCCATTTGAACAGCACGATCAGAATGGGGGGGACGCCCAGGGCCAGAGTGATGAGCCCGTAGCCGAAGCCCAGGGCGGCGGCCACGGTCCTGATTTTGCCTTCCAGGTCCTGGCGGCCCGCCACCTGCAAGGCCACAAAAAAGGTGCTGGCCAAGCCTTCCAGACCCACCCCGGCTCCCATCAGCAGCATGATCCAGGCTAATTGCGCTTCGTAATTCTGCCAGGAGACAAACCGCCAGGTTCCGGCCAAAGCCACCGTGAGAAGGCAAACTTTTAAAGCCAGCGCCTGGCTGAGGGTCTCGCCAGCTTTTTCGCCTTTGCGGATAATCTCCCCCACCAGGTGGTAGTTGAGGCCGAATTCCACCCCCATAAGCAGGATGCTTCCCAGGCCCAGGGAGAGCATGAACTCCCCATAAGTAGGAGCGCTTTTACGGGCCAGGTAAATAAAAAAGACAGCCTGGAGGCCCTCCCGGGCCCAGCGGGCGCTTAAAAGATAGGCGAGGGGTCTAAGAATTGCCGACAACGACTGCGGGCCTCAGAGGTTCAGGGAAGTGATGCCAATGCCGGCCGATGATGGGTCATATTTACCAATCATCTTCCTACTGGCAGGCGCTGAAAACAATGTTATTGATGGTCGCTTGTGCGGCCCAGGCCTTCAGGAATAGGCCCCCCCGGTGTAGTTGCAGGTTGGCGGCATCGCAGCATCCAGTCTAGCCGGAAGCAGCCCGCGCCTCATGATTTTTTCCTTTCCGAAAGCTCTTGCTCCCGAATCTCAAACAGGTTCTCCCCTAAGAAGAGGAGGTTGATATACCTGAGCAAGCGGCTGGGGTTGTGCCGATAAACCCCCCACAACTGCTTCCAGAACTGCCCGCGGTATTCCGCTGCCACTCCTTGGCGCCAGATGAGCTTAAGAAAATTCCAGCCATCGCGGAGGGAATCAGTCCGCAGCGGCCGGGAGCGCTTCCCCACTGGAGGAAGAATGACGCCTTTAGCCTGGGCAAGAGTTCTCCGCGTGGGCCTGGTCCCCAGGATATAGCGATAGGTCCGTTTTAAGAAACTTGAAGGCTCATACAGAAAATCTATCGCCTCCCGCCATTCGCCGCGGATTTCGGACTCGGGGCGGTGGGGGCGGAAATTCATAACCTGTCCATGGAACTCGCCAACGTCCAGATGCGGCAAGAGACGGCCTTCCTGCTGAAGCCGGTCCCACAAGGCGGTCCCGGGAACCGCAGTCAGGATGTTGATCATGACCATGGGAATATCGGTCTCTGCCACCAAATCGCTGATGCGGCGACCGGCCCCTTTTTCTTCCCCATCAAACCCGATGATGAAGCTGCCCATCACCGTCAGGCCGTTGGCCCGAATGTTTTTCAGGGACTGGACGATGGGATGGCCCAGGTTCTGAAATTTGCCCGTCTGCGCCAGGAGCTCGCGGTCCGGTGACTCGATGCCGATGAAAACATCGCTAAAATTGGCGGCTGTCATTAGATCGATCATTTCCAGGTCCGACCCCAGATTCAGGGAGGTCTGGGCCCAGAATGACAAGGGTTCGCCGCGGTCCTCCAGCCAAAGAATCATCTCCCGGAGGATGTCCTGGGCGGCCTGCCGGTGGGCGATAAAATTATCGTCACAGATGAACACCACCCGCCGCCAGCCCTGGAGATACAGGTTGTCCAGTTCTTTGACGACCTGCGCCGGGGTCTTATAGCGCGGTTTATGTCCATAAAGCCTGGCGACGTGGCAGAATTCGCACTTGAAGGGGCAGCCTCTTGTGGTCTGGAGGCTCATGGCTTCATAATCTTGGAAGTTGAGCAGGGCATAGCGGGGCACGGGAGATAGGGTCATGTCGGCCCAACCGTCCGCCTCAATTACGCCCCGGGACTGGCCTCCATTTATCGTGGCCACCAGGGGCGCCATGGTCATTTCCGCCTCGCCGCACGCCACCAGGTCCACTCCGGCCTCCATAACTTCCTGGGGGAAGGAAGTGGGGTACGGGCCCCCGGCCACCACGGTTTTCTGCCGCTCCTTGGCCTCCCGGGCCAGACCCAGTAGGCTTTCTTTCTGGACAAACATGCCGGAGAGCATCACCAGGTCGGCCCACTGCCAATCGTCCGGCGTCAGGGGGCGGACATTCAAATCTGCCAGGCGGACCTGCCACTGCGGCGGCAGGAGCGCCGCCACCGTCAGGAGACCCAAGGGCGGCGTTAAGGCGCGGCGGCCGGTGAGCTGTAAGGTGCGGCTCATACTCCAGAAAGTTTTGGGGAAAGGGGGGCAAATGAGGAGAACTCTCTTCTCGGGCATGGGGTACCCCGGATGGAGAAGCTTCATCCTTCAAAAAAGGCTTTTGTGCCGAAAAAGGTTTTATCGGTTATTGGCCGCAAAACGATGGTGCAACAATATCACTAACTGCGGTATTATAAATTAATTGACTGGATGTTTTGGGAAAATTTTGCTCCAAGTTCCCCCAGAATAGAAATTAGGAGCGCCTTTGAGGCCAGTGGAGGCCAAGTTGAGTTTATGGTTGACAAGATGGGCGTCTTGGGAGAAGGTTTCTGAGGGTTTCAAAAGTACCATTGCCGTAGTGCGTACTTATGCCGCGAAGAAGCTTGTTTTTAGAGTTTTTCAGTCGCTTCGTTCCCCTATAATGACCAGTTAGAGGTCGTTTGCCCAGGCCAAGGTGCAAGGTCAATGGCGCCGGTGACTCTCAGCGTGGTGGATGAGCCTGCCCAGATGCAGGCTTTCCTGGATCTGCCCTGGAAAATTTATGCCCGGGACCCCAATTGGGCCCCCCCTCTCAAGAAAGAACTGGCCCATCTCCTGGATACCAATTCCCACCCCTTCTGGCGGTTTTCCCAGCGAGTCCTGTGGGTGGCCTGGCGCGGCTCCCAGCCGGTGGGCCGCATCGCCGGCGTCGTGGACCACAACTACAACCGTTTTCATAACGAGCGCATGGGAATCTGGGGGTTTTTCGAATGCGCTCCGGACCCCGAGGCGGCCGCGGCGCTGTTCGCCGCGGTAGCGGAATGGGCTCGTCAGCAAGGGATGGCCTTTCTCCGGGGCCCCCTCAACCCCTCCACCAACTACGAAACCGGGCTGCTAGTGGAAGGCTTTGACCTGCCCCCGGTGTTCATGATGTCCTACAATCCCCCTTACTACCCCGGCTTGGTGGAATCCCAGGGATTGGTCAAAGAAAAGGACCTGCTGGCCTTTCGGGTGGACCGCCACTGGCGGCCGCCGGCTTGGGTGGAACAACTCAGCCAGCGTATCTTGAGCAAAACCAACATCACCATCCGACCCATGCGACGCCGGGATTTCCTGGCGGAGATGCAGCATGTCAAAGAAATTTACCATGAAGCCTGGTTTGACAACTGGGGCTTCGTGCCCATGACGGATGCCGAAGTTGAGGAAATGGGCCGCAACTTGTTAAAATTTATCGACCCCAACCTCTGTTTTTTTCTGGTGGACGGCCAGGAGCCGGTGGGGGTGGGCATGGTAGTTCCCGATATCAACCCTCTCCTCAAGCGATTGAACGGCAGGGTGGGATTCCTGGGGCCCCTGAAGATTCTCCTCTATCGCCGGGAAATCACCGGGTTGCGGGGGCTTATTTTCGGCGTGCGGAAAAAGTACCAGGACCTGGGATTACCCCTGGTGGCCTTCCAGTTCTTGTTTCACCTGCTCATTGAAAATGCCCGGTACAAAAGGTATAATTACATCGAATTGGGTTGGAACCTGGAAGACAACGACCTCATCAACCAGTGGTACCGGGACGGTGGCGCCCGGGTGCACAAGCGCTTCCGCTTGTACCGCAAGGATTTGACCTCCTGATCAGCCCCCTGGCCGGCCTTTTTCTCCCGGCTGGGAGTCTAATTCCCTATTTTTCATATCGATAAACGCACGCAAACAAGAGGGCCAAATGGATTTCCACCACGAGCGTCAGATAATCGCCACGGTGTGGAGACCTGAAGAAATCAGCCCCGGAGTGGTCCACATGGCCCGGGCCACCGGCACTAAAACCATCTTTGATCTTTCTCAGGCTGACATCGCGGCCTGCCGTCCCGCCCTCCGGGCGGCGGCCGGGGGGGACGCGGCATTCCTTAAAATCTCCCCCGCGGCCCTGATGGATGACAGCCTTTCCGGCCTTCTCCAGGCCGCTAACATCAATGGCATTTTCGTAGAAATCCACCCCCTCCTCCTGGATGGCGACCCGGGGCGGTTTCTCAGCCGCCTGGAGGAGATGTCGGAGCGGTTCCTGGCCATCCCCATTCTCAGCGACGTGGGCCTCATCTTCCAGGCATGGGACCGGTATCCGGGCCTCACCCATATGGCTCTCAAGGGCTGCGAAGCCGCGGGCCTGGTAAGTACGGAAAGCATCTTCAGCTTGTATTCCGCCCTCCGGGACCGCTTCCGGGAACGGGAAGAAGGTCCGGCTCTCTACATCTGGGGAGGCGTGGCCACTCCCGAAGCCGCCGCGGCCTTTCTGAGCAGCGGCGCCCGGGGGATAGTGCTGGAGAGCCTTCACTGGCTCACCGACCTGGTGCAGGGGGGCGAACCGGCGCGCCAGGGTCTGGCCAAACTTCGCCCCGATCACACCCAGTTGGTGGGCCTTAACCTGGAGGCGCCCTATAGGGTGTTCAATAAAGGCAATTCTCTGGCGGTGCGGGATCTGCAGGAATGGGCCGCTTCCGGGCCTGGCGGAGGTTCCCGGGAGCACCGCCGGGCTTTCGTTCATAAGGCCGCCCAGGAGGCGGTGCACCCCTTGGCCAGCCGCTTCCACCGGGATGAGCTTATCCCTCTGGGGGTGGAGGCGGCCTTTGCCCAGGAGTTCGCAGACCGCTATGGCGCCGCTACGGAAGCGGCCCTGACCGGTTTCCTGGAAGATGTGGCCTCCCAATGCTCCCGGGCCCCGGAAAAAGCCCGGGCGTTTCTGGAAAGCCCCGTCGCGGCGGAACTGGGGCGCCGCTATCCCTTCATCCAGGGGGCCATGACTTGGATCACCGATGTCCCGGCCTTCGCCCGGGAGGTGGCCGACGCCGGCGGCCTCCCCACCCTGGCTCTAGGGCTTATGGACCCCAAGGTCCTGGAGGAAAAGTGGGGCGGGCTCCAGGAGGTCATGGGGGACCGGCCCTTTGCGGTGAACCTCATCGCGTTGCCGGAAAATCCCCACCGGGACCACCAACTGGCCTGGATAATAGAGCGGCGCCCCCGCTTCGCGGTCATCGCCGCCGGCGACCCTCACTATGGGGCCCAATTGCGCCAACACGGCCTGGAGGTCATGTACCTGGCCCCCAACGAGGACCTAATACGACTGGCCGGCGCCGCCGGCATCCGCTATCTCATTCTGGAAGGCAATGAAGCCGGCGGCCACGTGGGACCGCACACCACTTTGAGCCAGGCCCAGATCGCCTTATCTTTGAAGCGCCGGGAGCCCGACCTTCTCAAAGATCGCCGCATCATCCTGGCCGGGGGCATCTACAACCGGGAAACCGCGTTCATGGCCGCCATGTTGGGCGCGGACGCCATTCAGATGGGCACCGCCTACCTGGCTACCCGGGAGATGGTGGCCACCGGCGCCCTCACCGCGCTCTATCAGCAGATGATCCTGAAAGCCTTGCCGGGTGACACCGCGGTTACCGGGGAAGCCGCCGGGCTCCGGGTCCGGTCTTTAAAGACCCCCATAATTGACCGCGTAGCCGCCCTGGAGCGCGACTTCCTGGCCCAAAAGGAAGATGAAACCTCCTTCCGCCAAAAAATGGAGGCCCTGGCCGCGGGGAGTCTGTTAATTGCCGCCCGGGGGTTGGACGGACCTGACGGCCCAGTTTTGCCTGAGGAGAGCTGCCTCAGCCAGGGACAGTTCATGAGCGGGGCCTGCGCCGGAGCCATCAACCGGGTGCAAACGGTGGCCGACCTGCACCGGGACCTGGCAGAAGGGCCCCTTTCTTTGAGCCGGGTGGACCTTCAGCCCGGCCCTTACCCGGACCGCCGGACGGCCAGGGCCAAATCTCCGGGCCGGGAGCGCCTGGCCATCACCGGAATGAGCCTGGTCAATGCCCTGGGAAACTCCCCGGAAGAGGTGTGGGCCGCCAGCCTGGCCATGCAGAGCGGCATCACCTGGGTGCCTCCCGAACGGTGGGACCACCTGGTTTACTACGACCCCCGGCCTCGCACCCCGGAAAAGACTTACTGCCGGGTGGGGGCGTTTCACCGCCTGGAGATCCATCGCAAAGACCTGGGCATCGCGCCCCAGGATTTTCGCACCATGACCCAGGCCACCCGCCTTACCCTGTGGCTGGCGGCCCGGGCCATCGGCCAGTCCGGGATTTTAGACGCTGACATCCCCCCGGAGCGCATCGCGGTGCTCATCTCCCAGAACTCCGGCGAAGCCGCGGCCACTCTCCGGGACCTGATAGTCCGGGGTTCGCTGGAGGAGATTTTCCACTCCATCAGCCAGGTTATCCCTCTTTCCCCGGAACTTAAGGAGGCCCTGGCCCGGGAAGTGAAGTCGGGGCGTCTGGCCATCGACGACACTACCCTGCTGGGCCGGCTCAACTGCACCGCCGCGGGGTTCATCACCCAGAAGTACGGCTTCCAAGGCCCCAGCTACGCAGTGTCCGCGGCTTGCGCCACTTCCCTGGTGGCCCTTTATAGCGCTATCCAGATGATCCGCAACGGCGTTATTGACGCGGCCATTGTGGGGGGTGGGGAAGAAAATCTCACGCCCATGCACTTCCTGGAATTTTCCGCCCTGGGAGCCCTGGCGGGCATCTCCGAGCAGGAGTGCCACCCCGCGGAGAGCAGCCGCCCCTTTGACCGCACCCGGGACGGCATGGTGCTGGGGGAGGGCGGCGCCATGATTGTAGTGGAGCGGGAGTCCCTGGCCCGCCGCCGGGGCGCCCGGGTGCACGCCTATATCACCGCCGCGGGGGCCTCCAACAGCCACCAGGGCCTGGTGGAGTCATCCCGGGAAGTACAGGAGATTGCCATCCGGGCCTCCTTCGACGACGCCCCTTACGGCCCCGAGGCCGTGGACCTGGTGGAATGCCACGCCACCGCCACCTTCCAGGGAGATGTTGAAGAAGTGCACGCCCTGAAAACCTTTTTCCAGGGCAAAAGCCGGACGGTGCTCTCCTCCTTCAAGTCTCAGATCGGACACAACCTGGGGGCCTCGGGGCTGAACAGTCTCATCCGGGGGATCACGGCCATGCGGGCCAAGACCTTTCCCCCTACTCTCAATTACCAAAACCCCGACCCGGAAATGGCCATTGAGGGGTCAGGCCTCCTGGTGGCCACCGAACCCCTGGATTGGCCCTCCCCCAATGGCCTCCCCCGGCGGTTCCAGGTCAACTCCTTCGGCTTCGGGGGTTCCAACTACGTTATGCACCTGGAAGAATCCCTGGAGGAAGGAGACGCGGTGCTGGTTTCCCCCCCAGAGGTCCTCCCGCCCGCAGAATCGCCCGTTCCCGAGGGAGGCGAGCTCCAAGGGATTGCCTGCTTCCAGACCACCCTGGACGGCGCTCCCTACCGGGTGGCGGTGGTGGCGGATTCCCCGGCCGAAGCCCGCTCCCGGGCGGAAAAGATATTATCCCAGGCGACGCCGGGGATTTCTGCCAAGACCCTGAGGATGCTGGGGCGGCAGGGCCTGTTCCTGGGGGCGGCGGAGGAAGAAATCCCGCCTCTGGCCCTGGTCTTTCCCGGGCAAGGAGCACAATATCAGGGCATGGGGCACGAGCTGTACCGGGCCTTCCCGGTCATCCGCCACTGGTTGGACCGGGCCGCAGCATGGGCCGACTTTGACCTTCTTAGCCTGCTGTTCCACGACCGGGAAGAGGACCTCCAGAAAACCCGGTGGCAACAGCCCGCCACTTTTTCCCTGGAACTGGCCATGGCGCAGCACCTGCTCTCCCTGGGGCTTGAGCCCGCGGCCATGGCCGGCCACAGCCTGGGAGAGCTCACGGCTCTGGCCTGCGCCGGAGTTTTTTCCTGTGAAGACGGCTTCCGGCTGGTAAACAAGCGGGCCCAGTGCATGGACCAAGCCTCCGCCCTCCACGCGGACCCCGGCATCATGATCGCCACCGACGCCCCCCTGGATCTGGTGGAGAGAGAGGTCCGGGGGCGGGACGGCGTCTATTTCACCAACTACAACGCCCCCCAACAGGTGGTGTTGGGGGGAAGTACCCAGGCTCTCCTATCCCTGCGGGAGGAAATCAAGACCCGGGGATACCGGGCCACTCAGCTGCGGGTGAGCATGGCCTTTCACTCGCCGATGATGCGGGTCATCCGGGACGAGCTGGAAGAATTCGTCAGCCACATCGCCTTCCATCCTCCCCGCATCCCGGTGATCTCCAACACCACCCGGCTGCCATATCCCTCGGACCCGGTGGAGATCAAGAAGACCATCATGGCCCATCTGGAGTCGCCGGTCCACTGGATGGAGAACGTTCGGACCCTATGGCGGGACTACGGCATCCGGTTTTTCCTGGAGGTGGGACCTGGGGACACGTTGAGCAATCTCATCAGTCAAACCCTGGAAGAACCCCAGTGCCTCCCCACCTGCCTGCCCCAGGCCGAGGCCCACACCTTCAAAACCGCTGTGGCCCAACTCCTGGCCGGGGGGCATCTTCCGGCTCCCCGGCCGATGTTACGGTTATCCATTGCTCCGGCCCCTAAACTCCAGCCGGTATCTCCGGCTCCCGCGGGGGCCAGCCCTGACCCGGTGGGGAGCATCATCCAGCGGGAGATCAACGCCTTTGTTTTGAAGACTTTCGGGGAGGTTCTGAAGCCGGACCTTATTCAGGCCCTTCGCCGGGAGTACGATCCCCGATTCTCGGAAGAAAGCCTGGAACGCTATTTAAATTCTTGGAGTTCGCTCCCGGTGCGGTCCCCGGACCCGGCACCGGGAGCAGCGGCTGTGGTCCCCCAGGCCATACCGCCGCCGGCGACTTCTCCGCCGGAAGAGGGAGCGGACCTCCTGGAAGAGGTTATCGGCCTCATCATGGCGGCCACCGGCTACGAGCGGGATGAAATCGAGCCGGACATGGACCTCCGGGCCGACCTGGCCATCCGCTCCAGCCGCATTCCCGTCATCATGGACGCCGCGGAAACCAGGTTCGGCATCCAGATCAAGCTGGAGGACTTCCTGAAGGTGCGCACGGTCCGGGATCTGGCCGTCCGCCTCCATGAGGTCATAGTTCGAAGCGGAGACCAAGGCGCTTCCGGGGTCACAATTTCTATGCTGACAAGTCCTTCGGCACCGGGTGTGGCCCCCCAGCCCGGAGCCGCAAAGCCCTTGAAACGGCTGGCATTCTCCTCCGCCCCCCTCCCCTCCAGCAGCAGCCCCAGGCCCTTGGAGTTTCAGACCTCGGATACCCTGGCCATCCTCACCCTTAAGGGGGATTCGATCCTGGGACGAAATGTCCAGGAGTTTTTCAGCCGAGAATATGGGGCGGCGACTCTACCGGTGGCCATGCTGGGAAAACCCGGCTCCGAAACTCTGGGGTTTGATTTGCGCGCTCCGGAAGAGGTCCGGAAGGCGGTGGCGCGGTTAGTTCAAGAAACCTCCCTGGCTGGCCTCCTGTTCGTTCTGGACGAGACGCTGAACGAAGAACTCCAGGATGGGGCCGACCTCACCCCCGTGCTGACCGGCTGCTTTGCCCTGGTGCAGGCCCTTGCCGCCTCGCCTCACAAGAAACTGGCCCTGGCTCTATACGCCGGGGCTGAAGGGGCCCCTGGCAACATCTTGATTCAAGGGCTTTTGGGGATGTTCCTCACCGCCGCCCTGGAGTATCCCGAGGTCCAGTTCCGCACCTTGAGGGTGGATCACGAAACCGATCTTCCCCTGGCTCTGCGTCAATCCCTGGACCTTAACCAACCGGTTATCGACACCATCTACCGACAGGGCGCGGCTTTCACTTTAAAAGGACGAGTAGCCCTCCTGGACGGGAGCAAGGCCGCCGGTCTGGTTCTGAATCCGGGAGAGGTGGTGGTGTTCTCCGGGGGCGGCTACGGCGTCACCGCCCACCTGGTCCGAAGCCTGGCGCCTTTCCAGCCCCGGGTAGTCCTCCTGGGACGCACCCCCACCGAGTTCGACCCGGAAATCAACCGGCTGCTTCTGGCGCCGGAGCCGTCGGAGAAGGCTCTCCGCTGGGAGATAATGAAACGCCGGCCGGACATCTCCCGGGAGGACTTAACCCGGGAAATGTCGCGTCTCCTCCAGGCCCGCACCGTGCTTAAAACTCTTGACGACCTCAGGGCCGGGGGGGTGGAGGTGGCTTATTACACTTGTGATGTCACGGACCCGGGGCAGGTTATGGGCGTCATCCAGGAGATCGGGCAACGTTATGGCCCCATTGCCGGCATCGTCCACGGCGCCGGGATTCTCCGGGACGGCCTGCTGTCCCACATGTCCCCGGAAGAGTTCGCCGCGGTGTGCCGGGTCAAATTCCTGGGGGCCTTGAATCTCTTTACCGCGGCCGCCCCCGCGGAGCTCCGGTTCCTGGTGGCCCTCTCCTCGGCCGCCGCCATTCAGGGCAACCGGGGCCAGGCCAACTATACCGCCGCCAACCGCATGATGTCCGCGCTCCTGGAGGACCTCCGGAGAAGACACCCCCACCTGCAGTGCAAGGCCCTGATGCTGCCTCCCGTGAGCGGGTCGGGCATGGCCGCCGATTCCCAAGTCCGCCGTTTTCTGGAGAAGATGGGGGTGGGCTATGTTGAACCTGAAGAAGTTGCGGAACTTTTTCGCCAGGAACTGTTTTTAGGGAAGGCCCAAGACGTCTGGGCAATGTTCATGACCCAGATGCCCAATATCCCCCAGGTGGCCCTGGATACCACTTCTCCGGCCCCTGAGCCAAAATTCCTGCAGGTCCAGACCATGAGTTTTCCGGCCCCTAATTTTCCCCTGGTGGACACTGTCCTGGAAGCGGATTACCAGGAGGGGCTATTAAGGGCGGCCCGAACCTTCTCCTGGGAAAGGGACTTGTGGCTCCCGGACCACAAACCCTTTAAGTTTCTCAAGCATCCCCTGGTCTCCACCATCATGGCCTTAGAGGCTTTCATGGAGGCCTCCCGGCTCCTTTATCCTCATCTGCAGGTGCGGGGAGTGCGCCAGGCCGAGTTCCGGGAGATCATCGAGTGTCCTCTTGACGCCTCCGTGACGTCGGAGATCACCTGCCGCGGTCATCAGGAATCCGGGGGAGTAATCTGCCGGCTCACGTTGGAAACTCCCCTGCTGTCTCCCTCGGGAAGAGTCCTGGACCAAAAGGCGCTCAACTTCCGAGCCCAGGTGATCCTGGACGGGGGGGCCTCGCCCCGGTGGCCGGAAATACCCGGATTTCCCGTGAACCTGAAGGACCTGGACACCCGTCCCGCCGGGTTAGCGGAAATCTCCGGATGGTATGACAAACATACCGACATGCAGGGCCGTTACCGGGTGGTGGAGCATCTGGACGGCTCCGGCCCGGGAAAAGCCCGGGGCGCCATGACCTATCGGGACAGTCAAGATTTCTCCACTCCCGGCGCCCCCGTCCGGCAGTATCCCGCTTATATTCTGGAAGGAGTCATGCATCTGGTGAATTTTTATTACAGCATGAGGGATGAAGATAACCCCCGCACTCTGATCCCCGTGGGCATCCAGGAGATGGTCTTTTCCCGCCCGTGCCGGGATGGGGAAAAGATCATTCTGGAGGCATTGTTGCGGGAAGAGGACCCCAAAGGGGTGATCTGGGACGCGCGGGCCTTGGATGCGGAAGGCCAGCCCCTGATGATGGTGGCGGGGCTCCGGATGCAGTGGTTCAAGGAGTAAAGTTGCCATGATCGGCTTTCTCCCCACATCGATTTCAGCCCTGTTGCCGGGGTCTTCCGGTGACGCCGGCGTCAGTGGCGTTGGGTTGGAGGTCCTGACCCCCTTCCCCCATGGAGGGCTCATTCTGGTGGCATCCATGGAACTGTTCCCGGAATGGCCGCAAAACCCCCAGCACTGCCGTTTTTTTCAGGACCCAAAAGATTTTTTGGCTAATTACCTGTGGCGGGAGTGGATGGCCCGGGTGGGTGGCCATGGCAGCCCTGGCGATCCCGGACTCCAGCCCGGTGAGGTCGTCCTGGCCGCAGACAACTTGGGCAAACCATTCCTCCGGGGAGCACCCCACCCGGCTCCGGCTATCTCTTTCAGCCGGGGCGGCAGCCGCTTATGGGCCGCCCTGGGGGGCGCGCCCTCCGGATTGGGGCTGGATGCCGCTTCATCTCGGGAATTCGCCGGCGGGTATCCCTGGCATCGGGTCTTTCATGACCTGGAACTGGAGCATAGCCAAAAATATACCGGGGGTGATCGGCCGGAGGCCGCCGCGCTCTTGTGGTCCGCCAAGGAAGCCGCGGTGAAATCCCTGGGCTGCGCCTTCCACTTTTTCGGCCCTCGGCATCTCCGGGTCAGGTTCGCCGGACCATGGCCCCAGGGCCTTCTCTGGCAGGTGATCCTCTCCGGCGTCGGGGTAGTCCGCGGCGCCTCCCTGCGCCGGGAAGGCGTCTGGCTTTCCCTGGCCCTGGGCTGAGAGGCTTCCCATTAACATGAAGCTATTGCAAAAGTAATTTTGAAGGAAGGGCCGGGGGATAACCAATCCCCCGCCCTCCCCCAGAATCCTTTCGTAACAGTCTCAACATGAAGGAATTAATCCCATGCGCGCCTTGGTGACCGGGGCCAGCGGGTTCATCGGCAGCCACCTGGTGGAACGCCTGCTGGCCGAAGGCGCCCAGGTCAAGTGCCTGGTGCGCCGCCACAGCAATCTCCGCTGGCTGAAGAACCTGCCCGTGATCCTGTCCCCGGGGGACTTCCAGGACCCGGCCTCCCTGGCGCGAGCCGTGAGGGACGTGGAGGAAGTCTATCATGTGGCCGGGGCCACCCGGGCGGCCCGGCGGGCGGAATATTTTCGGGCCAATCATCAGGCCACCGTAAATCTCCTGAGAGCCTGCCGGGACCATGGCCCCCCCGGGCAAAAGTTCATTTTCATCTCCAGCCTGGCCGCCGCCGGTCCCAGCGCCGGTGAGCCTCTCGCCGAGGATACACCCTCCCGCCCGGTGTCCGCTTACGGCGCCTCCAAGCTCCTGGCGGAGCAGGCGGTCCTAAATTTCAGCCGGCAGCGCTCCGCCACCATCATCCGCCCCCCGGTGGTGTACGGGCCTCGGGATCAGGAGGCCCTGCTTCTGTTCCGGAGCGTCCAACGGGGCTTCCATATCATCCCGGGCCGGGGGGCCCAGCGGTTGAGCCTGGTGCATATTCAGGACCTGGTGGCCGGCATTTTGCTGGCCTCCCGACGGGCTCAAGGCCGGGGCGAAATTTATTACCTTTCGGGAGAACAGGATTGCGATTGGCAGGATCTGGGGGAGTGCCTGGGCCGGGTCCTGGGCCGCCGGGTTCGCACTCTTTACGCGCCCGGCTGGATGATCCACCTGGCGGGCCTGGCCGGCTCCGCCATCTCCCAGTTGTCCCGTACTCCGGCCCTTTGGAACCTGGACAAGGTGAAAGAAATAAGGCAGACCTACTGGCTCTGCAGTTGCCGGAAAGCCCGGATGGAATTGGGATTCCAACCGGTCATGGATCTAAGCGAGGGATTGACCGCCACGGCCGCCTGGTACCGCCGGATGGGCTGGCTTTAGGTTGAGTGGCCTCCGCTCCCTGGAGCCTACCGGGTGCTGCGCTACCAGGCGCCGGTGGCCGTTTTCACTTTAACCGCAGAGGACCTGGCGGCCGCGGGGGTACGGGAGGCCGGGCCGGAAATTGCCGTGGTGGGGACGCTGCACACCGAAAATTTGGGCATCGAGCGCCTCATCCAGAATGTCCTGGCCAACCCCCACTAGATTTCCTTGCTCCTATTCCGCATCCAGGGCCCGCCAGCCGAAGCTTTCCCAGAGGGGCGGGCAGTCGTTGAGGCTGATCTCGCCCTCCCGCAGGGCCGCGGCATAGGCCATGCAGGTTCCGTAGCCGCAAGCCTTGCAGTTGGTCATGGGAGTCAGCTTTAAAATGTCCATGACCTTGAGTCCAGCCTGGCCGGTGTAGCGTGGGGTAATTTCCTCCGCCGTTCATAGACCTCGTTGATCTGCCCCTTAATCCATTCCAGCAGGGCATGGGATTCCTCCATGTCTCGGGCGCCCCGGATGGCAATCTCTTTGGCGTGCAGGGTGATCCACTTGCCGGCGGAGAGCTTGAGCAGCAAGACCTGGTTATCCTGGTCGTAATCCCAACCGCCCAGTTCGGCGTTGAGATAAGGGAGAACCGGGGAAATATCCGTGTCAAAGGTGGCGATGCTGTGCAGGACCTCCTTGGTGGAGTCGCACTTGGGACGGAAGATTTCATAATTATTAATCCGGTCCAGTAACATGGCGATCCCTCATGTACCTGTACATGTCTGGTGAGTCCTTTAATGCTATTTAATAAAGCCTTGCCATATGTCCACCGGGCCGTGAAGAATCCGCCGATTATAACGGCGGCGCCGGCGGGCGCCTGGGCGGGAATTTAGCGCGCCGGGCGCGCCTGAGCCTTCTCTCGCAGCAACGGGATCAATTCGGCCCGCAAGGCGTCCCGCACCTGTCGGAACGCGGCCATGATCTCCTCTTCCGTGCCCGTGGCCCTGGCCGGGTCCGGGAAGCCCGCGTGCATGACCTCGGTTTCCCCGGGAAACAAGGGACATTGTTCCTGGGCCTGATCGCATACGGTGATCACCAGGTCGAACTGTTCCCCGGCCAGGTCGTCCACCGACTTGGAATAGTGATGGCTGATGTCGATGCCCAGCTCGGTCATGGCCTGGATGGCCCGGGGATTCACCCGGCTGGGCCGCACCCCGGCGGAAAAGGCTTTCACCTGCCCGGCCAGGTCGTGATTCACCAGGCCCTCGGCCATCTGGCTGCGGCAGGCGTTTTCGGTGCAGAGAAACAAGACTTTATACATTGACGCGGTCCTTCAAGGCAATTAAACATGAGCCTTCGGCTCACTCGTTAATCATGAAAGCTGCCTGGCATATAAGGAAACTGTGGCCCCTACTTTGAACTTTGAACCTTGAACTTTGAACTTTTGTTAGCCGATCAGCTTCTTGATCTCCTCCACGCTGGGCACCTTGCCCACCAACTTCACTTCGCCGTCCACCACCAGGGCCGGGGTCATGAAAACGCCGAAGGACATGATCTTGTTGAGTTCGGTGACTTTTTCCACCTCAAAGTCTCCGCCCGCGGCCTTGGCGGCCTCCTCGGTACGTTTGGCCAATTCAATGCACTTGGGACAACCCGGCCCCAAGACCTGCAATTTTTTCATTAGGGTTCACCTCCTGTTTATGTGGTTCAGCCTCCGAAAAGGCGAAGTTTTTCCTGGATAGTGCTTTCCGATAGCTCACCCATGGCCATCCAGAGCAAATTCCCCTGGGCATCCAGAAACAGCAGGGCCGGCGCCTGAGTTACGCGATACTTCTTGAGATAAACCCTGGCCGCCTCCTTGTCGGTGGAATAATCTATCCGTTTGAGCAGGCTCTGCTTGGCGCCGTTAAAGACATTCCCCACCACGATATCGCCTGCCTGACACTTCTCCAAAGTGCAGCCGCAGGCCTTGGTCAGGGTGATATAAACCACCTGGGCCAGCTGGGGCTGGGTCCCATAAGCCCCGGAGAGATTAACCATCGATAAAATCAGGGTGGCCCCCACGGCCAAGATGACCAATTTCCCCATGCATTTTCCCATTGAAACTCCCCCTGTTATTTTTGCGGCCCCATATCCCTGAGCCATTTTTTCAACACTTCTCTGGTCGGCAGATTGCCCACGGCCTTCACGTCATCATTGATTATGAGGGCCGGGGTGCAGAAGACGCCCAGGGCGTGAATCTCTTTCAAATCCCGGATGTGGTCCACCTCCGCCGGGAGTTCCAGATCCACCAGCGCTTCCATGACGGTCTGCTCCAAACGGTCGCAGGAAGGACAGCCAGGCCCCAGGATTTTGATGCTCAATCCGGTGCGTTCCTCAATCACTTTCTCGCCCAGGGCTTTTTTAAATTCCCGCAGGAAAGCCTGTTTGTACTCTTCCCGAGACGAAGCGGGGATATAGTTGCGGGGCTTGAGTCTATCAAACAGGGCTTGGGCAATTTCTTCATCAGGCCGCCCCCGTAAAACCTTAACCTCTTCAACCGCGTCTTTCAGGCCGTTGATGCCCACCTTGAACTTTCCCAGAGAAATCTGGGTGATGTCCTGTGGGGACATAATTTTTCTCCTCCTGATAGGCCAGGTCCCGGGCCAGGTTCCACTCGGCGGCGTCGATCTCGCCCGGCTGCAACTCCACCCCCAGCGCCTGGGACATGCCCTGGCGCACGGCTTCCTTGAGCTCAGTCAGTTTGAGCGTCCATCCCAGGATTTCCTCCAGGGAAGTCAGGCGGGCGGCAAGCCTGGAACGCAAGGCCGCCGGAGATTCCCCCTTAGCCTGCACCAGGGCCAGCCAGGCCTCCACCTGGGGCCTGACGATGATGGAGCCGTGTTGGAGCAGGGAGGAGGCATGCCAGGTTTGGGCGCTGCCCACCAGTTTCTTCTTCTGATAGACGATGGCTCCCCGGGCGCCGCGGAGGAAGCAGATGTCCGTCTGGTGAGGGTCATCCCGCTCCCGCCCCATGCGGGCTTCGATTCCCAGGATTCGGAAGGCTTGGAGCAAACCCTGGGCGATCAGGTGGTAGGCCGCAGTGACCGCGGAAGGCATCCCCTCGGGGGCGCCGGCGATAAGGGCATAAGTCAAGTCATCCAGGTGCAGCACCGCCCGGCCGCCGGTGGGCCGCCGCACCACTTCGTAACCCAGGCGTCGGCAGGCCTCCAGATCCAGGTCGTGCCGCTTTTGAAAGTAACCCAGGGACACGGCTGGCGGCCGCCACTGGTAGAGACGCAGGGTGGGGGGAGACTTGCCGTTGGCATGGAGAGCCAGCAAAGCCCGGTCAATGGCCATGTTGCCGGCGGGGGATAAAGGCCCGGTGTCCAGAAATCGCCAGGTTTTCAAGCCAGGTCCCTCATGAGCCGTCGGCTCACCCGAAAAGGATGAAAAGATATTTCTTGGGGGGAGGGCCAGGGAGATTTTTGTAAGTGCTCCCTGCCCTCCCCCCAAACCCCCCTCCCCCAACAACAACTTTTCTAAACAGGTCCCCAAAGAAGATGGACGCCTTGTAGGAACTGCGCACCAGGGCCCCGGCGGCCACGCTCTTGAAACCCAGGGCCAGGGCATGCCGGCGCCAGCCGCCAAACTCTTCCGGGTTCACATAGCGGGCCACCGGGACGTGGTGGAGGGAGGGGGATAGATATTGTCCCAGGGTGAGCATGTCACAATCCACTTGCCGCAAATCCTTCAGCACCTCGTCGATTTCTGCATATTCCTCTCCCAGGCCCAGCATCAGGCCGGACTTGGTGATGATTTGGGGGGAAAGCTCCTTTGCCTGTTGCAGCACCTTGAGGGAACGGCGGTAATCCGCACTCCGCCTTACCAATGAATAGAGCCGGGGCGCGGTTTCCAGGTTGTGGGCCAGGATGTCCGGCCCGGCGGCCAGCACCGTGGCCACCGCCTCCCTGGACCCGGCAAAATCCGGCGCCAGGAGTTCCACCCGGACGCCGGGGCAGTGCTCCCGCAAAGCTCCCACCACCCTGGCATAGTGAGCCGCACCGCCGTCCGGGAGATCATCCCGGGTCACCGAAGTAATGACCACGTGCCGCAGGCCCAAATCGGAAACCGCCCGCGCCAGGCGTTGGGGTTCGTCTTTCTTAAGCGGCAAAGGCATGCCCTTTTTCACCGCGCAGAAGGCGCAGCCCCGGGTGCAAACATCGCCCAGGATCAGGAAAGTGGCGGTGTGATGGGAGAAACACTCCCCCCGGTTGGGGCAACGGGCGCTCTCGCAGACCGTGGGCAGATGGAGACGGTTCAGGAGATTGCCGGTTTGCGTTACTATTTCCGCACTCCTGCCCCGCTTGGCGCGGCGCACCTCTTCCAGCAGCCACTTTGGGGCCGGGGGGGGTGATTTGAGAAAAGGGCCGGGGGAACGCGGTTCCCCCGCCCTCCCCTCAATCTCCCCTCCCAACCCCCGGTAAGGGGTTGGGGGAGAGGGTTTGGGAAAGGGGGCAGGGGCCTGCGGCCCCTGGCCCCCTCTCCCACAATCTATTTTCCTCATACTTATCTCCCCGGCGGCAGATGAATCGCCTGTCCGTGCAGGGCCTGGGCCACTTCCAGCACCGCCTCAGACAAGGTGGGATGGGCGTGGATGGTCTCCATAATCACCCGGCTGGGAAGTCCCCCCGCATGGCCAGGGCAAGTTCGTGGATCAGGTCCGCGGCGTGGGGGCCGATGATGTGGGCGCCCAAGATCTGGTCGGTCCGGGCATGGGCGATGATCTTCACCAATCCTTCCAGCTCTCCCAGGCACTGGCCCATCCCTAAGGATTTGAAGGGAAAGCGGGCCACCTTGATGGGATGTTTCCCCTCAGCTTCCGCTTCCGAAATCCCCACCGCGGCATATTCCGGTATCGTGAAAGTGCAGCGGGGCACAACCCCATAGTCCATCTTGCTTCCCAGACCCAGGGCGTGCTCCGCGGCGCAGATGCCCTCGGCAAAGGCCACGTGGGCCAGGAGCCAGCCGCCGATGACATCGCCGGCGGCATAAATGCCGGGGATATTGGTCATCATGTGTCCGTCCACCAGGATGCGCCCATTCTCCAATTGGACGCCCAGCTCTTCCAGGCCCAGGCCCTCGGAGTTGAACCGCCTTCCGGTGGCCAGGAGGATGGTGTCCGGGGCCAGCTCCGTGCCGTCGGCCAGCCGGACCGCGAAATTCTCCGCCCCTTCTTGCACCCCGCTTACCTGCACCCCGCACCTAACCGCAATCTTGCGCCGTTTGAGCACGCCGGCCAGATACTCCGCCATCTCCGCGTCGTCGTAAGGCAGCAGCCGGTCCATCACTTCCACCAGGCTCACCTGGGAGCCCAGTTCCCGGAAAATGGCGGCCATCTCCACCCCCACCGCGCCGCCGCCCACTATCAGCAAGTGCTTGGGAAGGTAGTCGATGGTAAGAATCTCGTCGGCCAGGAAGACCCGGGGACTCTGGGGAAAAAGGGGCAGGCGGGCCGGGCGGGAGCCGGTGGCCATCACCACCTTGGCGGCCTTCACCAGGTCAAGCCGCCCGTTTCTCTCCACTTCGATTCTATCGGCGGCAATGAGCCGGCCCCGTCCCTCCACCAGGGCGATGCGATGCGCCTGGAAGAGGCGGCCGACGCCGGCTCTCAGCCCCGAGACTACCCGGTCCTTGCGAGAGATAATGGCCTGGATGTCCGGGGATGCTTCCACGGGCCGGAAGCCGTACTCTTTGGCCCGGCGCATGGCCCGGCCCACTTCGGCGGAGGCCCGCACCGTCTTGGTGGGAATGCAGCCCCAGTTGAGGCAGACGCCGCCCAGGAAGCTTTCCTCCACTACTACCACCTTCGCCCCTAGTTGGGCCGCCCGGACTGCTCCCTGGTAGCCCGCGGGGCCGCCTCCCAGGAAGGCGATGTCGTATGCTTCCGGCATGAGAGTTCCTTATTGGATCATAATGTCCGGCTTGACGATGATTTCGGACTTGAAAGACTGGCAGATGGTGGAATATTTCAGGGCCATGTCCAGGGCCCGCTGCACCATCTCCTGGGGCTTCCCCTTGATCACGATCTTGGGATAGAGAGTCACGGTCTTAAACCAGGAGGTCCGGTCCAGGTGTTCCTCCACCTCGCCTTCGGCGGTGATCTCCAGGGAGACCAGGTCCATCTTAAACCGCTCCGTGGCCCAGACCACCATCATGAAGTAGCAGGTGTTGGCCGCGGCCATAAAGGCGTCCTCGGGAGTGAGGACCCCCGCCTTGCCGAAGAGGTCCGGGGGCGCGGAAAATTCCATTTCCAACCCGTTCTGGCACCAGGTGTAGCCCAGATGTTCGCCCCGCCATTCCACTTTATTTTTGTATGTTGCCATGCATAGCTCCTCTACGGATCAAACCTCCGGGGTCGATGCTATGATTTCCGGGAAATATTCTTTCCCCATCATTTTGCCCGCGGTGAACACCGCGGCAAAGACGGTCTCCAGATTCACCAGTAAGGATTCAAAACTCACTGAAAATAAATCCTGGTCGGGGTGGTAGGTCACTGCCAGCACCCCCTTTATCTTGAGCAATTCGGCGCGCACCGCGTCGGGGCAGCCCATTCAGGTGAAGCCTCCCTGTTGCACCATCCCCTTGACCCGCATCCGGATGTCCGTTATCAACGGCTAATCCTCCTCCAGCACCTCATCCACCGCCCGGGCGATTTCCTCGGCCACGGCCTTGACCGCGGCTTCCTCCTCCGTCCCGAAGTGGCGCAGTTTGGTGGGAGGCGCAAGGCCGCGCTTTTTCAAAATTTCGGGGATGGACAGCGATTTGCTGGGCTTGCCCGACAGCATCTCCGTGGCCTTGGCGGCGCACAGCTTGTCGCAGCCGTCCACCGTGATGGTGGGGTAGTTGGCGGCAAAGGTGCGCTCTTCTTCACCCCCGGCGATAAACAGGGGCAGGCAGATGGTGACGGTCTCACCGGGACGCTCATCCAGCACCTTCCGGCAGGCCAGGCGGCACAGAGTGCCCTCGGGGATCTCCTCGCCGCTGCAGGAAACTACGCCCACTTTCATGACCTGGATGTCCATCATTTTTCCTCCCCGGCGGCCAGTTCGTCCACCATCTTGGCCACTTCCGCCGCCGCCACCGCCGCCAGCTTGCGGCCTGTGTCGGTGACTTCGGCAATGCCCTCAGGTTTGAGGTCCTTGTGCTCTTTATAGAATTTAATGGCCTCGTAGGCCTTGTCCACCACCTTGCCCAGGGCCTCCACGCTCTTTTTGGCGCAGTCCTTGGGGCAGCCGTCAATGGTGATCACCGGGTTTTCCGTCACCAAGGCTACCGCTTCAGGATCATTGATCACCAAAAGCGGCAGGCAGGTCAGGGTAGCCAGGCCGGGCCGGACGTTCTCCACCAATTCGTAGGCCGTCTCCCGGGCCAACGCTCCGAAGACTTTGCCGATGCCGCTGCAGGGAAGCACCACCACTTTCTGGTGTTTCTTACCCATATAGTTTCTTCGCCTCCCGGGCGATTTTGTCTTTCATTCTCTCGAAATACTCGGACGCCTGGAGAAGTTGGCCCTTGTCCGCTTCGGGGTCGCTCAGTTCAATCCGGTAGATCCAACCGGCCCCGTATGGGTCGTGGTTGATCAGGTAGGGGCTGGCGTCCATCTCCGGGTTGACTTCCGTGATCTTTCCCGTTACCGGCGAGATGATGGCGAAGGTGGCCTTGATAGTCTCGATCTTGCCGATTTCGTCGCCCCGTTTGACCTCCAGGCCCGGCTCCACGGTTTCCAGGAAAGCCACGTCGCCCTTGGACTTCTGCATGAAGTCGGTCAGCCCCACGATGGCCGCGCCGTCCTGAAAATTCGCCCAGAATTCCTCCTTGCTGTAGAGGTAGCCCACTTTCACCTTGAAGATGAATTTCTCATAAGTGGCTTCCAGGAATTCTCCCATCACTTGCTCCTTTTGTTCATCCTAACTAAGATGGTCCCCACTTCTTTGACGATCTTCTTCACCTGGATGGAACCGGCGAACTTGGCCTCCCCGTCGATCACCACCAGGGGCGGCGGGTATTTCTTGGTCGCCAGAAGCTGGCCAACCTCGCTGTCCTTCTCTGCCGGATGTTCCCGCAGGTCCACGTATTCCACCCCGGTCTGGCCCGGATAGCTTTCTTCCAGGGCCGCCCGGAGTTCAGCCACCTTCTGCTGCAGCATGGCGGCGTATTCCGGAGTCAGGGTGGGGTTGCTGCAGGCGCAACCGCCGCTCACCCCCGGCAGGTCGAGGATCCTTACTTTTACCAAAGCTTTATTTGTCATCTCGTTTTTCTCCTTTAACAGGCTGTTGAACCCCCGATTTTTCTGTCATCCTGAGCTAAGTGAAGGATCTCCACTAACTGGAAAAGATGGGGTTCTTCGCTTTATATGAAAATACCTGGTGGGGCGGGCCTCCGTGCCCGCCTTCCGGTGGGTGGCAGTGGATGGTGGCCCCACCTTTCAAGATTTAATTTTCATTGTTCGTTGTGACCCTTAGGTCATGATAGTTCGCCCAGAATGACAACTTGAGACCTCTGCAAAATACCTAATTGACTGGCTATCCCTTAAAATCCCCTCCCCCTTGAGGGGGGAGGGTTAGGGAGGGGGTGGCAAAATCTTTAAATGATTTAAGTATCTTAATCAATTTAGCCCCCCTCCCCCCAACCCCCTCCCACCGAGGGGAGGGGGGAATCAAGGCCAAGTTTTCCCGCCTTTTAAGCTGTTTCGCAGAGGTCTCAACTTGCTATTTTGCAAATTTTTTAACAGCCTGACTGGTTAAGACCGCCAACTCTCTCAGCCATCATTGACCTTTGAACGCGCGCACTTTCACGCTGATGATTTTCCCAAGCAAACGCTCATCCATCCCCGGGGCCTCATAGGGAGACTCGGAAACTACAGCCACCTCCGCAAAACCGGCGTGTCGGATGGTTTCCAGGTAAGCCTCCTTTTCCATGGCCCCGGCCAGGCAATCGGCCCAGGCCGCGGCGCTGGCCCGCACGTCGGGCGGGAGTTCGCCCGCGGTCACCAGGTCGGCGATGAGGATGCGCCCACCCGGCTTCAAGACCCGATGAACCTCCTGGAAGCTGGCCAGCTTGTCCGGGGTCAGGTTGATCACGCAATTGCTGATGACCACATCCACGGTTCCCGAATCCACCGGGAGATGTTCGATATAGCCCAGGCGAAATTCCACGTTGGGGAAGCCATGCTGCTCCGCCAGCAGGCGGCCTTTGGCCACCATGTCCTCGGTCATGTCCACGCCGATGACCCGGCCCCGGTCCCCGACCTTGGTGGCCGCCAGGAAGACGTCGATACCCGCGCCGGAGCCCAGGTCCACCACGGTTTCACCTGCCGCGATATCCGCCAGCGCGGTGGGGTTGCCGCAGCCCACTCCCAAAACGGCCGACTCCGGCACCAACTGCAAATCCTCCGGGGTATATCCCACGGCCAGGCATTGGTCGGCCACCGTGGGGCCGCAGCCAGGGCAGCAAAATAGGGTTTCTCCCCGGGCGATCTTGCCGTAGCGTTCCTTGATAAATTCTTTGAGGTCCTGATCTTCCATAGCCTGATTTCCTTTTTATCCCCTCTTAGATCACCAATTCCTGATCCCCTGGAAAAAGATATAGCAGCCGGCAAAGAAGATCAGGCCGCCGGCCGCCTTTTGGAGCATTATGCCCACCTTGGCGCTTTTGGATTGCAGGTAACTCTCGATTACCCCGGTGAACGTCCCGGCCAGCAGGACCAACGTCCCCTGTCCCAGGGCGTAAGCGAACAGCAGGGTGCTGCCGTAGGCTACCTTTCCCTGGACCGCCGCCAGGGTCAGGATCACCGCCAGTACCGGCGAGGCGCAGGGCGAGAGCACCAGGCCGAAGAGCATGCCCAGGATCAAGGCCCCGATCAGGCCGGTGCGCCGGGGCAAGAATCTTTGGGCATTGCCGCCCAGCTTCAGGTTGATGACCCCGGCCAACTGCAACCCCATGACGATGAGGATCACCGCCACCACAAAATACCAGTAGGTCCCCACCTGGCCGAACATGGTGCCCAGGAGGGCGGCCATGGCGCCCAGGAAAGACATGACCACGGCCAGGCCCACCACGAAGGTGAGGCTGTATAAAAAGGCCTGCTTCTTGCTCCCCTGGGCATACCCGCCCACAAAACCGATGATGAGCGGAATGCTGCACATGATGCAGGGGCTGGCGGTGGCGATCACCCCGCCCAGGTAAGAGGCCCCATAGGCCAGAATGGGGCGGGTCTGCATGACCTGGCCCAGAGATTCACTCCATCCCATGAAATCGTCTCCTCATTTATTGATGAATTTCAGGTCTCGCAGCTTCTGCAATACTTCTTCCTTGGTGAGAGCCCCGATATGCCGGTCCACCTCTTTGCCGGATGCGTCCAGAAAGACCTGGGTGGGGATGAGCATAATCTTGTATTGTTTGAATAGCGCCTCTTCCTTATCCACATAAACCATGCGGAATTCCACCTGGTCGCTGTGGCTCGTTTTCAATTCCGCCATGACCTTTTCCATCTCCTTGCAGGAGTAGCAATAACCGGCGCCGAATTCATAAAGGGCCGGTTTGCCTTGGGAGGACGCGGCACCCTGAGACCAAGCGGGCAGCGCCTGGAAAAATAGGGAAAATGCCGTCGACAGTATAAGCAGTTTTAAAAACGGTAAACGCATCGATCTCATAATGTTGTCCTTTAGAAATTTGTGATCGCCTCTTTCAATCCAACCATTTGGAAGATGAAAAGTCGGCGCCTTTCCCAACCATAAGTATGGCTTATTTAGCGGGTCGCCGGCGGAATCAACAGGACCGGGCAGGGGGCCAGGCGAGAGACATTGTGGGCCACGCTCCCCAAAAAGATCTCCTTGATAAACCCCTTCCCCTGGGTTCCCATAACGAGAAGCGAGATATCCTGGGATTCCAAGACCCGGAGAATGGCCGGGAGGGGGTGCCCCGGATCAAAAACCGGGTGCACCACAGGAATATCGGCGCCTTTTAGCACCTCCGTCCAGGCCGCCAGAGAATCCCGGCCTTTGGCTTCCGCCATCTCCTGGAATCCCGGCGGATAGGCCTCGCCCCCGGGCACATCCAGGGCGTTTAACAGCGTGACCTGGGATATGCCCCGGGGAGCCAGGCGGGTCACTATGTCCCGAGCTCGTGCCGAGATCTGGGAAAAATCCGTGGGGAATAAGACATGGCGGAGCAGTTGAGTGGCCTGCAGACGGCAGGACCCTTTCGGCATCTCTTTTTTCAAAAACACATTGAGCAGCAGCGTAGGGTATTGGGTGTGATACAGCACCGCGCAGGTGAAGCACCCCAGCACCGCCTCCCGCCACAGGGATCTGCCGTGGGAGCCTACCACGATGAGGTCAGCCCCGTGGCGCTGGGCCACGTCATTAAGGGAATATGCAGGCAGGCCCACGGGCGTCTCCACACTTGCCTTAAAGCCCCGGCCCTGGAGAAACTGTTTTTGCTTTTCCAATTTGGGTTCCGCTTCGGCCCGCAGGGTGGCCTCCAATCCGCCCAGGAACAAGACGGTAATCACATGGGTCAGGATGATTTCAGAGGCGCCCAGGGCCTTGAATTCTCCAGCGCAGGCAACGATTTCGTCCCAGGCGGAGCTTAAGTCGGTGGCCAGCACGATTTTTTCGAACATGGGGCTTTTCCTCCCTTATGCATTGAAAGGGCTTTCCGATTAATCAGGCCGCTCCGGGGAATGGATGGTGGCATGGGTGCAAGCGGGACAGAGATAGGCGTCGATGTCCCCCCTTCGGGCCCGGAAGAGGAAGCCGAGCCCCGCTTCCTGGCCGCAGACCGCGCAGCTTGGGAGGGTAAAATACTTCTGTTTAAAGCGCAGTGCTACATGCACCAGGCCGAGGAGGACGGGCACCTCCAGGAGAGGGCCGATGACCGTGGCGAAGGCCATACCCGAGTGGATGCCGAAGACCGCGATGGCCACGGCGATGGCCAGCTCAAAGTCATTGGACGCGGCAGTGAAGGAGAGGGTGGTGGTGACCGGGTAGTCCGCCCCCAGCTTCATGGCCATAAAAAAAGTCAGAAAAAACATGCCCAGAAAATAGAGTGCCAAGGGGATGGCGATGCGCACCACGTCCAGCGGCAGGCTGACAATGTATTCCCCTTTCAGGGAGAACATCACCACAATGGTGAATAACAGCGCAATCAGGGTGATGGGAGAAATCTTGGGAATAAAACGCTCTTCGTACCACTGGCGGCCTTTCAGGCGTCCCAGGATCAGGTAGCTCAAGAGGCCGGAAAAGAATGGGATTCCCAAATAAATGAGCACTGTGACCGCCACGTCCGCCATCTCCACGTGGACCTCCCGGGCGAAGGAAAGCCCCAGCCAATGGGGAAAGACGGAGATGAACAGGTAGGCGTAAACGGCGTACAGGGCCATCTGGAAGATGGCGTTGAAGGCCACCAGCCCGGCGCAGTATTCCCGATGGCCGCCGGCCAGCTCGTTCCAGACGATGACCATGGCAATGCAGCGGGCCAGGCCCACCAGGATGAGGCCCACCGCATACTCCGGGTAGCCGGAAAGGAAGACGATGGCCAAGAGGAACATCAGGACCGGTCCGATGCCCCAATTGAGAATCAAGGAGAGGGCCAGAATTTTAAACTGGCTGAAGACCCGGTGCAGCTCCTCGTATTTCACCCGGGCCAGGGGGGGATACATCATCAGGATGAGGCCGATGGCGATGGGAATGTTGGTGGTTCCCACGGTAAAGCGGTCGATAAACTTGGCGACCCCGGGGATGAGGTACCCCAGGAGCACCCCGAAGACCATGGCCAGGATGATCCACAGGGTGAGAAAACGTTCCACGAAACCCAAGCGTTTGGCGACGGTGGCCATACCGACTCCTTGATATTTGTATATCCGTTTTATTAAATGTCCATCGGCAAAAAAAATTCGTTTACCAGCAGCTTCCCCGCTCTCATAGTTTATCTTTATATATCAGTCAATTTGAGACCTCTGCGAAATACCTAATTGACTGCCTATCCCTTAAAATCCCCTCCCCCTTGAGGGGGAGGGTTAGGGAGGGGGTGGCAAAATCTTTAACTGATTTAAGTATCTTAATCAATTTAGCCCCCCTCCCCCCAGCCCCCTCCCACCGAGGGGAGGGGGGGATCAAGGCCAAATTTTTCCGCCTTTTAAGCTGTTTCGCAAAGGTCTCAATTTAATAATATTTCTCGGAAAAAGAGCCGGAATAGGTGATCTCCTTCAGGAACACTGGCAGGCTGCGGCGGCGCTGTCTTTGGTCTCTGTTTTGGCCGACAGCCATTGTTCCAACCGCTCCCGCAAAGCAAGGGCCTCCGGGCGTGAACTCAGGATGTCCGCCAGCAGTTTTAATTGCTTGTCCTCCGGGCTGCCGGGGGCGACGCTCAGCCGGTAGTTCATCCAGACACCCTCCCGGCGGTCGTTTACCCAGCCCAGGTGATAGAGATAGCGCAGGTGGCGGGAAGCCTTGGACTGGGTGATGCCCAGGACTCCCATAATGTCGCACACGCAGAGCTCCTCTTTGGCCATCAGCAGCCAGAGGATTTTCAGGCGGGTCTCATCGGCCAGGGATTTGAAGAGACGGGCTTCGGTTTTCATAAGTTATTTTATAACCGGTTAACCGCTTATTGTCAATTATCCTATTTACGTAAGAACCTGTATCCCTTTCTTTCCCAGGGCAGTCGCTCATGAGCCGTTGGCTCACCCGTGAAGGATGAAAAGATATATTTTGGGGGAAGGGCCAGGGAGCAACGCTCCCTGCCCTCCCCCCAAGCCCCCCTCCCAACCCTTTAAGGGGGCTGAGCTAAGGAAGTCGGGGCCTGCGGCCCCGACTCCCTTAGCCTGATCATTACCCTTAAGGGATTGGGGGAGGGGGGCAAGGGCGGGCACCCTTGGCCCCCTCCCCCAAAAACAACTTTTCAGAACAAGTCTGCCAAATTTTCCATGGCCTCGCCTGCCCTTAATTTTCTGGAGATTTTGCAGAAGGCTTTAACTGAGATGAAGGAAGACAGCCAGGAGTAAGGTGCTTCCCATTTGCAACCCCAGAATGTGAAAGGGGTTAGCCAATTTGGCCAACCCTTGATTTTCTGGTGGGCCGTTAATCTCCAAAACATCGATCCACAGGGAGATTCCTTCACGCCTCAGGAAGTCATGAAAATAGGGAGGAAGCCGGCCATCGGGACAGCTGGCCTCCAGGGCGAACAGCAATGATGCCGCGGTTAACGCCTGCCCGCGATATTGCTGGTAAAACCCTGTTTTTTCTTTGATAACCATATTAGACCAGTATTGGTTTTCGGCAAGGGGGCATAGAAGAAAAATAAGGGGGAGGGTTGGAAAAGAGGATTTTTAAACTTATATATTGTATAAATGATTCTTCTGAATGTTCCCCTGGGATTCCGGGAAGAGGAGAAAGCCAGCTTCCCATGAGGGACAGCGCAGCCGTGGTCAGGATGGCCTAAAGGATGACTGGCGACGTGGGGCTTGAAGGAAACGAATGAGACTCTTGCAAATATGGTTTTTGTCATCCTGAACGAAGTGAAGGATCTCCAAATACGGGATTCTTCGCGGCGCTAGAATGACAATTCCTGCCAACGGGGAATTTTGCAAGAACCTCGAATAGTTCATACTTTTAGCACACTATGGTAAGGAGGGAGCCATGCTCGAAGAATATCCCAAAAAGATCACCCTTCCGGATGGTGCCACGCTCACCCTGAGACCCATGAGCCGGGACGATCAGTATTCTCTCTACAGTTTTTTCATCAGCCTTCCTGAAGAAGACCGGCGATTTTTGCGCAATGATGTGACCGACCGGAAACTCATCGAGAAATGGGCCCGCAATCTCAATTTTAACCGGGTATTGCCCATCCTGGCGGAATACGACGGCAAGATCGTGGCCAATGCCACCCTGCATTTTCAAACCTTTGGCTGGGGGAGGCACGTGGCGGAAATCCGGGTCACCATCACCCCGGAGTTCCAGGGGCGCAAGTTGGGCTCGGTGCTCCTGCAAGAATTGGCCAATTTGGCGGCCCAACACCAGGTTAAAAAATTGCTGGCCCGGATCGTCACCAACCGGGAAGTGGTGATTCGAGCCTTTAAAAAGGCCGACTTCAACCAGGTAACCGTATTAAAAAATTATGTAAAAGATGTTTATTCCCAAAATTATGCAGATATTGCCATGTTGGTAAAGGAGTTGGCCGCCTGAGGGCTTTAAGGGTCTGGGCAAAGGAGGTTATATGCGAGGAGTGGTAATCGCCAGCGCGGCGCGGACCGCCTTGGGCAGCTTCGGGGGCGCCTTGAAGGAAATTCCGGCGGTGGAACTGGGCGGAGTGGTTATCCGGGAGGTTCTTAACCGGGCCAAGATGCGACAGGACAAAGTGGATATGGTAATCATGGGCAATGCCCTGCAAGCCGGAGAGGGAGGCAACCCGGCCCGGCAGGCGGCGGCCCGGGCGGACATTTCCCAATACACTCCGGGCATCACCGTGAACGTCTTGTGCGGCTCCGGCATGGAGGCGGTGATTGCCGCCACCCGGGCCATCCGGGCCGGAGACGGGGAAATTGTGGTGGCCGGAGGGATGGAGTCCATGAGCCAGGCGCCCTTCGTGCTGCCCCAGACCCGCTGGGGGGCGCGCATGGGCCATATGCAAATCCTGGATACCATGCTGCACGACGCGTTGCTGTGCTCGTTTGACGGCTCGCACATGGGGGTGACCGCGGAGAACGTGGCCGAAAAGTTTAAAATCAGACGGGAAGAGCAGGATGCCTGGGCCGCCCGGAGCCAGCAGCGGGCCGAGGCGGCCATCACCTCCGGCCGTTTTAAGGACGAGATTGTCCCGGTGGAGATTCCCCAAAAGAGAGGGGAGCCACTCATGTTCGATACCGATGAATTTCCCCGGTTCGGCACCACCGCGGAGGCGTTGGCCCGGCTGAAGCCGGTCTTCCAGAAAGACGGCACCATTACCGCGGGTAACTCCTCCGGGATCAATGACGGGGCCGCGGCTCTCCTGGTCATGGCGGAAGAAAAGGCCCTGAAGATGGGAATCCGGCCCCTGGGCAGGATTGTCGGCTACGACTGCCAGGGTTGTGAGCCGTCACTCATGGGCACCGGGCCGATTTACGCAGTACGCAATGCCATTGCCAAGGTGAGCGCCGAGCTGGGGAAAAAAATCGAACTGGTGGAGATCAACGAAGCCTTTGCCGCGCAAGTCCTGGCCTGCCTGAAGGAATTGCATCTGGACCCGGATATTGTCAATGTCAACGGCGGCGCCATCGCCCTGGGCCATCCCCTGGGGTGCAGCGGGGCCAGGATCCTGGTGACCCTCCTTTATGAGATGCAAAAGCGGGACGTCGAAGTGGGGATGGCCAGCCTGTGCGTGGGCGGCGGCATGGGATTCGCGATGATCATAGAGCGGGGCTGGTACTGCTGACCTTCTGGGGCAATGCCCTTAATTTTGTGGGCCTAAGTAAACTCACGGACTCGGGAGATGATTATGGGTAAGCTTACGGAACTGCTCACCAGGGAGTATCCCAAACCAGTAACCCTGGAAGACGGCACCCCGGTAATTTTGCGCCCCTTGCTGAAAGGGGATGAAGAAGCCCTGGTGAAATATTTTCAGACCTTGCCGCCGGAGGATCGTCTCTGCCTCAAGGAAGACGTGACGGATCCCAAGGTCATCGAGAACTGGATTTATGAGCTGAACTACGACGATGTCTTGCCGTTGATTGCTTTGCACAACGGCCAGATCGTAGGTGATGCCACCCTGCACTTCAGCCCCATCGGCTGGACCAGACACCTGGGGGATCTGCGCCTGACCACCTCCACCCAGTACCGGGTGCGCGGCCTGGGGACCATTTTGGTCCAGAACCTGATTGATATCGCCGCTCACTTAGACCTGGAGCAGCTCAGCGTGGAGATTCCCCCGGTCCTGGACAAGGCCTTTTACTTGTTTGAGAAGCTGGGGTTCAAGGAAGTGGCCCAACTGAAGGGTTTTGTGAGAGACCTGGAAGGCACAGAGTCCGACCTGGTGCTAATGGTCATGAATTTACACGAGAAGAAGACGAAAGCGGGTAAAAAAAGGGCGCCAGCGGCCTGAGCCCGCACCGGCGGGGCCGCGCCCCACGGGCGGACAACGGGGAAGAAGGGGGCCGGGAGTAACCCTGGCCGCGGATTTAACTACTCTCTTCTCCTTTGTCCGCTTCCTTTTTCCCGGCCTTTCCGGGGAAGAATTCCATCCAGGACGGGAAGGGGGTCAGGTTGTCCATGGCTTTCCGGGTCAGGGTGGAGAAATCCTGGCCCAGCTCCAGCCAGTCGCGAAACTGCTCGTCCATGGCGGTCTTGTACGCCAGGTAATTCTTGAGGGTTTGCTCCAGGTACTTGTCGAAGAACTCCCCCAAAGCCGTGGCCCCATGCCGAATGAGCAGATAGAGCAGGGATACGGGGAGGAGCAGGGTTTTCTTTTTGGCTTCCTCGAGGACGATCTGGGTCAGGATAAAGGCCGTGACGTCCTCCTTGGTTTCGGCGTCGATGACCTCGATCTCCAGGCCTTGCCGGATCATTTCCGCCACCTGGCTTAAGCTCACAAACGCGCTTTTTGCCGTGTCGTAGAGGCGCCGGTTGGCATATTTTTTGAGAAATACCTTGTCGCCCATGGGCATCTCCTTTGAACCTAAGTTTAAGAGCTATTTTTGCATAATGCAATATAAAAGATAATATAAGCATATTTATGTACTAAATATAATATAACATATTTATATTTAAAGAGATTAATTATTTTTCCCCCTTAATTAAAATATTTTACATTGCAAAAAAAATCTTGACAAACCCCTTCTCCCTGTTTATATTATAGAAAAATCAGGGCTCACGGAGCCCCCAAGGAGAGGCAATTATGATGACGGACGCCAAAAAAATGGCCAAACAGATGATCGACTTTTACAAAACCACCTTCGACAACTCTTTCAGCGCCATGATGATGCTCCAGGAGCAGATGGAGCGCATGTCCACCATGTTCTGGGGACAGATGACGAATCTCCCCGACGAGTCCAAAAAGGCCCTGTTGGAGTGGACCAAGAACTATAAAAAGGGTTGTGAAGAATTTAAGAAGATGATGGACGACAGCTTCAAAAAGCTGGAGACCTATTTCGCCGAAGGGGAAAAGCCCGAAAAGGCCAAAGCCGTTTAACGCCGCGACGGGAGGCAGGCTCCTTGCCTCCCGCCGTCGGGGTTGGAAATGGACTAAGGCGTCGTTTCCGGCGCCACAGCCTTGAATTTGTTGAGGACAAAACATGGTTGAGCCCAAAGATGCCGCTCGCAACCTGGGCGAGCTTGCCTCCCACGAACTCCAGGCAGTCATGGAGACCAATGCCCGGTTGTTTTCGGCCGCCATCGACCAGGCCAGGATGCTGCAGACTTACTGGGTCGGCCTTACCCGCTATATCCTGGACTTCATGTCTCCCTCCTTCTCCGCCCTGGAGCCCTTCAGCGCCGTGGAGAATCAAAGGCTCAAAGAGCGCCCCCCCTGGGAAAACCTTCGGGACTATCTGGCCCTCCTGGAGTTCAACCTGAGGCTGGGGGAAAAGGGCCTGGCCGGCGGGCTGAAGGCCATGAACGATTTTCATGCGCACCAGCTCCGCCAGGCCGCCAACGCCTGGCTCAACACCGTCCAGCACCGCCGAGGAGAAGACATTGCGGACTTCATGGCCAAACAGGCCAGGCTGATGGAGCTGGTGGTCTATGATTATCCCCAGGCCATCCGCAACATTGAGCCGGAGTACGGCTTTCACTTCGATGACGGACGCTATCGCCAGGTGGCCGAGACGGCGCGTTTTTACCTCTACCAGATATTGCCCCGGGAAAAGGGGGTAAGGGTGCGGAAAAACGGCAAACCCATTGTCATTGTGCCTCCATATGTTTTGGGGGCCAATATCCTGTCCTTCCTGCCCGATGAGGGCAAGAGCTACGCGCACTGCTTCGCCAACCAGGGCATTCCCACTTATATCCGCATCGTCAAGGACATCTATGCCAACCCCGCGGTTCAGGTGATGACGGGGGAGGATGACTGCCTGGACACCAAGTTGTTCCTGGAGGAGGTCAAGGCCCGGCACGGGCGACCGGTCACCCTGAGCGGTTACTGCCAGGGGGGGTTCACCGCGGTGGTGAATTACCTGTCCGGGGAGCTGGACGGGCTGGTGGACGCCCTCATCACCAGCGTCGCCCCCATGGACGGCACCCGGAGCAAAGGGCTCCAGGATTTCCTTAACCTGGTGCCGGACCGCTTCTATGAGGTCGTATTTGCCATTAAGACTCTCCCCAACGGCAACCGGGTGGTGAACGGGAAGCTCTTGAGCTGGGTCTTCAAACTTAAGAGCCTGGAGAAGGACAACCCCCTCACCGCCTTTTTCCGGGATCTTAAGCTGTTCGAACGGGACCTGAAAATCAACAAGACCGCGGCGGCCATCAACTACTGGCTGCTTTACGACCAGACCGATTTGCCCTTTGAGGTCTGCAAGATGAGCTACGACTCCTATACCATCCCGGTGACCCAGGACGGGACGCTCCCCGTCACCCTGTTCGGCCGCACCTTGAACTTCAAGCGCATCAAGGAAAAAGGGATCAAGTGGCTCATCTGCATCGCCGAAAAGGATGACCTGGTGGAAAAGGAGTCCACCCTGGCCCCCCTGGACTGGGTGGACGCGGAGGTGACCGTATTCCCCAAGGGGCACGTGGCCATCGCCACGTCCTGGTCCCTGCCCACCACCGAGTGTTCCCTGGACCGGTGCTTTCTGGACTATCGCGGTCCGGTGCGCTACCAGCTGGACCTGGAGGCGGAAGGGGATGCAGCCAGAAAAACCCCTCCCCGAAAGACTTCTAAGGATGGGACTTCGGCTCCCGGCGGGGCTGACGCTTCCAAAGGGAAGAGAACTTCATGAACCGACACTTTTTGGAGTTCTGGGGAAAAGCTCTTCTTCAGGCCGCCAAGAGCCAGCAGCATCTGGAAGACCTGGCCAATTGGACCCAGCGGGGCTTCATCGGTTTTCAGGACTACACCAAACTTTTCAAAGCCGCATACGGTCTGGAAGATGTGAAGGAAGACAGCCCCGATTTTTTCAATCTGTGGCGAAAAGCTGAAAAGGACTTTCGGGAGTCTTTCAGGGAATATTTGAATCTTCTGGGGATGGTGCTCCGGGAGGAATACGACTCCCTGGCTCGGAAGTGCGAAGAGCTAAAGGAAAAGGTGGCCGAGCAGGAAGAGACCCTTAAGCACCTGCGGACGCTACTGGACGAAAAAGGGCTGGGAATGGAGGCGACCACGGTGGAATTCCAGAACCTGGTCAAAAAACAGGGGGAACAGTTTCAAAAGTTCATCAAGGGCCTGGGGGAATCCCTGAAACCCGAGAAGCCCGGAGATTAAACAACTGGCCGCGAAGGCGAATACAGACGCAAGTTCCTAAAAAGGGGTACATCATCATGCTGGAGATCAAGGATGCGGTGGCGGTAATCACCGGGGGCGCCGGAGGCATCGGCGAAGAGCTGGCGAAATACTGGGTAAGGCAAGGCGGCAAGGTGGTTTTGGGAGACATCAGCGCCGAGGGCTTGAGCCGGGTGGAGGGCGAGATCAAGGCCATAGGCGGGGCCGTGGCCACCATGGTCTGCGACACCACCACAGAGGAAGACTGCGGCCGGTTGGCGGACCTGGCCATGGAGAAATTCGGCGGCATTAACCTGGTGGCCCCGGCCGCGGGCATCATTCGGGACGGCCTGATGGTGGCCCCGGACCGGGAAACCGGCAAGGTGATTAAAAAGATGGCCTTGCAGCAGTTCCAGGATGTGATCCACATAAACCTGACCGGGGTTTTTCTGACGGTCCGGGAATGCGCCGAGCGCATGATCAACCACGGCTGCCGGGGTCTGATCTGCCTGTTTTCCTCCACCGGGTCCCTGGGCACCGCGGGCCAGATTAATTACTCATCCACTAAGGCGGCCATGTCGGTGATGCCCAAGGTGATCACAGCCGAATTTTTCCGCCGCGGCCTAGCCGATAAGATCCGCTGCGTGGCCATTGCCCCGGGTTATGTAGCCACTCCCATGGTGAAAGGCATGGACCAGAAGGCCCTGGGAAAGATCCTGGGTGAGGTGCCCATCGGCCGTCTGGTGGAGCCCTCGGAAGTGGCCTCCCTCATCGGCGAACTATACCGCAACGAGGCCCTTGCCGGAGAAACCTTCTTCATTCACGGGGGACTGCGTCTGGGTTCCAGGGGATAAAGAACTTCTCCTTTCCGGCCAAAACTGCCATGCAGGCGCGGCCGGAATTGAAAACTTCACCTTTCACGACCTGCGGCACACTTTCACCACTAACATGCGCAAGGCGGGATTTCACGACTCCGTCACCCTGGCAATGACCGGCCACAAGGCCACGGTAATATTATCACCCGTTATAAACCATGTCAGCCAAGAGGAAAAAAGGGCCGCTGTGAGGGGGGGTCAGGTTTGATGATATTCACCAAACCCAACCTGGAACCCCAGAGGCAGGAGGCAAAGAATTGACTAACCCCTTGAAATCATTGGTGCCTGGGGCCGGACTCGAACCGGCACGGGGCGAACCCCGAGGGATTTTAAGTGCAGCCCGCCAGACTCATGCAGTGTTTATACCAATTTAGGCCAATTTTTACCTTTCTATGCGATTCCAATACCTTAGCCGGTATGCCGCTAAGAATAAAACAAATCAATTCAACCCTGGATTAAACAGGAAAAATTCACCTAATATTCACCAAAATATTCACCCCCGGCCAGGGTCTTCCCGGAGCGATTGCCGGGTTGCCCTGGCCGTTTTTTCTTGCATGGTAGGAATAGTTTGGTAGTCTTTTAGTAGACTTCTATTTGATTAATCTAATTCTTTCAAGGGGGTGGGGTCTACCAGCACACTTCTCTTGTCCTTCTTTTATGGTATGGCTACCCCCTGCCAGTCCTCAACAGATTAATGGTATAAGAATGATATAATATAGGAAACCAGAACTGCCTAAGCATGTAGCCAACGAAGCGGCGGCCCGAAGCGGAAAATTACTGACCCCCAAGGTTGCACCGGAAAAGTGCGAAAGTGGAAAGCTTGCCTCCATAGAGAAAGAGGTATCCATATGAAGAAATTAAAGTTGCTAATGATAGTATTGGTTTTTCTGATGTTATCTAATTTGCTGGCATGGGGACAAGAAATGTTCTCGTCCCAAGCTAAGACACGTAAGGAGGTGGTTAACCGAGAGGTAAGCGAAAACAACCTTGCCAAAGATTATTTTGTTAAAGGGTTGGCGCTACTTAAAGAAAGGAAGTCAAAGGAGGCAATCCACGCATTTCAACAGGCAATTATCCTAAACCCAGATTTTGCTGAGGCTAATTTGTGGTTAGGGAGGACATACATGGTTTCCCGGCGGCCACAAGAAGCCATAGAACCAATAAAAAAAGCGATAAAACTCAAACCTAACTTTGCCGAAGCATATACTGTATTAGGCAGGGCATATTACTTTATCGGATTAAATCATTTTTCTCCTACCCCGCCACACATAGAAAAGGCAAAACCGTACTATAATCAAGCGATAGATGCGTATAAAAAAGCTATTGCTATTGACCACAATGATGCTTTTGCCTTTGAGGGGCTTGGAACGGTATATTTTGCAATAGGGCTTGTACAGGAAGCTATTGAAGCCCTGACAAGGTCTATTGAGATTGCGCCTAATAATTCAGAAGCATACTTCGAATTAGGCAGTGTTTATTTATACCTTAATCGAACGCAAGAGGCTATAACAGCATATAAACAGTGTGTCAGATTAAATCCCGATAAGAAAACAGCGGTTTTGCTGTTAGGGGGGTTATATAAAGAACAAATGCGTTGGGACGAAGCCATAGAAGCTTACAAAAAAGCAATCCGGCTCGACCCTACAACAGTTGGAGCCTATTTGGGCCTTGGCGATATATATATAATCCTTGGTTCCTATAAAAAAGCTATAGATTCATTTAAGGAGGTTATTAAGCTTATTCCTAATAATGCGCACGCTCACTACGCCCTTGGTGTAGCTTATTTAGGGGTAGGAGACAGAGCCTCAGCATTAAAAGAATATACGATTCTTCAAGACTTAGACCTCAAATTAGCAAACGAGCTAATGTCCCGGTTATATAAATGAACTTTAACTTATTCTATTGATTCTTTTGTCTTTTTAGAGGCAGGATTTAACTTACAGACCAATCGGCCAGCCGCCGTGGGCGGTTATGGCGGCGTCAATGGCGTTCATAAGGTGGATGGTTTCGGTTAGGGCCTTCACGATTTTCTGGTAGTGGTGAAGGTCGTCAAAGGATAGTTGGCGGCCCTTGCGGTCTTTCAGCCATTTGTGCAAGACCTGGTAGCCGCCCACCTGGAAAGCCCAGGCGTCCGGGGGCACACCGTCAAAGTATTGGTCTGCATTGATGTAAACCCGCCCGTGCTTTTCATCATAGTGAACCTTATCCACCACCTGGGAACCGGCCACGGGGAACCGGGTTATGAGCTTGTCCAGGGCCGGGGATTCCAGGAGATGCAGGGCCGTCAATTCGGCCCCCAGGCCCACCAGGGCGGCAAAGAGGCTCTTGTTGCCGGTCAAGGGGAGGCGGGGGAAATCCACCTTGAGAAATTCGGCGTAGCGTTGCCGGTAGGCGGGGGAGTGGAACACGGCGTAGGCGTAAGCAAACACGTCTTCCGGGCCGTAAGTGGCGGCCAAGTCCCCCCGGCCCTCTGGGATGAAGGCCAGCCCCAGCCGCCCGGAAAAGTCCTCAATGAATTTGGGGTTGAGGTTTGCGACCCTTCCTCCCTGTTCAAATATTCCTTGCGGAGATAGGTAAACCGGAAACAGGAAATTGATGTCAAAAGCGGCCAAGGACTTATGGCCCATGATATTTGCCGTTGCTAAGGCAGCCCATTTATCACGGGTTTGCCGGGTAGTGATTAATGCGAGGTTTCTGCTTGCCAGCAAATGGCGCATTACCTCTGGCCGGGGCATACAGATAAAGCCCCGTGAGTGGCCGGTGTAGTAGGTAAAGCGCACATCAAAAGGCCGGTAAAGAATGGGCACAACCCGTTTCCGGTCAGGCCCGCTTTTTTTCACATCATCTTGGGCCAGCTTAACCTTCCAATCCCGTACATCATGCCCCAGGTGATATTTCTCACGGGCCTTTTCTTCCGGCAAGCTGGCGAAGTCCTTGACCCTTTCCCATATCGCTTCCTCAGACCAGCCGATAGTGAGGCTGTCCCTGGCAGTAACTATTCCCACAGAATTGACCGGAAAGATTTCATTGACCGGCCAGCCCCGGTCATATTCGTCCCGCAAGTCAAGAGCCTGGGGCACAAACAGATAAAAAGGGGGGCCGGGTTGAAGCTCCTGCCAGGGGGTGTCGGCTAACCCCATTTCGGCCAGGGTCTTATACTTCCCTTCCCGCAGCCCCCAGAGGTCAGCATAGAGGACACGGGCGGGGCCGGGGTTGCCGGGGGTCTTGGCGAATATCCCGATAGCCACACCCTGCTGAATGTCAAAGACGTTTTCGTCTTTGGAACCATCCGGGCAGACCTCCTTTTTCTTGGCGTTGCCGTGGAGGTTCAGGAGGTAGATTTCATCAAAGGTCTGCATAAGCTGTTGACGCATACCCCGGAAAGTGGGGTTGTCCAGGTAGCCGTGGTTCGTTATCATAGCCAGGACGCCCCGGCCCGTTTGGGCTACCCGCCATTGGCCCCACCTCAAGAATTTCACATAGTCATCGTGTAGCCACTTAAGAACCCTTTCCCCCAAGGGCTGGCCGTCCACCTGCTTATAGTCTTCAAGGAGGCCCCCAATCCAGGTTCTTACCGTCCGGGTCTTGCCGGTAGGGTCAATCTCTTGACGCACACTGGCATTAGCGGAGTGCCCGGCGTAGGGGGGATTGCCCAGGACAACCTCAATGGGGTCTTCCTTTTTGACGTGGGCGGCGGCGTTGCTTTCCTCAGTGATGTACCCGATAGGGCCTAACAGAGCCTCGGCCTTTTTGGTAGCTTCTTCCAAGGTGTTGGTAAGGTAAACCCCCAGGCGTTTCCCCGTGGGGAAGTCATAGCCCCTCTCTTTCAGGAGCAGCCCCAGCTTGAGGTGGGCCACGGCGTAAGGGGCCATGAGCAATTCAAAGCCGAATATCCGGGGCAGGAGGTGGTCATTGACATAGGCTTTCCAGCCCCCGGCCTGTCCTTGGGCCGTCAAGGTGTCGTAAATCAGGGCCATGACGCTATGAAGAAACGTGCCCGTGCCGCAGGCGGGGTCAAGAATCAGGGTGTGAGCATCGGCCAGCCCCCACGGGCGGCCAAAGCGTTCCTTGAGAAGATGGTCAATGGCCCGCACAATGTAGGACACCACGGGTTCGGGGGTGTAATAGACCCCACGGGATTTGCGTCTCTCCGGGTCATAGGCGGCCAGGAAGGTTTCATAGAAATGGACTACCGGGTCTTTTTCCAGGGAACCCTTGCCGAAGTCCTCAAGCACAGCCCCCATGTCGGCGGCGTTCAAGAGGGCTACCATGTCGTCAACCGCCCAGGCCACGGCGTCGGGCACGTCCAGCCCGGCCAGGTGGTGAAACAGCTTGCGCAGCAGGGGGTTGGTTTCGGGCAGGAGGGCGGCGGCGGTATCCCGCTTGAGATTGACCCCCGTGCCTACCGTCACCTTGGCGGCAAAGAGGCCATAGGTTAGGGTCTGGGCATACATGTCGGCAAACTCCGGGGCCGTGAGGTGGGGTAAGAGCGTCCGTTCAAAGGCGGTCTGCCAGCCCTTAAGCGTGCCGGTGTCGGGTTCACTTTCCAGGGTCAGGAGGGCGGCCCCCCGGATGATATGGGCCAGCCCCGCCATTCTCAGGGCTAAGTCCCTGGCCGTGCCGATGGTGGGGGTTTGCAGGGCCAGGAATTGCGCCAGGAGTTGCCCCACGGCGGCCACGTCCTCTTTCCCGGCTTTAACCTTGCCGTCCGGCCCCGCCCGGCCCAAGGCGGCTTTGGCCCGGCGCTCCCCGTTCACATACCATCTGAACTCAAGGTAGTCGGTAAGGATGAAGTTGGGCAGGCCCTTGAGGTAACGCCGGATTTGCTCCCCCTTTTCCTCTGCGTCCAGGTTCTTGCCGATGTCCTTGGTTTCGAGATACCCCACGGGCACGGCCCCCCGTGACACCCTCATGTCGGGCTTGCCGCAGGTGGTCACGTCTTCCCGTGGTTCATTAGTGGCCCGGATGGTGGGGTCAACTGATTCCAGGAGGGTCTTGAGGGCGGGCCGGTGCGTGTGCTCCGTGGCGTCCTTGGCGGCTAACGCCGTCTGTAAAGCCTGAACGTAATCTTTGAAGGGGTCGGGCATGGGCGGGGGTTCCTTGTCCTCCCCTTATAGCACAAAACCAATAGATTTTGGATTCCCGGATTTGGGAGATACTTGAGAATCCATAAGCCCTCTGAAAGCGGGGCCTACTGCTTCTTTTCCCAAAGCTTTTCCCACCAAGTTTTAGCCTTTTCTTCCTCAAGTGCCCTTTCTAATGCCTTAACTTTTATTCCAAGCTCAAAGTTTTCTTCCCAAAGTTTATGGTCTTGTTCGGCTTTGAGTTTTCCCATTTTATCATCAAGACCCTTTATCCTCTCAAAGCTTTTTATTGCTTTGTCAGCCAATGCAACGATGTCGTCTGCGACGTTCTTAACATTGCTTCTTCCACAAATTCCTACTCCATGACCAATCATGCTCTTTCGGGTTAATATATCAGCAATCCGCACACAACTATAAACTGTTTGCAAGTTGCTTACTGGTTCCCCCCTTGGGCCAATAGGTTTCGGGTCAAGTGTAACGATATTTAGTTCTATCCTGGGTTCGTCTTCCTTATTAGTCAACCTAAGAGTTTTAGATTTCGATATGCCCTGTCTTATGTGGTAAATTAATTGATTTCCCACACTATCATCCGCTTGTGCCTCTATAAAAACAGGTGTTCTACTGTCAGCATAGATGTTTTGTGTAATGAAAATTATTATTAAGAATATCCCTAACCCTAAATTGAGTGGATAATTCTTCATGGGCCTTTACCTCTTGCTTCTTGTGATTCCCGTTTCGGGCCGGGGTGCCAAGCCCCTTGGGAACATTATATCAAAGGGCGGGGCGGCACTAAGCACGTTTTCTATTGCGTGTCAAGCAAAACTTTCACTCTCCCTCCGGTGTTTTCTTGGAAGGATTGATGCGCTCTTCAAGCGCCTTAATTCGCGCCTTACTCGGTTCATAAGCCTTTCCGATTTCCTCCAATATTCTTTCCACCTCGTTTAAATAGCCCTCAGGCACGGCCTGGGCCAGCTTTCGGAAAAACTCAACGCCTTCCTCAGCCTCCCAAACATCACGATAATCCTCCAATCCTTTCCGGTGTCGGGAGGCTTTGGCGGTTTCCGCCAAGAGCTTATCCATTTCATCCAAACTCCCCCCGGTCAAGACCTGGGCCAGCTTTCGGAATAGCTCAAGGCTGGGGGTGCGCTCCCCGGAAAATATCCGGGAGAGGTTGCTTGTGCTGGCCCCCGCAGTCACGCCCATCTTCCGAAGTTGGCGCACCAGGGCAGACAGGACAATTCGTTTATTTTTATAAACATACATGACAGAACCTCCTGCTATCAATATAGCCCGCTAATTTGCCGCTGTCAATAATATTTTGCGGCAAATTGTTGACAAGTAGGCAATTCTGGGTTATAATGAAGGTAAAGGCCACAAGTGGCCGAATTATCCCCACCCGAAGGAGGAAAAATATGGGGATGAAGTATGGCGCGGATGGAGCGGATGAACGGCTGGTTAACGTAAGGGAGGCGGCGGCCCGCCTGGGGCTTGCGGTCAGCACCATCTATTGTCTAGTGAGTGCCCGGCGGATTCGGTTCGTCAAGATTGGGAGGCGGACCCTTTTCCGCCCTCAAGACCTGGACAAGCTCATTGAGGCCGGGGTAGTCGAACCGAGGGCGGCGGCGTAGGGGGTTCGGCTGATGTCTTGTGGAACTAAAGGCGGTGAAATTCATTTTTACCCGCCGTTGCAGGCCATAAGGCGTAAATGTCTGGACTGCTGCTGCGGTAGCCCGAAAGCCGCGGGTCTGTGTTCTGTCCAGGACTGCGCCCTTTACCCTTACCGCTTCGGCCACAACCCCAAGAGGAAGGGCGTGGGCGGCCCCAAGAAGCGAAAAAACCCTAACTCAGCTTCGGATTTTTCGACAAACTCCCTGAACTAAGGGGAGAGGTTAGGGTATGAGGCGAATCCCCGCCAAATTCAGGGCCGGGGCGTATTCGTCTTCCCCTCTCCACTCTCTGGCGTGGTGGGGCCAAAATCCCCGTCTAAAACCGGGTAGCAAATTGGAGGAGGCGAGATTTTTGAAAACGAAAGGTAATGGCAGGGGTAGGGCGCGAACCGGGGCCGGGGGCGCTGCTGTCATAGATATAGTTAAGGATAGCGTGAGGGAGGCCGCCGGTATCCGGTTGCGGCCCCGCATATGCCCGGAGTGCGGCAGGCGGTATCGCAATTTCTGCGTGGCTTGCTTTCGGAAGGGGAAGCTGACCCCGGCGCAACTGCTGGCAGAGCTTCGGGAGATATGGAAACGGCAGGCGGGAGGTGCATGAGCACCGGCACACCAGAGGCGGGCAGCAGCGCCAACCGGGTTGAGCCGGTGAAACTTCATCCCAGGTATTTTGCCAAGACGCCGCCGCCCGGCCCCCGGAAGGCTAAAGGCCCAGCCAACAGGAAGTTCCCGGCTAACTATTTCTATCACAAGGGCTGGTTTCCCCTGGCGGCGGCGCTGCTCACAAGCGAAAAGTTTGCGGAGCTATCGGCCTCCCACAAGGCGCAATTCTTTTTGTATGCTAGCGAGTGGAACCGCAGACAAGCGAAAGGCTACCTGATGCCCGATGAAAGAATGGCGGCGGCCCTGGACGTGGATAAGAAAACCATCCGGCGGGGGCGGAAGCTGTTGAAGGCGGCGGGGCTGGTGGATTATGAGCCGGGGTGCGAGAAGGTCAAGAGGTTTGCTACACTGATTACCCATGTGAACCTTCCACGAGAGCAGCCCTTCGTGAAGATATACCGGGAGGAGCTAATCGGGCTGCTGACCATCCCGCAAGTAAAACATAGGCATATTGTGGCGTTCTGCTCCCTCTGTCTCCTTAGATACATTGGGAAGCAGGGCTTAATCACCGGCTGTCTATCTATCGATAAAGGCGAATTAGTAGCCCTTTCGGGAGAACCAGAGGCCCCGGCCTTAGTGGTGGAGCTTGAACAAATCCTTGAACATCTATACGTGTTTAGGGTGAAGAAGCGATACGGGAAGCTGCTTGTCGCCGCCTGGGGCTGCTTAAGTGGGGGAGATAGCTAAGTAGCGAGATGCAAGCATGGCAAGCGAGCGCCGGGAGGGATATGGTGGACAAAAAAGATATATTGACGGGGGGTGGGGTGGACAAAAACGGGCAGTCTTCTAGAGAAAATGTCCCCTTATATATAGAGACCACTTTAAGAATTATCGGTGGCATGGGGGTGTGCAATTACTCCGCTTGCAAGTTGCTCCCCAGCCGACACAAATCGGCAAGGGGTGCGCCACGACTACAGATTTTGGCCTGAGTAGTTTCGCCTTTGACAAGCCGTGTAGTAGAAACAGGCCATTTTAGGGAGGGTTTTTCTAGGCCGCCCCCGCCGGTAAGTGATACGAGGTCACAAATGGGCGTGACGGCTCGAGACTGCCTAAGTGTCCGATATTTGAAAATTATTCGGCAAGTTCTGTACCTCCTGGGGGTCGGCCCGGCTGATAGCTGATGGGCGTCACCCCCCTACCCCCCAGGCCCCGCCTTGCTTTTAGGGCGGGCATACTTCCTGGGAAAGCCCCGCCCCGGCGCGATATGTCAATAAATTGACAGGCGGTAGGGCGGAAAAACAAAGCACACCCTTTGACAAGGGGGCAAGTAGTGGCCCGACACAAGCAGGCAGTTATTATCCTGTGAGCGTAACGCTTCAATCACTATTGACATATTGGCAATTAATTGGCCTGTAGTCAAGTAGTGGTGGCAAGGTATTAACAGTTATGGGCGGGGCTGGACTTTGACTATGCGCGTGATATGTTATAATGACTCCTGGATATTATTTTAGTTGAAGGAGGGTGCTCATGATGACAACAAGAAACCGCCTGGAATTGATTAATAAGAGACTGGTGCGGAGAGGTTTTACAGGAAGTCTCCACGCAGAAAGACCAGCCGGTAATGGTATAATTATTACTATACACCCCCGTTGATG